>TARA_R110002049_G_scaffold95369_3_pt1 | contig 38963 bp, 36 predicted proteins | sample TARA_R110002049 | Tara Oceans TARA_R110002049 (sample SAMEA4396941) | marine metagenome | biome: Polar Biome; feature: [SRF] surface water layer (ENVO:00010504); material: water (ENVO:00002006), including particulate matter (ENVO:01000060) such as... | depth 5 m
TGCGCTATTGAAAGACGCTTAAAAAGCATTATTGAGCGCAAAGAGATTGCAGGGTTCCCGGTTCGAAAAGCAGTACCTGAATCAAACTTGAATTACAGAAAATAAAGTAATCGTTAAAACTTACCCAAGAAGCTCACCTTTTAAAAGGGTGGGCTTCTTTATTATCGATATTTCACGAATCCGGTAAAAATGCATCTAACAGTTCGGCATTAGTGGGATATTTATCCAATAACGCAAGCAGCCTCTGCGCGCCTTCTACTGGCTTAAGCGCTGTCAAACCTCTACGTAATGTCCTTACCTTTTCAATATCTTTTGCATCAATCAAAAGCTCCTCTCGACGGGTACTGCTTTTAGCAATATCTATCGCCGGAAAAATCCGTTGATTGGCCACATCCCGGGATAACACCAGTTCCATATTGCCCGTGCCCTTGAACTCCTCGAAAATCACCTGATCCATACGGCTTCCCGTATCCACCAGCACGGTGGCCAGAATGGTGAGCGATCCGCCGTTTTCGATCTTTCGCGCAGCGCCAAACAGTTTGCGCGGTATTTCCATCGCTCGGGAATCCAGCCCACCCGACATAGTGCGACCATTGCCTCGCTGCTCGGCATTATGAACGCGCGAGAGTCTGGTAAGAGAATCGATCACAATCATCACATTATGACCTTCACCTGCTTGCTTACGCGCCGTCTCAAGGAGCTTATTAGCCATATGCACATGGTGTGTGTAGCTTTCGTCTGAAGACGATGCATGTACTTCTGCCGACACACTGCGCTTAAAATCGGTCACTTCTTCCGGGCGCTCATCAATCAGCAAAGCATACAGCTTTATGTCAGGATGCGCTTTTGCCACGGCCTGACAGATATTTTTCAACATCGTCGTTTTGCCAGAGCCTGGTGGCGCCACAATCAACCCTCGTTGCCCCATCCCAATGGGCGTAATCAAATCCATCGCTCGCACAGTACGCTGATTGGAACCAGGCTCTAAATAAATGCGTGGGGAAGGATGAACAGCGACGCCATTTAAAAACCGTTTTTCGGGATCATTAGGGAATTGATCTTCAACGTCGTCGGCGGGCTTGGCGTCTGTCTGTTTTTTCGTCTTCAGACTTAGTGTTTTTCTCGTCATGATATTGATGGATCGCTTTTAAAAACTTGAATTTGTAGAATAGCTGTATCGTAGGCCAGACGACTGATCGCACTGTTGCGGCATTCGGTATGGAAAACGGATAAGTCTAGCTAGTGCTCAAAGATATTGGATTGGAGCTGTTCTTAGTGGTTAGTAACCACCATAACATTTTGATCGTGTTTGTAGCGCTTGAAGCGCGGTATGCTGGCCGCTTCTCGTCTGCTTTATCGATCTTACCAAAGCTTAGGCGTCAGTGTTGTTATTATTCTACACCCTCAACGCTAAGTTCAGTTGCCGAATACTGGCGCGATATTTTGAGAACAAAAATTCGTGACAGTATGAGGTCAATTGGAACACCTTGTTATGTACGTGCCAGCCGGTTCCAAAATTTTTCAGCACTTGCTCTGGCACTTTTTTCTGATTCGGAGATTGGATAACTAATACGTTGAAGTAACTTGTTTAAGCTAACCAAGATTGCTTTCATGTGTGATAAAAGACTAAATACGTCTTGAATTGTATGCCCATTACCAGCTACATCATAATCACCATCTTTGTGCACAAGCAAGCTATCCCTCAATAACTTAACTCTATCAACTAAGCCAGAGGAAAGTAATGCATTAATACATGTTACACAGACACTAAAGCTTTCATTAAACTCAAGTTTTCGGTCTTCAATGTATTTTTCGTGCCAAACACTACTTTGCCCACTAAGAACAATGGTTTTTGGTGGTTGTACGTATTCCGCTAGCAAGTACTTTGGTTGGAAATTTCTATCAACTAACAAATTTAACAATTGATGTAGGCTAAAATTTGATGATTTATTTGATTTATCAAATAACCAAGCATGAGTTTCAACAATCAAAGAGGTATACATTGTATCTTGTATAACAAGAATACTCCTTTGAACCTGTGGCTCCAAACTTTTAAGAGATTCATGTAAATCAATTGATGTTGACAACAACTATTTTCGTTCGAGCAAATTGAGATAGCCGATCATCGCAGCATTGACTTGCTTTTTAAACTTAGGAAGTTGTTCGTTCCGCATTTTTCCCTCGAAGTACATAACGCCCGCAGCACGCGCGGCTTTGTAGTGGAGGCGAAGCCGAAACGAAAAAGGCGTCGCCGTGACTACGATTGTTAGCTTTGGTTTCCAAGCGCATAAACATCAATGCGTGCTCCTGATATAACAGACTGAGCCAGTTCGCTCGTTTGCGATAGAGCTTCTTTTAAATCGTTGATAGAACCCACAGCGGCTGATATTGCTTGTTCACCCGAATACGAAGAATTTATGGAGAGAAACCGCTCTTCCATCGAATCCATGGAAGCATCAACGACCCTCAACCTTTCATGAATGATATGAAGACAGTCTCTTTCCCAGTCTTTTAAAATCTCCGGTGCCTCGATGATTACTCTTGAATATATCTCCCGTGGGAAATGGGTTGACTGAGTCGGCATGACACGCTCGGCCTTGAAATGGCTCTCAGCTTGACTCAAAACATCCAACTTACTTGGCACCATACGCGTGATTGATTGCAATTCAGCCACAAGTGACTTCCGAAGCCTGAATCTCAATTTAAGCCGTTTCAACCATTGAGCGCTTTCGGCCAAAACAAACCCCAATACAACCCCAAGGAGTGACCATATTGCTTCCGTCATTCGACGACTCTCCGATGAAAGCTAACGTCTAAGCTAAGCGGCGCGGCTTTAGCCGCGTCCGGTGGAGCGCGAAGCGCGGAACGAACTTGAGCGACTTGTTGTACGTCATAGCCTCGCTAGTCTCCGCAGGCCTTCTATTGCTAAACTCGTGAGTAGCGCAAGGGTTAGGTCACCGAATAATAATACAGCAAAGCTGGTAACAAAGTTAAAGACGACGCCTGCGACGACGTAAACCCGCCTAAAAGAAATAAATCGATGCAAGCTATCGTGTGAAACTGCAAAGCGCGATCCACTAGCATCGACTTCATTATCACTCTCGTCTGGTTTGGCTTCCGCCCGTAAGAAGTCGTACTGCTTGTGATACTTGTAATAGAAGATTTGCAGGATTTTTTGACGAAATAAATTGGTGACCAACCCGTAGGGAACTAGATCATTCAGATGCAGCAGATGCCCGGAATTTGCTGCCGTTGGCTCGTTGTAAGCTGCTGTGATGATAAGTTGTTCAATCAGCTCTTCGCCTAAAATCAATTCAATTAACGTCAACCACACCCAGGATAAGAGGCAGATCTCAGACGTGCGTTTGCTCCTACAGAAGACCAAACGGAAGTAGGAACTAGGCTGTCTTGGATCATCGTCTTTGATTCGCTTCATGACTTCACATTGACGTATAACGCCCGTATTTGCGGCTGGTTTGAAGCGCAGCGGAAAACCAGTCCGACAACATGCGCTTGTTAGATTTTAACCCCACGGATCTACCCGAATAAAGAGAAAGCTCAGGCCAGTCTCGACGGCTCGCCATGAGAAATCGTAGGTGCCTTTCAGTGTGATGGGAGGACCATAGGGATTCGAGGTTCTATACAGGAGCTCTGTTCCAGCGCTATAACTTCGTCCCTCTCGGAAATCAAAGTCGCCGGTGTCCGGCGAAAAGTTGTCTTGATTGATGTAGTGAGGATGGTCCGTAGCCACCAATAGATACCCGGCGTTTACAAAACCGCCATAACGCTCCAGGTTATGGAGGTCCTTGAAGACGTCGTATCGATTGTTCGGTTCACGATGATTAGTTTTCTTGAAGTACTTTAGCTCGATCGCGCAAGAATGCTTCTCCGCGTTTTTCACATTCTCCAAAGAGAACCAGATGTCAATTTTCGCTTTTTCGGTTTTACTCTTCACAAACGTTCCGCTGCCCAGCGTGACATTTTTTTCGAGTTCGATAATGAAACGCTCATCTGGTGTCTCTTCGTATAGTTCCCCAAGCGTCTTTAATATCGAGGCAAGTTGTAGCTGCAAAGAAGCTTCGTTAGATACCTCGATGCGCTGCCCAGTGATCTTTCCGCACAGGCGATCGTAGGCTATTTCAACAATCTGCTTGATCCGCTCCTCGTGATTCATGCGATTCGCTTCCAGTGAAATCTAACAGTAATTATGTAGCCCGCCATATAACACTGATGAACGCGCCTACGCGTCTATTGACGTTTTCTGGCGTACCAAAACGACCATATCTCATTGATTTATATAAAATTAGCTTGGCTGCTTGGCAATATATCCAAAATTCGCGTGCCCGCTCGTTATGCTCTGTTCAATCATACTTTATTCATAAATTTGGCTTAGGTCACGCCCCGGCAGGAAAATTTCTAATCGCACCTTAGCACCGGGCATATGCCGGTATACGTCTTTGGTGGGTAATGATGATGTTTAGAGACGGGTTAGACGCTGATCGCCCAATGAATTGGGCTCTTATAACACCCCATGCAGCAGTGGCGAGATGGATGCTGATAGCGCAACAAGTTGTGCTCCTACAAACCCCATACACCGGCCATGAAGGCACGATGGGTTGTCGTTGCCCAATAAAATAGGCCCGCTGCAACCCATTGCAACGGGCCGAGATAAGCGCTGATCGTGTCGCACGTTGCCCTATCCCCTCTCAAGCATGACAGCAATGGTAGTGAGATGGATCAGGCACGTTTTCGATTCTTTACGCTTTCAGAACGTAGCGCAGTGTCTCGACTACCTGATCCGTCGTGGTGCACCAGGCGTTCGCGCCAGCGTCGACTTCTTTCAGCGGGTGGACGATGTCTTCGCTGTGCAGTGTGATGTAGGGCTTGGCGAGGGCGGCGCAGTAGCCTGCATCAAAGGCGGCGTTCCACTGTTTGTACTGGTCGCCGAAACGTACAACGACCAGATCCGCCTGCTCAATCATGGTGCGGGTGCGGATGGCGTTGACCTTGGAGGACTGGTGGTCGCGCCAAAAGCCATTTTCCGGCTTGACCAGGTGGTCGCCGGCGGCGTCAGAGGCGGCGTGGTCGGTGACCGGTGCGGTAAACACGATATCCAGGCCCGCGGCCTCGGCGCCGCGTTGGATTTCTTCGCGCCAATCGGTGTGGATCTCGCCGGATAGGTAAACGTAAAAGCTCATGGCCATTCCTCAAAGGTTAGTTGGTCAGTAGCACTATTTTATGGAAAATCATTCCATATTAATACCGGCGTTATAGCAAGGGCTGCCTAGCCAGCAGATAAATATCCATTATCCAGCCGTGGGTGTCGCGCAACTCCGCCCGGCGCTGGATAATCTGGTCGCCGACGTCGCTTAGCCAGCCTTTGATCAGGCACTGTTTATCCATTCCCAGGTAGGCGCCCCACCAGATGTAGGTATCGTCTTGTGGCAGCTTGGTAAACGCCCCACCACTATCCAGCATCACGGCTACCGTGGCTGCATCGTTTGGCCAGCCGCGCTCGCGCAGGCGGCGGCCGGTGGTGATTTGGATCGGCTCGGCGAGGGCGTTGAGAGGGATTTTGTGTTCGGCGGTGAGCACTTGCAGGCTGGTGATGCCTGGCACTACCTCTACATCAACCTGCTTACTCGCAGCGCTTAGGCGCTGGGTAATGCGCAGGCTGCTGTCGTAAAGCGAGGGGTCGCCCCACACCAGCATCCCTACCCGCCCGCCGTTGGGTTGATGTTCATCGATTAGCTGCGCCCAGACGCCGGCGATGGCAGCGTGCCAGTCGTCCACCGCGCCCAGGTAGTCATTGCGGCCATCACGGCTGGGCAGATCGAACTCGACGATCTGTGTGGTCACCGGTTCTTCCAACAGTCGTTCGCAGAGCAAGCGGCGCAGGTCGATCAAATCCGACTTGACCTCACCTTTACGGGGCAGCAGGATCAGGTCGGCGTTATTGAGGGTGCGCACGGCGGCCAGGGTGACGTGGTCGAGGTTGCCGGTGCCGATGCCTATTAGCGACAGCGTGATCATGACTCGCTCTCTTGGTCTTGGCTTGCCGTGGCAAAAGGCGAATCCGCCGACTGGGGGCGAAAGCGGCGGTCGTAGCCAACGGCATAGAGGCTGCTCTCCTGGAAGTCTTCGCTTTCGAGCACCGGGCCCACCAGAATTAGCGCGGTGCGCTGCATGGTGACGTCGATCAACGCTTCTATACTGGCTAGCCGCCCGCGAACCACACGCTCATCGGGCCAGCTTGCCCGCCACACAATCGCCACCGGGCACTGCTCGCCGTAGTAAGGCGTCAGGCTCTCGACGACCTGGGAAAGATTATGGATGGAGAGGTGAATGGCCAGCGTGGCGCCGGTGCGGGCGAAATTGGCCAGCGTCTCGTCGCTGGGCATAGCGCTGGCACGGCCCGGCGTGCGGGTGAGCACTACCGACTGGGCCACACCGGGTAGCGTCAGCTCCTGGCTCAAAGTTGCCGAAGCAGCCGCAAAGGCTGGTACGCCGGGGGTAATGCTGTAGGGGATATCCATCCCGCGCAGGCGGCGCAGCTGCTCGCCCATGGCCGACCACACCGATAGATCCCCCGAATGCAGCCGGGCGACATCCTGGCCTTCGCCGTGGGCGCGGCTGATCTCCTGCATGATGTCATCCAGCGAGAGCGGCGCGGTATTGATCACCCTTGCTCCTGCCGGGCAGTGTTCGAGGATTTCCTCCGGCACTAGTGAACCCGCGTACAGGCACACCGGGCAGGCGGCGATAAGGTCGCGCCCGCGTAGGGTAAGCAGATCCGGTGCGCCGGGGCCTGCGCCAATGAAGTGTACGGTCATTATCTATTTCCTTCTGCTAACGCCAACGCGGCGGTGGCCTGTCGATCCACTGAGATGATTCTTGGCCCCACTAACTTAGCATTAGGGCCCGCCGCTAACAGCGCTACGGCCTCGGCCACGCTGCCCGTGCCTCGGGCCTGCAAACTTTGTTCTGAATGAGTAAGCGTTGTCACTGTCGGTAGCTCGGCGTCGGCTAGGGCGATGACCTCAATGCCTCGCAGTCGGCCCAGTTCTTCGACTAACGGCAGCATGGAGCAAGCCGCCGCCAGCTTATCGACATCACCGTATTGGTCGATCAGCTGATCCAGCGCCTGGCCGAGGGATTCAATCGTGGCCTCGCGACGAAAGCCAAATCCGGCGACGTGCAACGCCTGCCCCTTCATCGAACGCCCCGCCACTGAACAATCGGGTAGCTGGCCTTCCAGCCTCGCCGGGTGCCGATAGGGGCGGCGTTGGCAAGTTCCAGGCGTATCAGTTCGCCACCGACTTTGTACTGCCAGTGGGCCAGAAGCGCTTCGGATTCCAGGGTGACGGCATTGGCGACGACGCGCACACCCTCGGGCAGGCGCTGCCATAAGTCGTTCAAAAGCGCTTGAGATAACCCGCCGCCGATAAATACCGCATCCGGCAGCGGCGTATCGTTCAGTACGTCCGGCGCGCTGCCCTCTTTTACCTCAAGCCAGTCAACGCCCAGGTTGTCTGCATTGCTGCGCGCTCGCGCTGCCCGTTCTGCGTTTTGCTCGAAGCCTACCGCCTGATTATCCGGATGAGCGAGCAACCACTCAATGGCGATAGAGCCTGAACCGGTGCCGATATCCCACAACCGCTCGCCGGGCATGGGGGCCAGCGCCGCCAGGGTGATGGCGCGAATGGTCTGTTTGGTGATCTGGCCGTCGTGGTCAAAAAAATGATCCGGCAGGCCGGGCGTCAGCGGTAAGGCGGGGCCGCTACCGGCTACTTCCAGCCCTACCGCCACCGGGTGGGCGATGTCCTGGGGCAAGTTGGCGTCGACACGGCTGTGGCGAATTCGCTCGTTATCGCCGCCCAGGGCTTCCAGCACCGTTAGCTGGGAAGCCGCAAAGCCAAACCGGCTGACCAGAGAGGCGAGTTCGGCCACCGCTTCGCCGTCCCTTACCAGTACCAGCAAACGCCTACCGACATGCAGGTAAGGCCGAATGCGGGTCAGTGGTTTGGCGTGCAGGCCCAGGCAGGCGCAGCGCTCTAGCGGCCAGCCTAAGCGTGCAGCCGCCAGGCTGAAGGTGGAAGGTGCTGGCAATGCCAGCCACTCGTCAGCGCCGAGATGCTGCGCCAGGGTGGTACCCGCCCCAAACCAGAATGGGTCGTTTGAGACCAGCATGACCACCCGGAGGCCGCGCTGATCTAATAGCGCGGGAATGCCATCGGCAAAGGGCACCGGCCACTCAATCACCTCGGCATTTAGGGGCGGCAAAAGACGCAGGTGACGGCGCGCGCCGAACACCACCTCGGCACTTTCCAGTGCGGCGCGGCTTGCCGCCGTTAGCGCCTGTGTGCCACCCTCCCCCCAGCCTAAAAGGGTCAGCCAGGGAGCCTGACCCACTGGAGCGTGAGAAATTTCAACCATGATCAAGATCCTAATTCTCGGGGGAACCTCGGAGGCCAGCGCCCTGGCCAGTGCGGTTGCCAAGCGCGGGCTTCCCGCCATTTTCAGCTATGCAGGTCGTGTTGCCACGCCTAAACCCCAGCCGCTGCCGTCCCGCATTGGCGGTTTTGGCGGCGTTAGCGGCCTTGCCGCCTTTGTGGCCCGGGAGCGCATCACCCATATTGTCGATGCCACCCATCCTTTTGCCGCGCAGATGAGCACGAACGTAGTCGCCGCGGCGGCACAGTGCGGCGTAAAGGCCGTCGCTCTTACCCGGCCTGCCTGGCAACTTGTTGAGGGCGACCAGTGGCAAAGCGTGGCAAGTATCGATGAAGCCGTCAGCACCCTGGCGGGCCCGCCCCAGCGAGTGCTGCTCGCCATTGGCCGCATGCACCTTGCGGCCTTTGCCGCCCAGCCCCAGCACCATTACGTGCTGCGTTTGGTTGACCGGCCTAGCAGCCCGTTGCCACTGGCGGATGTCAGCACCGTGATTGATCGAGGCCCGTTTACGCTGGAAGGCGATCTCGCCCTGCTGGAAAATCAGCGCATCCAGCGCATCGTGTGTAAAAATTCCGGCGGCGAAGGGGCCGCGTCCAAACTCACCGCGGCAAGAACCCTCGGCCTGCCCATTGTGATGATCGAACGGCCAGCGCTGCCACCCCGCCACGAACTTCATCGTATTGATGACGTGATTAGCTGGCTTGATAGCCCCTCTTAATATTCAGTACGCTTAATCAGCAGAACGCGGCGTATAAACCAGCGGCGATCCACTGCGCTCTATCAATCGCGTCTGCTGAGAACCGACTATCACCAGGGTGCGCATATCGGCCATGTCCGGCTTCGCCTCGCCTAGGGTGGTGACGCGAATTGACTCTTCCGGGGTTGAAACCGCGCGGGCGAAGATAATCAATCGATCCGGCCCGCAGGCTTCCCGCAGTACGTCTAGCGTGCGCTCGAAACCCACTGGGCGCGCCTTGGAGCGCGGGTTGTAGAACGCCATGGCGAAGTCGGCCTCGGCAGCCAGGCGCAGGCGCTTTTCAATCAGCGCCCAGGGCTTCAAATTATCGGATAAATTAATGCAGCAGAAGTCATGCCCCAGCGGTGCGCCGACGCTTGCGCTGGCGGCTAGCATGGCGGAAATGCCTGGCAGCACCTGAATATCCAGCTTGCGCGACTGGGCATCGCCCGCTTCCAGGGCCTCGAACACCGCGGCGGCCATGGCAAACACGCCAGGGTCGCCGGAAGACACCACCACTACCCGGTGGCCCTCAAGCGCCAGCTGTAGCGCCTGCTCCGCCCGGCGGATCTCTTCGCGGTTGTCGGAACCGTGGCGGACTAATCCAGCACGCGGTGCGACCCGATTAACGTAGGGCACGTAACCCACTACATCGGTGGCATCCAGCAGCGCAGCCGTTACCTCGGGGGTAATCATGGCTTCTGAGCCCGGCCCCAGGCCGACGATTTTTAGCCAGCCGCTCATGGCCGCCTCCCGTGGCCATGGATCAGCACAATCGAGAAGTACGGCACGCTTTCGCCAACCTCACTTAATGGAAGCACTCTTTGTTGCGTCATGGCGGCGTACTCGATCAGCCATGCCTCGCCTTCACGACCAGCGTGAACCAGGGCCCGGCGTAGCTTGGCCAGGTTGCGGCCAATCTTCATCACCACCAGCGCATCGGTCTGGGCGATGCGTTCGGCCAACGCGTCTTCGGGTAGCGTGGCCATGAGGACGGTCAGGATGTCATCGCCCCAGGTAATTGGCTGCCCGGTGGCCGTCCACGCCGCCGACATCCCGGTAATCCCCGGCACCACCGAGACGGGCACGCGGTTTAGCAGCCGCGTATAGAGGTGCATAAAGGAGCCGTAGAAGAACGGGTCGCCTTCACACAGGACTACCACATCGCACCCGGCTTCTGCCATCTCGATCAGTTGGGCCACGCTGCGTTCGTAAAAGGTCGATAACAACTCGTTGTAACGTGGGTCGTCAAAGGGAATTTCCGTGGTGACCGGGTACTCCATGGGCAGCTCGATTGCGCCGGGCGGGATCATGCCCTCCACGATGGTGCGCGCATGGCCGCAGCGGCCCTTTTTACGGAAATACGCCACGTGGGTCGCCCCGCGTATTAGGCGGTCGGCGCGCACGCTCATCAAGTCTTGGCTGCCTGGCCCCAGGCCAACGCCAACTACCGTCCCCTGGGTCATTCGATGCGATCCGCCATGGCGTTGATGGCCGCCACCGTCACGGCGCTGCCGCCTAGACGACCGCGGACGATACAGCTGGGCAGTGCCGGGTTAGCCAACAGCGCCTCCTTGGATTCGGCCGCGCCGACAAAGCCTACCGGGCAGCCGATAATCGCCGCCGGACGCGGGCACGCCGGGTCTTCGAGCATATTGAGCAAGTGAAACAGCGCGGTAGGCGCGTTGCCAATGGCTACCACGGCGCCTTCCAGGTGCGGCCGCCACAGTTCCAGCGCCGCCGCCGAGCGGGTGTTGGCCATTTCCTGGGCGAGGCCGGGCGTGCGCTCATCGTTGAGGGTGCAGATAACCTCGTTGTCAGCGGGCAGCCGCTTGCGGGTAATGCCCTCGGAAACCATCCGTGCGTCGCAAAGAATCGGTGCGCCCTGCTCTAACGCGGCGCGGGCCTTATTGACCACGTCGTTTTGAAAATGAATATGCGCGGCCAATTCCACCAGCCCGGCGGCGTGAATCATGCGCACCGCCACGGTCTCTTCTTCCACTGAAAAGCGGCCAAGCTCGGCTTCACTGCGAATAATCGCAAACGATTCCCGGTAAATCGCCGGGCCACTGGTTTCGTACTTATAGGGCACCCAAACTCTCCAAATAACGTATAACTTCAGATTCACTTAGCCCGGTGGCCTGCGGTGCGCTATCGGCGCGGCCATTGATTATCACGTCAAAGCGACCATCGCGGCCGGTAAGACACAGCGCTGCCGTTCGTTGACGGGCACAGCCTTTAGCGCAGCCGGATATATGCACGGTTCCTTCCACCCAGCCGCTTAGCTTCTCGGCAAGCGGCTGGGTGGCGACACTCGCCTGTTCGCAAAAGGGCGCGCCGGGGCAGGCGTCCATCGCTAGCCGCGGGTCGCTATTATGCCGGATCAAGCCATCCACCGCGGGTAGTGTATCGCAATCCTTCAACAACAGGCGCCGCCAGGGGGTGACCTGCACAGCACTGATACTTGTTTGCGAGCCACTTGCCGGAAAGACCGCCTCGCGCAGCGTATCAGCCGCCACCCTGCCAAAGGGAAGCCCCACCACCATGCCCTCGCCATGTTCGCCCAGCGCCAGCTTCTCGCCGGGGGATGCGGGGGCGGTATCAGCGGGCGCCCAATCGGGCAGCGTTGCTGTATGCCGCCGCATGCGGCCTGACTCCCAGCCGCCGGTGTCCACGAACCAGTGGGTCAGGCGTATCAGCTGCTCGACGGCGGCATCAATATCGCTCACCACCGTGCCTAGCGCGTAACCATCGGCGCGTACCAGCAGGCCGCCTTCCGTTGAGCGCTCGATGCGAAAATCAGCGGCGTTATCGCCCAGTACCGGCGCTTCTCCCGCGTCAATGGCGATGCCGACCTTGCCGGGCATGGATGCCAATTCACTGCCCCGCGCCTGCAACAAGCGGGCAATGGTATGGGTGTCATCGCCCTTTTGCCAGGCGGGCGCCAGCATCAGCTGTGGCAGGCGTTCTGCTTCCGGGTCATCGCTCACCAACTGATGCTCGACCAGAAACGCCATCAGTAGCGGCCAGCTTTCGTCGGTCACCCCACGCAGCTGCAGGTTGGCCCGGCTGGTTAGCTCGATTAAACCGCTGCCGAAGGTCTCGGCGGCGTTGCACAGTGCCACTACCTGTTCCTGTGAAAGCTCACCCAGCGGCGGACGCACGCGTACAAGCCAACCATCGCCGGTGGCCATGGGTCGCCACGCGCCGGGGCACCAGCCTTTAATGCGCGGGCTGGGCGTCATGACCATTGGTCTCTTTGGCTTCGTCCATTTCCAGCAGCAAATCCTGAAGCGCCTCGCCATGCTCGCCGGGGGCTTGCCACATACCACGCTGGGCGGCTTCGAGTAATCGCTCGGCCATCTCTTCCAGGGCGGCCGGGTTGTGCTCGCGCAGAAACTGCTGATTGGCTTTGTCGAGCACCAGGGCGTCGCTCACCTGGGCGTACTGGTAGTCGGCAATCAGATCAGTGGTGGCGTCATAAGCGAAAAGGTAATCCACCGTGGCGGCCATTTCGAAGGCGCCTTTATAGCCGTGCTCACGCATGGCGTTTATCCATTTGGGGTTCAACACCCGCGAGCGAATCACCTTCGCCAGTTCTTCTTTCAGAGTGCGAATCTTGGGCATCGCGGGGTTGGCGTGGTCGGCGTGGTAAATCTCCGGTGCCTTCCCGCTTAGCGAGCGGGTGGCGTTGGCCATGCCGCCCTGAAAAGCGTAATAGCTGTTGGAATCGAGAATATCGTGCTCGCGGTTATCCTGATTTTGCATCACCGCATCCAGGCCCTGGAGCTGTTGCTCGAACGCCGCCCGCGCGGCTGTACCGGAGGCCTTGAACTGACCGTAGGCGTACGCGCCTGTCGCCATGTAGGCCTCGGCTAAATCGTCGGCGCTGTCCCAAGAACGGTTTTCAATCAGCCGGTTGAGGCCCGCGCCGTATTCGCCGGGCTTGCTGCCAAATATTCGGTAGCTCGCCTCCTGGGCGGCCATCTCCGGGCTTAGCCCCTGGTCTTCCAGTTCCTGCTGGCGGGAAATCACCGCCTCGCGGATGGTGTTGCAGTTGCCCGGCTCTTCATAGCGCGCCACCGCCTGCACGGCGGCGTCAAACAGCCGAATCACGTTGGGAAAGGCATCGCGGAAGAATCCTGAGACCCGCAACGTGACATCGACCCGTGGGCGATTGAGCAACATCGAGGGAATGACTTCAAAGTCGCTCACCCGCTGAGAACCCAGCGACCAGATGGGCCGCACGCCCATTAGCGCAAAGGCCTGGGCGATGTCATCGCCGCCGGTGCGCATGGTGGCGGTGCCCCAGATAGAAAGCCCCAGCCGCCGCGGGTAGTCGCCGTGATCCTGCAGGTAGCGTTCGACAAACGCCTGGGCGGATTTTTCGCCCAGCGTCCAGGCGGCGGGCGATGGAATCGAGCGGTTATCGACGCTGAAAAAGTTGCGCCCGGTGGGTAGCGTATCCAGCCGCCCCCGGCTGGGGGCGCCGCTGGGCCCGGCGGGCACGAAGATGCCCTCAAGGCCGTCGATCAGCGACTGAAGCTCCATCTTCACGCCGCGCTGCATGGTGACCCACAGCTGGTCGCGGGCGTAGCGCAGCTGCGCTGCCGTATCGGGGTAGTCCTGGGCCAGGTCGTCCAGGCAGCCGTTTGCCAATACGTAGTCGGCCACCCAGCGCTCGGCCAGAAGCTCCAGGCGCTCGCGGGCATCCGCCCCGGTGCGCCAGGGAGCATCGAGCTGCTGGCTTAAAATAGGCGGTTCGGGCCCCTGCCAGGGCTCGCTAGCGGCGGCTAACGGATCAAAATCCAATCCTAAATCGCTGGCCAGGTTGTGCAGCAGGCCGCGGCTTGCCACCGCTTCGCCCCGGGGTAATCGCAACAGCGCCACCAAGGTACCCGCCCGCTTCTCTTCCGGTGGCAACGTGCCGAGTATGTGCAGGCCGTGACGAATCTGCGATTCCTTGATGTCGCACAGAAAGGTATCCAGCTCGTTGAGAAGTTCGGCATCGTCAGCGCTATTTTCATCAACGCCGTGAGCAAGTTCCTGGTCGATACCGGTATCGCGCAGGTGGGCGAGAATCTGGCTGCGTATCAGCGCTTCCCGGCGGGGATCCATATCCAGCGCTTGATAATACTCGTCAGTGAGCGCTTCAAGCTCGGCCATGGCGCCGTAGAGTTCGGCCCGCGCCAGCGGCGGCATCAGGTGGTCGATAATCACTGCCTGGCTGCGTCGCTTGGCCTGGGCGCCCTCACCGGGGTCGTTGACGATGAACGGATAAAAATGCGGCAGCGGCCCCAAAGCAATATCAGGCCAGCAGTCGGCGCTCAAGGCGATGCTTTTGCCCGGCAGCCACTCCAGGTTGCCGTGCTTGCCCACATGGATGACCGCATCGACCTGGTAGTGCACGCGCAGCCAAAAATAAAACGCCAGATAGCTGTGTGGCGGCGCCAGCTCCATATCGTGGTAGGACTGGGTGAGATCGTCGATAAAGTCGCGTTCCGGCTGGATGCCCACGAAGGTCTCACCCAGACGAATACCCGCGATCATCAAGCGTCCCTGGCGGCATTTGGGGTCTTCGTGAGGCGCGCCCCAGCGCGTCCATACGGTTTCCTGCAGCTCGGTGGGCAGGGTTTGAAACCAGGCCAGGTAGTCGTCAACGCTGATACTCTGCCAGCAGGCGCGCTGGTCGAGGCTGGCGTGATCGTTGGTCACCGCGCCCTGAAGCTGGCGGATCAATTCATCGCCATTTTCCGGCAGCTCGCTGAGCGGGTAACCCGCCTCTTTCAGGGCGCTTAGAATCTGCAGCGTCGACGCGGGCGTATCCAGCCCGACGCCGTTACCGATCCGGCCATCGCGATTGGGGTAGTTGGCCATGATCAGCGCAACACGCTTCTGCCCGTTGGGAGTTAGCCACAGCGAACAAATGCGCCGCGCCAGCTCGGCCACAAAGGCGGCCCGCTCCGGGTGGATCACGTGGTGGGTCACCGCCAGCTGGCAGCGCGGGTTGTAGTGGGCTTCGGCTTTAAAGCCCACCGCCCGGGTGATGATGCGCCCGTCCATCTCGGGGAGCACCACCTGCATCGCCACATCACGGCTATGCAGCCCGGCGGCCATGCCCTGCCAGTCTTCACTGGTGCTGCTGGCAAGAATCGCCTGGAGCACGACCGGACGCCCCACAAAAAGGTTGTCCGGCAATTCCTCACCCAGGGCATTCAGCCCGTCGGCGTTGCGGTTGACCGCAAAGCTGGTGGTATTGATCACCAGCATGGCGCCGGTCTGCTCAATCAGGTGATTGATAAAATCAATACACGGCCCTTCTTTCAGGGACGCCACGGCCACCGCTAGCGGCTCAAGCCCCTGCTCTTTAAGCGCCGCGATCATACCGTCGGGTACGGCGGTGTTCGCCCCCTGCAAATGGCTGCGATAAAATAGCAGCAGACACACTGGCCGCCCCGGCACCTGGCGATTACGCCACTCGCTGAGGCTGGACGCCTGCTGCTCCTGGGACGCATAAATCACCGCTGGCGGGATGACCTTTGGCTCCTGCCAGTCGCCTAGCTGCCTATCTATACACTCGCTGGCCATACTCTCGCTGGTCATATACTGGCTGGCGACAAAGCGCAGCAGCTGCTCGGCGTTATCGGTGCCGCCCTCTCGTAGGTAGCGCCACACGCGGTAAGCGTCATCGAAGGCGATGGTGGAATCTTCCAGCAGGGCATCATCCGGGGCATCGCAGCCCGGCACCATTATCAGCTGGCGCTCGGGTTTGGCCGCCGCCCAGGCCAGCAGGCGTTCGTGACCGTACTGCCAGTAGGCCTTGCCGCCCAGCAGCGAGACGATGACCAGTTGAGCCTTTTCCAGCACCCGATCTTCGTAAAGATCATAGGCGGCCGGTTTTACCAGGTTCATCCAGTTGGCCAGTCGCACCGAGGGGTACGCTTCGCCCAGACGATCGACCGCCTGGGCCAGCGCCGAGAGATTGCTATCGGCGGCGGAGAGTATCACGACCTCGGCGGGGCTCTGTTGCAGGTCGATGATGCCTTCATCATCGACAAAGCCTCCGGGCTTGGCGGCAAATAAGTGCATTAGCTAGCCGTGTGCGCCTGTTCAGGGTTCATTTCAGCAGCGGCAAGTTCGTCTTGCAGCAATTGGCTATCCAGCGATTTGCCAATGATCACCAGTTGGGTCTGGCGCGTCTCGTCATGGCTCCACAGTCGGTCGAAGTAGCCTTCCAGGCGCTCGCCCACCGCCTGGATGACCCGGCGCATGGGCTTGCCGGGAATCGCTGCAAAGCCTTTGGCGCGGTAGATCTCGTGGCTTTTTAGCAGCTGTTGCAGTTTGTCGGCCAGAACATCGCCATCGACTTCGCCCAGGGTAATCACGCAGGAGTCAAAATTATCGTGGGCGTGATCGTGGTGAGCGCCGACGGCATGGTGCTTGTCGTGGTGATTGGTGATGCTATCGATATTTTTTTCGCTGGCCGCACCAATGCCCATCAGCGCTTCCAGCTGGGTGGTGTCGGTGGTCTGGGTCTGATCGATAAATAGCGTTTTCACCGAGGCCGTCACCCGCGCCTGAATAACCGCTTCCACTCGGGTACGCTCTTCCGGGCTAAGCAGGTCGGCCTTGCTGACCAGCACCAGATCCGCTGCGCTGAGCTGGTCATCGAGCAGCTCGCGCAGGCTGGGGTCGTGATCCAGGCTCTCGTCGGCGAGGCGCTGGGCGGCCACCTTATCCACGTCGCTGGCATAGCGCCCGGCGGCCACAGCGGGGCCGTCGATTACGGTAATAATCGCATCCACGGTGCAGTGCTGGCGCACCTCTGGCCAGTTGAACGCCTGCACCAACGGCTTGGGCAGCGCCAGTCCGCTGGTTTCGATCAGGATATGGTCGATATCATTACGGCGAGCGACCAGCTTTTTCATCACCGGCAGAAACTCTTCTTCCACGGTGCAGCAAATACAGCCATTGGCCAGCTCATAGATGCTACCGTCTTCACCGTCTAGCTGCCCGCCTTCGCTACCCTCTTCACACCCCAACGCGCAGCTGCGCAGCAGGCTGGAGTCGATATCCTGTTCGCCGAACTCATTAACAATCACGGCGATCCGCTTGCCGGTCACCTGACGCAGAATATTGGCCAGCAGCGTGGTTTTGCCGCTGCCTAGAAAACCGGTGACGACCGTGGCAGGAATTTTATTGAGTTGCATGAATGAACTCCTCACTTTCGAATTGCTGTTCCGCGGGTGCCGGGCTTGGTAAAAACAAGCGGGCCACAGCGTCAGGATTATTAGGGAAAAACAGATGTAAATAGGTTGCCGTCAGGCGCTTTTGACGGTAAATCGCCTCCCCCGGCGCGTGGTGCCGCTGGCGGCGGCCGTGGCCAATCGGCTCGAGGGTGCCTTCCGCCATGGAGCGGTGGTGCGCGTGGCCGCGAATCGGGCCTTCCGGCAGCTCGGCGGTTTGCATCCCTTGGCAGCCGCGGCGCCCGCGCATGGCCCCCTGCCCAGGCAGCAGGCCCAGCATGGTATGGGTAATATCGTCGTAGTCGGTCAGGGTTTCCAGGCAGTACAGCAGCCCGCCACACTCGGCCAGAATGGGCTTGTCGGCGCTATAGAAAGCCTCAATGGCCGAACGCATGGCGCCGTTATCCGCAAGCGTTTGAGCGTGAAGCTCCGGGTAGCCCCCTGGCAGCCACAGGGCGTCGCATTCGGGCAGGCGGCTATCCGTCAGCGGTGAAAAGAAGCGCAGCGTGGCGCCCATCTGCTCCAGCAGGTCGAGGTTGGCCTGATAGACAAAGCTGAAGGCGGCATCCCGGGCCACGCCGATGGTATGGCCTTTGAGTGCAGGCTTAACCGCCGCAAGTTGTTCTTGCGGGGCGGTAAAGGTCACGGGTGAAAGCGCCGCGAGTGACTCCAGCAGCCCGGCGGCTTCCAGCGCTTTAGCAGCCGCTTCGAAGCGAGCTTCCAGATCCTCGCGAATTTCTGCTGCCTGCACGAGGCCCAGGTGGCGTTCGGGGAGTGACAGCGCGGGGTCGCGTGGCATGGCGGCCAGTAGGGGGATCGTCGACGGCAGCGCCTCTTCGATCAGCTCTCGGTGACGCTGCGAGCCGCAGGCATTGGCGATTAGCCCGGCGATATGAATGTCGTCGCGAAAGCTGGCCAAGCCCGAGACCAGCGCAGCAGCGGTTTGCGCCATGCCTTTTACGTCCATGACGATCGCCATGGGAATATCAAACAAGGCCGCCAGATCCGCACTGGAGGGCTCGCCGTCGAACAGCCCCATGGCGCCTTCGACTAAAATTAAATCCGCCTCGCAGGCGGCGTCATAAAAGCGCTGGCGGCAGTAGGCCTCGCCTGCCATCCATAGATCCAACTGATCCACCGGCTGACCGGAGGCCTGGGCGAGTATCTGCGGATCCAGGTAGTCAGGGCCGGTCTTGAACACCCGCACCACCTTGCCCTGGTTGCGCAGCAGGCGCGCCAAACCCGCCGTGACGGTGGTTTTGCCCTGGCCTGAGGCCGGGGCGGCAATAAACAGCGCGGGGCAGCAAGCGGTTGGCGTCGTCATCAGTATTCGATCCCCGCCTGGGCTTTGACGCCGCCGCGAAAGGCGTGGCGCTCATCCTGGACAACGCTGATGGTATCGGCGATTTCCTGCAGCGGCGTGGCCATGGTGCGTCCGGTAATGATGACGTTCTGGTGCGCCGGGCGGCGCTGCAAAGCTTCCACCACCGGTTCAGGGTCGAGATAGCCGTACTTGAACATATAGCTCATCTCATCCAGCACGATCATATGATAGGCGGGGTTTTCCAACAGCCCTTTGGCGACTGCCCAGGCGGCTTCAGCGGCTTCGATGTCCCGCTCGCGGTTCTGGGTTTCCCAGGTAAAACCGTGGCCCATGATGTGCCAGTCAAGCTTGGGATGATCGCGAAAGAACAGGTACTCGCCGGTTTCGCGGCGGCCTTTGATGAACTGAATCACCGCACACTGCTGGCCGTGCCCCAGTGAGCGCGCCATGGTGCCGAAGGCGGAGCTGCTTTTGCCCTTGCCGTTGCCTTTGAGCAGGATCAGCACGCCGCGCTCTTCAGTGGCGCGGCTGATGCGCTCGTCGACCACGTCTTTTTTGCGCTGCATGCGATCTAAATGGCTTGCGTCGCTCATGAGAAGTTCCCAGTTTGATGTGCAGAAACAGTATGCGCCATAGTGGGTTTGCCAAACGAGGCCGGCCAGTAACGCGCGCCCAGCTGCCGGGCGATGTGTGCGCCCTGCCCGCGTTTGACTTTGGACTGTTCGGTATCGATCAGCAGGCAGTCCTCTAGCGGGGCGAGATCGTCAACGGTTTCCCGGGTGCGCCCGTCGGTAATCAGATAGGTGCGCACCTTCAGGCCGGGCTCGCGGCGCTGCCACTGGCGGATCAGCCGCTTGGCTTCAATGATGGCTTCCCGCAGCGGGGTGCCGCCACCGCCTTTGGCCGCCTCAAGCGTACCCCGCGCGTGTTTGGGCGCCCGGCGGCGGGAGAGTATCGGCACGACACCGCCGTTGCCAAACCCCAGCACCGCCACCTGCTCCCGCACGGCGTAGGCTTGGCTGACCAGTGACTCGACCAGCCCCTTTGCCTGACCCAGCAGGCGCTGCCCCAGGGTGGAACCGGAGGTGTCCAGCAGCACCAGGTGTGCCGTCGCCTGCCCGGCGCGGGACTTGCGCATCTTTAGCTGCTGCCAGGGCCACTGGCCGCGATTGGCGATAAGCGTCGCGAACCCGTCCAGCCGCGAGGTCTCTACCTTAGACCGGCCCTGGCCTAATGCACCGCCTTTGCCCGCGCTAGCGGCGGTATCGGTGCGCTTTGCCCGCTGAAAAAGGTCTTCGCTATCGGGCAAGTTCACCGCTGGCTGACTAATCGACGCTTGAGCCATGGGAGGCATAGCGCCCCAATGGCCCTGTTCACCGCGCTGACTGGGCGACCCGGCGCTGGGGGCGTTATTAGCTGACGACGGACCACCCTCGCCTTGCGAAGGCTTTTGATTAGGCGGGGATGACGGCGGACTTTGCTCTGGCGGCTGGGTACGCCGATGCGCCAGCACCCAGAACTCCACGATATCGATATCCTGCTGCTCCACGCCACTCACGCCACGCCAGGCAGCATGGGCTTGAGCGGCACGGTGCCAGGTAACGTCTGCCCGCAGGCCTTCTACACCGGCGGTTTCACAGCGGTTGGCAATCGTTCGATAAACCCAGGGGTCGCTGGTGACCTCTTTGAGCAAGCGCTGCGCTTGGCTAATACGCTCGGTCAGGGCAGCCTGGGCATGCTCAAAGCGTTGCAGCGTGCCAGCCGGGTCGCGGTCGAAGGCTTCCCGCTGCTGAACGATGGCAATTCGCTCATCGATGCTTACTGCTCCCGCCTGCTCAAGGCAGAGGCCGAAACGATCGAGTAGCTGGGGTCGCAGTTCGCCCTCATCTGGGTTCATCGTACCGATCAGACTAAAGCGCGCCGGGTGGGAGTGGCTAATGCCATCGCGCTCAACAATATTGGTGCCGCTGGCGGCTACGTCCAGCAGCAAATCAACCAGGGTATCCGGCAGCAGATTGACTTCATCCACATAGAGCACCCCGCCGTCGGCTTTAGCAAGCAGCCCAGCATGAAAGGTAGCTTCGCCATTGGCCAGTACCTTTTGCAGATCCAGACTGCCAACCAGCCTGTCTTCGCTGGCACCCAGCGGCAGCGTGACAAAAGGAGCACGCTGCCCTTCGCTATCTCTAGGCAAAATGGCGGCTAGAGCACGAGTTAAGGTCGACTTGGCGCTGCCTCTTGGCCCGCTGATCAGCACCCCGCCGATACGCGGGTTAATGGCGTTAAGGAGCAGCGCGGTTTTCAGCGCCTCCTGGCCAACCACTGCCACAAAGGGAAACTCACTCACCGGCACCTCCCGTGCTGGCCAAGCCCGCTAACCGATCACTAATAGCCAGCTGATCTGGGGAGCGTGGGACTTGAATATTATTCATGGTAACTAGCTGAGTGATAATAAAACCATTCATAAAGAAGTGGGAATTTAAAAGGCGTTCAGTATAGAGGAAGGCATGGCGGCGAGGCCAATCTGTTGTAATTAGTTAACTTTGCGAAGGCGTATATCAGCTGACGCTAAGAATGCCGCTGGATTTTTACGCCACATCAAAATACAATGTTATAACATTGCGATTATAGTGGGATCTCATAAGATCCTTAGGCTTTCTGTTGTTCGCTATCTACCTGCAACCTAGAATGGCCGACGTCGGTGTTCCCCCCGGAACTTAATAGAGAATCCGCCGCGGCTTGCCGCGAAACGGAACTGCCCCCGCAACTGTAGGCGGCGAGCGATGCTCTTTGATGCCACTGGACACATTGTCTGGGAAGGCGAGCTAGCTATGACCCGTCAGTCAGGAGAACTGCCGATATATTACTTACCTCGAGCGAAGTGGCTCGGTCAGTATTTTCTGCCCGAATGCTAAGCTCATCATGCACGGGAGTGTACATGATGTTGAGATTGACCACGGCCATCGCCGCGAGCGCTATTGGCCTTGCCCAGGCGGCTTACGCCTCCACTGACTACCCTATTACGCTAACCAATTGCGGCATAGACATCAGTGTGGTGTCAGCACCCGAGCGAACGGTGACGGTAGGCCAGTCAGCCACGGAGATTCTCTATTCGCTGGGGCTCGCGGATCGAATAAATGGCACCTCGGTGTGGTTTAATCCGGTTCTTCCCCAGTTTTCTGATGCCAATGAAGCGATCGAGCGGATCGCCAACGACGACCCAAGCTTCGAGGCAGTGGTCAATAAACGGCCTGATCTGGTGGCGGTGCAGTATGAGTGGCACGTGGGCCCCAACGGCAGTGTCGCCACCCGTGAGCAGTTTCATGAGCTGGGCATCAATACTTACATCATGCCCGCCGATTGCGACACCAAAGATAACTCGACCGGTGGCGATGGCACCCGCACCGCCGCCTTCTCGACTGACTCCATCTATAAAGGGATCACCGAGTTAGCCGATATCTACGATGTTCAAGACGCTGGCGAGGCGCTGATAACCGACCTTGCCGCCCGCGAACAGCGCGCCATCGACCTGGCGAGCAGCCTTGATTTACCGGAAGACTTATCGGCAGCATTCTGGTTTTCATCGACAGACCTGGGGGTTAGCCCTTTCGTGGCAGGGCAACTGGGGGCTCCGGGGTATATGATGGAAAAACTCGACATTCGTAATGTCATCGAGTCTGACGAAGAGTGGCCCACGGTGGGCTGGGAGAGCATCGCCAGAGCCGACCCCGATGTACTTGTTATCGCCAACATGGATCGCCGCCGTTTTCCTGCCGACAACATTGAAGCAAAACGCGAGTTTTTACGCAGTGACCCGGTCACCCGGGAGATGAACGCTGTTAAAAATAACCGTATCGTCGAGATGGACGCCCACGCCATGAGCGCCACCATGCGCACTATTTACGGCCTTGAAACACTTGCCGAGTCACTATCCAATATGTCGTTTAACGAATGAGCATAGCGCTAACGAGAGCTTCCTCCGCAGGCTTCGGGCTGCGCTGGCTATGGATAACGCCGCTCGTGCTGGTAACGGCACTGATCGCGGGCACCGCCATCGGTGAGACGCCGATTCCCGTGGATACCATTGTCAAAGTGCTCGCCAATCAGCTAATAGGAACAAGTTACCCGGTAGACCGCATCGACGCGGGCATTATTTGGAACTATCGCCTCAGCCGCGCCGTGGTCGCCGCCTGTTGCGGCACCAGTCTGGCCCTGGCCGGGGTGGTGCTACAAGCACTGTTGCGTAACCCCCTGGCCGATCCTTACTTGATGGGCATTTCCGCCGGGGCTTCTACCGGGGCGGTGGCAGTGGCGGTCGCCGGACTGGGCGCTGGAGCGCTTTCGCTCTCCCTAGGCGCCTTTATCGGCGCCCTGCTCTCCTTTGGTATTGTGGTGATGCTCGCCCATGCGGCCAACAGCGGCGTCGGTGGCGGGCGCGGCGTTCAAGCCGCCGGGGCAATTATTTTGGCGGGCATTGCAGGCTCGCAACTGTTCAATGCGCTGACCGCTTTTATCATTACCAAGTCAGCAAGCGCCGAGCAGGCCCGGGGCATCATGTTCTGGCTGATGGGCAATCTTTCCGGAGTACGCTGGGCCGATGTGACCTTGGCCGTGCCTGCTGCGCTATTCGGGTTGCTGGTTTGCCTGTGGCACCGACGCTCCCTGGATGCGTTTACCTTCGGTGCCGACAGCGCCGCCTCCATGGGCATCGCGGTGCGTCCAGTGCGTGGAATGCTGATTATCGCCATGGCACTGGTCACGGCAGTGATGGTGTCTATCGTGGGGGCCATCGGATTTGTTGGCTTGGTGATCCCCCATGCCATGCGCTTTATCGTCGGTAGCCGTCATACCCGGCTGGTACCGGCCACCGCCTTGGCGGGAGCGGTATTTTTAATCGGCTCGGATATTCTTTCCCGGGTGCTGGTGCCCGGCCAGGTACTCCCTATCGGGGTGATTACGTCGCTGATCGGCGCGCCTGCCTTTGCGCTAATTCTCGTGCGCGGCAAGAGGTCTTAATGCAGTTATCAGCTGAGCAACTCGCCTGGGCGGTGCATGGCACGCCCCTGCTTATTGACGTTAACCTTACCGTCGAACCCGGCCAAACCTTTGGCTTGGTAGGGCCGAACGGCTCGGGCAAAACCTCGCTACTTCGCCTGTTGGCAGGCTTGAACAAACCTAAAGCAGGACGTGTGCGAATGGGTAGCCAGCCCCTACACACGCTAAAGCAGCGAGCGATTGCTCAATCTATTGCGCTAGTCGAGCAACAGGCCGACACAACCGATAGAATTAGCGTGCGTGACGTAGTGGCGCTGGGCCGGACGCCCTTTCTTACCGCGTTGCGCCCTTGGTCAACTGAAGATGATGCCATCGTGGCTCAGGCACTGGTGGATGTGGATATGGCGCATATGGCAGATCGCCTTTGGCATACCCTGTCAGGCGGTGAGCGCCAGCGCGTGCATATTGCCCGGGCGCTGGCACAGCAGCCTAAAATCCTGCTGCTAGATGAACCCACCAATCATCTGGATATTCGCCACCAGCTTTCGATTCTAGAATTGGTCAGGCAACTACCGATCACGGTGGTTATCTCGCTGCATGATCTTAACCAAGCCATGGAGTGTGACCGCATCGGCGTGATGGATAGCGGCCGCTTGATCGATAGCGGCCTACCCCAAGATGTGCTCACTCTCAACAGGCTACAGCAAACCTTTGGGGTGCATGCTCGCATGATTGACGACCCTGCCGATGGCAAGCAGATCATGCTTTTTCGGAGTGCAATTTAAGCTAGCATCGGAACCAAGCGCTACGGCGTGCATTCATCGGAAAAGGTGCCAAACCACACTGTGATCCGTGCCCATACTCCACAGAAGTACGACGACGACAAGCAGCGCCTCCAGCACCAAAACACCGATACCCAGCGTCGTGGTCGACAGAATAAACCCCTGCTTATGACTGATTCCCAGAAAGCTGGGCGTTCCCTTATAGAGCAGATAGGTGCTATAGAGTAGGCCGATCACCATACCCAGCACACAAAACCAGAAAGCCGGATAGAGCGCAAAAACGCCACACAGGAACATCGGTGTCGCAATATACCCCGCGAAAATAAGACAATCGCGGCGACTGGGCCGATTATCTATATTACGAGCCATCCAGTAAATCATACTGCCCACAACACCCACTGCCACTAGCATCAGCGAATAAAAAGCCACGCCCAAAGCAATACCGTTAGCAAGGGAGACTTTATAGGTTTCCGAGCCACCATAAGTCCAGCCTACCTGGGTGGTACCTATCAGGGTACAGACAACTGGAACGGCAGCGAGCAACAGGACATGGTGAGCATAGAGATGACTAACAGACTCATGCTCCTCATTGATCTTGTACCACTCCTGTTCAGGATGATGGAGGAGCCCCCAAACATGATTGACCATAACGACCTCTCATTTTTTTGTAGTTGAACTATTAGGGCCAGACAATGATCGATCGGATCAATAACGCTCCGAATCAAATTTTAGTGTAGAACACAAAATCATTTTCGGAGATGAGGAATGTTCTTTGCTAAGGTGGAGTAGCTCATTCTATTCATTGGTGGAGTTCATATGCGTATTCTGTTCACTGGCGGCAGTGGCAAAGCTGGTCGTCATGCGACCGCTTATCTTCGCGATCAAGGCCATCGCGTCACCAATTTGGACTGGGTGGCGTCTGATGTGCCCGGCATTGCTACCCTGAAAACAGATCTGACCGATGCTGGGCAAGTGTTTAATGCTTGCCAAGCCTACGCGGGATTCGATGAGCTGGAACCCGGCACCGGCGTGCCGCGCTATGATGCGATTGTCCACTTCGCGGCCATACCAGCTATTCTGCATAGGCCGGATAACGAGACCTACCGCATCAATACGCTAAGTACCTACAACATTCTTGATGCTGCCACCAAGCTAGGTATTCCCAAGGTCATCTTCGCTTCTAGCGAGACCACTTACGGTGTCTGTTTCGCTGATGGCGAGCAAAAACCCGACTACTTGCCCGTCGATGAAGAGCACCCCACCGTGCCTCAAGATAGCTACGCCATGAGCAAGGTAGTTAACGAAGTTACGGCACGCTCCTTCCAGGCGCGCTCGGGCATCGATATCTACGGCCTGCGCATCAACAACGTTATCGAGCCCCACGAATACCGTCAGGATTTCCCAGCCTACATGGATGATCCTGCCCTGCGCCGCCGCAATATATTCGCCTACATCGACGCCCGCGACCTGGGCCAGATGGTCGATTGCTGCCTGAAAACGGATGGCCTGGGCTATCAGGTGTTTAACGTGGCTAATAACGAGCTATCAGTGGGCCTGACCAACGCCCAGGTGATAGAGCGCTTCTACTCCGGCGTACCCATCAAGCGCGAAATGGGCGAATTCGAAACCTTCTACTGCATCGAAAAAGCCCGTCGTCTGGTCGGCTTTGAACCACGCCACTCCTGGCGGGAAGAGTTGGAGCAGTGAAGCCAACCTGAGAAATAAGTGGTCATGTCAGGTTCTGTGAACACTTCTTCGTGGCTCACGCTGAAACATCAACAGGCTCTATATAAAAACTAATTGAAGTTGGTACGATCACAGAGGTATTACCATCTATTTCTTTTCAAATGTTGAGCCACGAATGAATACTGGTCACTCACCAAATGCGCACCTTGATAAATGGGAAAATGCAAAAAACCCAGTGGTATCGATGTCCAAAGAATACCCTGCTGGCCATCATATTCTTCCGCACCAACATCAGCGCGGACAATTGATATATGCCAGTGCAGGTACTATGAGACTGAGAACTTGCGATGAGTATTGGTTGTTACCTCCCTTTCGTGGCGTATGGATGCCCCCTTATGTAGAACATGAAATGAATGCCAGCACATCGGTTTATTTACGGACATTATATGTGAATGTCGAATCATTCACCTTAAGCTTACCTAATCACCCAGTAGGTATTGGCGTCACTCCCCTTTTGCGGGAACTGCTGATCCGAGCCTCTTATTTCCCGATAACTTACCATCCTGACAGTTTTGAAGAACATTTACTGAGACTAGCATTGGAGGAAACGAAGCATGCATTCGAGTATGGATTAAAGCTTCCTATGGGTAGAGATAAGCGTTTAAAAAAAATATGCGATACGTTACTGGAAAATCCTGGGGATGTACGCTCATTGGCAGATTGGGCCAATGAAGTCGGAGCAACCACTCGGACGTTAACCCGGCTATTTCGCAGCGAGACAGGTATTTCTTTCGTTCAATGGAGGGAGCAGGTACGCATCGTCAGTGCAATTTCGAGATTAAGCACTGGAGAACGTGTTAGTCAAGTTGCTGAAGAGCTAGGATATGCTTCTCAAGGTGCTTTTACTGTTATGTTCAAGCGTGTAATGGGAAAATCCCCACGAGAGTATTTGAACGATCTTTCCCGTTCTCAAATAAAATTGTCGTGTATGGAAGAATAAAGTTCGAATGGGATTGATATTGTTCCTCTACTTATTGAAATAACAGGTAGAGGAATATATGAAGCTTTCGTTAAAACCGCTGACTGAACACTATTACTTTCTGATAATCGCGTCCACGTTTCTGCAAGGTTCTTCTTTTGTCAGCACAAAGATCGTCATGGAAGAGATGCCGCCTTTGTGGGTAGCGTCTGCTCGCTTCTTTATCGCAGCAGTATCTTTATCGCCTTTTGTTTTTTTTCAAATGCGGAAGCATAAAATATTTTTTAAAGACCTCCCTTGGATGAAATTGTTAATCATTGGTGGATTTCAGACTGCGGGAGTAATGTCGCTGCTCAACATCGGTCTGACGGCGACTACCTCTTCAATAGCTGCCATCCTAATGGCCAGTAATCCTCTACTCGTGGTTGTCTTAGCATGGCTGATTCTGGGGGAACGTTCATTTACACTTGCCTTGTTGGGCTTAGCTTTTGCATTTGTTGGAGTGGTGATCTGCATTGGTATCGACGGTAACGGAACCCTTGGGATCGGGCATGGGGAAGTGTTTGTTATGTTAGCTTCAACCTGCTGGGCATGCTCCACCGTATTAAGCAAGAAATTTGCAATTACGTATTCTCCATGGATAGTCACTTTCTGGCAAATGCTGCTTGGCTCTCTGCTTCTTATTGCGATAGCAACATTAAGCAAACAACCTTTTTCCCTACCCACTGATGCTTACCATTGGGGAATGTTTATGTGGCTGGCAATCCCCGCATCGACTGGGGCAATAGGACTTTGGTTTGCGGCGTTAAAGATTGGCGGCTCCGTGCATACGAGCGGCTTCCTGTTTCTCTGTCCACTATTTGCTGCCCTGGTTGCATTCATGTTGATCGGGCAACGCCCTGAATGGCACGAGGTTATAGGCGGTGCATTGGTAGCTGCAGGTTTGTTCATCATGTCCCGCAAGCATTATGCTCGCGGGACAGCTTTGAAAATTGAGTCTAGCTAGTCACAGCGTTCAACAATCATAGCCATTCCTTGTCCAACGCCCACACACATAGTGCATAGCGCCCATGGATACGATGGAGATGATTAATTGAGGTGCCCACCAAACGGGCACCACTCATGCCCAAGGGATGACCAAGAGCAATGGCTCCACCATTAGGATTGATGCGTGGGTCTTTATCGTCTAATCCTAATTTTCGGACAACTGCCAGCGCCTGGGATGCAAAAGCTTCATTTATCTCCAGTACATCTATGTCATCAAGCGTCATTTTTGCTATGTTCAATACCTTATTTACGGCAGGTACTGGCCCAATCCCCATGATGCTTGGCTGAACTCCCGAAGCAGCGCTAGCGACAATACGCGCTCGTGGTTTTAAATTGTGCTTCAAAACAGCATTATTTGAAGCAACCAAAAGCGCTGCTGCTCCATCATTAACTCCAGAGGAATTACCTGCAGTGACTGTGCCACCTTCTTCCCGGAATGGCGTAGCTAGTTGCTTAAGGCCTTCAAGAGTGGTAGAACGAGGATGTTCATCGTGTTCTATAAGACGCGTTTCATGGCGAGATATTTTGATTTCAACAGGAGTGATTTCCTCCTTGATTACCCCTGCTTCTAAAGCAACTTTGTATTTCTGTTGGCTCCCAAGTGCGAAATTGTCCTGCTCTTCCCGTTCAATACCAAATTGATTTGCAACGTTTTCTGCAGTTTCTGGCATGGTATCGACACCATACAATGAGCCCATTCTTGGATTTATAAAACGCCAGCCTATCGTAGTGTCATATATCTCAGCATGTCGAGAAAAGGCCTGTTCAGGCTTGGGCAGAACCAATGGTGCTCTGGACATAGACTCAACTCCCCCAGCCAGCAATAGTTCTGCTTCGCCTGACTTAATATATCGAGAGGCCATAGCGATGGCATCCATACCTGAAGCACATAGTCTATTGATGGTGGTTCCGGGAACACCAATATCAAATCCTGCCAACAATAGACTCATTCGAGCTACATTTCGGTTATCTTCTCCCGCCTGATTAGCACATCCTATTATAACATCATCTAAGCAGTTCCATTCTATGGCAGAATATCGAGATTTAAGATTTCTCAGAGGAATGGCTGCCAAATCATCTGTTCTAATATTTGAAAGCGCACCAGCGTACTTACCAATAGGTGTTCTAACATAATCACATATAAAGGAATTAGACATAGTCAACCCTGCTCTTTCTCATGCATCGAATCTAGTATCTCTTCAAACCATACTTTAGATTCTTCAATTTCTTCACTTGAAACCAGATGTTTTCTTTCCTCAAAAACAACCTCTTTTACTTTCGCCCCTAGACTTTTAAAAAAGTTAGCTGTATCTATAATTCGTGATGCAGGAACCCAACTATCGGTCATGCTTCCGCTGATAAAAATGGGCATACCTAAAAGGCTCGAATCATCCTCTTTCGTTACGTTTATTTCCGGCCCAAATAGCCCACCAGTAAAAATAACCGCTCCGCCCAGTTTTCGCCTAAACTTAAATAAATATTGGCTGGCAACACAAGCCCCCTGAGAGAACCCTACTAGAAAGACATTTTCTTCCCTAATGCCGTTTTCAATCAATTTTTTAACTATGGATTCAATATATGACAATGCATTATCCAAATGAGGTTGATTTTTTTCGATAGCACGAAGAAAGCTATGCGGATACCAAGTTTTCCCTGGTGCACATGCAAGAATCCAAGTGGCTTCCAAAATACCAACCTGTTGTGCTATGTCGAAAAAGTCATCAGGAGATTGACGTCGCCCGTGAAGAAGTATTACAACCTTTTTACCAGGTGTAACTTTCTCACCAATATACTTTGAGATATATTTATCATTACATGCATCCATTATATTCACCTTTATCTCCTAATAGCGGTTATTTACTTAGCCACTGAGCTATTTGGTGAGCGTAGTAACTAACTATGATATCGGCACCTGCACGTTTGAAACCTGTCATGACCTCCATGACGGTTTCTTTTTCATCTAAAGCACCAGCTAGCGAACCAAATTTGATAGCGGCATATTCACCTGCTACTTGGTAAATAGCCAAAGGAAGATCAGTGCGATTTCGGAGTTGGCTAACAACATCTAAATATGGCATACCAGGTTTCACCATCAGAATGTCGGCACCTTGTTCCTCATCTAGGCGGGCTTCAATCATAGCCTGACGGCCATTTGCATTATCCGCTTGATAACCTAGACGATCACCCTCAAGCTTACAGTCAACTGCGGAGCGAAAAGGGCCATAAAAAGCGGATGAAAACTTTACTGCATGGGACAGTATGGCAACCTCGGAATAACCAGATTTATCCAGCGCATGACGAATTGCCTCCACCTGCCCATCCATCATAGATGATGGTGCTAACATGTCAGCACCTGCTTGGGCAGCAACAAGAGACTGCTTAACTAAATTTTCAACTGTTTTGTCGTTGTCAACTTTTCCATCCACAACTACTCCACAATGACCATGTGTGGTGTATTCGCAGAAACAAATATCTGGAATAACCAGCATATCGGATCTACATTTTTTAATGGTACGAATCATACGTGCCAGCAATCCATTATCGGAAAGGGTATCACTGCCAAGACTATCTTTATTATGAGATATACCAAATGGCATGACGCAACGAATACCTAGCCCATAGAGTAACTCTACCTCTTCACAAAGTAATGCTTCAGGTATTCGATAAATACCTGGTAGTTCCTTTATGGGAGCACGCTCAATTGTGCCCTCCTCGATAAATATAGGCTGTACCAAATCACTCAATGTTAAAACGTTTTCTTTAACGAGTTGACGAAATTCATTATTCTGACGCAATCGGCGGGGGCGATGAACCATACTCATGCGACCTCCCTCACAAAATTAAGACGCATGGCCTTTCTGGCTTCATCGGGGCTTGAAATATCACGTCCAAGCTCACGTGAAATACGTACAACACGTTCCACAAGCTGAGCACTACCAGTTGCTAACTCTCCCTTTTTATAATAAACATTATCTTCCAGCCCTGTACGAACGTGCCCTCCAAGAAGTATTGTGTGTGTGTTAATCGGCAACTGCTTTCTACCAATCCCTATAGCAGACCACATGCTATCATCAGGAATATTATCTATGAGGTTCATTAAGTTTTTACACTCAGCTGTCACACCTCCATGAATCCCCATAGCAAAGGAGAAGAGTATCGGCGACTTTATAAAACCCTCTTTTTTCAAAGATACTGCTTCGTTAATCACACCTGAGTGATAAACTTCAATTTCTGGAATCACATTGTATTTATTAATATCTTCGGCAAGTTTTTTAGCCAATGCAGGTGGATTAATAAACGGTTTAGCTCCATGATTAACTGATCCGCAATTAAAAGATGCAATTTCAGGACATAGAGAGAGATGATTCCATGCTTCTTCTGGAGCTAAACATGAAGGGAGATTCAGACCGGAAGTACTTAGATTAATTACAATATCACATCGATCACGTACTCTCTCGACAATCTCTTTCCATACGCAGTACTCATAGCTTGGACTACCCTCTGAGTCGCGAGCATGTATATGGGCAATGCTCGCACCAGCCTGCCAGCACTGGTAAACAGACTCAGCTATTTCTTCAGGTGTATAAGGAACATTTGGATTTTTCACACGTGAAGTTATTCCACCATTTACTGCAGCGGTAATAATGAGCTTTTCCATTTGCACGACCTCTTTATGCCTATTGACAACACAACACTCATTATCCTCCGCAAAACCGACGAATGGCTTTTTAACTTAAGACATAAATTGTTTAGAAAAAGAAAAATTCGTAAAAAGAATTTATATAACGATTAATTACTTTCATTTACCACAAAAAATTGTTATGCAACTCATTAAGTAACAAAGTGTTATAGCGATGCACAGGCCATGAGAAATGGTGTATCAACAATCATTACCATAGGTTTCTAATGAGATAGAAAATGCTTAAGCATCTGACTTTAATCTAGATTATGGCTACGTTAATACTGATACCACCTGACTTATCAACACAAACACTGATATTCGTTTGATATCAGCTACCTATAGCCGTTTACGTTAGATACTTTTTTAAAGCACTGAGAACCATTATGCTCCCCACAAGCTAAAGGCTGATTAGCTCTTAAAAAGCGCCATGAGCTAGCGGCTTGAGCCTTCTATTGCAGTGCATACTATAATATGTGAAATAATGTGTATTATTTCACATCACTACTTGTAGGACATGATGGCTACCCTACTCGACCGCCCAGAAGACGCTGTGTCGGCGACCGCCATGGCACGTGGCTTCAGTGCAAAGCTAAAAGAAATTGCTACTCGGCAAACTGAGTGTCTGGTTGTGTTCAAAGACAACCAACCCGCTGCGGTGCTTATGAATGTTCATGCCTACCAAGAACTAATAGACGAACTGGAAGATCTGCGCATTGAGGCAATCGCTCGGGATCGCCTAGCGAGTTACCAAGCTGACCAGGCAATTTCCCACGACGCCATGCGCTTGCTCTTCAAACAGAGCAAGTAATCAATGACTTGGCATGTGATCTATCATCCCGACGTCCAACAGGACTTGGCGAGGCTAGGATCTGCCGCTGCGAATCGCAACCTTAATGTGATAGAGGAACGAATTCGCGATGGAGAACCCGACAAGCTCGGAAAACCGCTAAGGGGAAGCCTGTCTGGATGTCAGCGAATACGAACCAGCAACACTCGTATTGTTTACAAGATTTCCGTAGGCCAAGCGTGATGAAGAAGTCTATCAAAACGCTCAACAACGAGTGACATAACGTCACCTCTTCACCGGCACAAACACCGGTGCCCCATCCACCTCTACCACCGCTAGCCGCTGGCGGTAGAGGCTTTCTAAAGCACTGGGCATCAGCATGCTATCCCGCGGGCCCCAGCACGCCTCTCCATTGGGGTAGAGCAGTAAAATATGGTCGCACCAGCGGGCAGCCAGGTTTAGGTCGTGTAAGCACATGATGACCGCCTGCCCCTGGGCAGCCTGCTCTGCCATCAGCGCCATGACGGCGCTCTGGTGGTGAAGATCAAGATGGTTGGTGGGCTCGTCGGCCAGCCACAGGTTGGGCGCCTGGGTCAGCACGGTGGCAATCGCTACCCGCTGGCGTTCGCCGCCGGAAAGCGTGCTGACTAAACGGTCATGCAGATGCGCCACATCTAATCGCTCAAGCGCAGCTTCGGCACGGGCGTAGTCATCGGCGCCCTCCATCTGCCACGGGGAGAGATAGGGATGACGACCAATCAGCGCGGTTTCCAGCACGGTTGCGGGAAAGCCATCCTGGCGATCCTGAAACACCAACCCCAATCGCTGAGCAACATGGCGGCGGCGCAGTTGACCAAGCGCTAAATCGTTAAGCTGAACACTGCCTGAACGCGGCGCATGAAGCCCGGCCAGGGTGTGTAATAGCGTCGTTTTACCCGCTCCGTTAGGCCCTAACACGCCCCACACTTGCCCTGATTCGATGGTGATATTAAGCGGCGTACCGCCTTCGCGACCGGGCACATCGATGATGAGATCGCTGGTAGCCAGTACGCTCATCAGCGGCTCCGGTAGAGCAGGAACAGGAAGGTGGGTACGCCCAATAGCGCAGTGATGACCCCAACGGGTAGCTGTTCCGGGGCGATCATGGTGCGCGCCAGAGTATCGGCCAGCACTAACAGCGTGCCGCCCGCCAATGCACAGGCAGGCAATATCAGCCGCTGGTCATTGCCTAACAGCAAACGCAGCATATGCGGCACGACTAAACCGACAAACCCAATGCTGCCAGCCGTGGTGACTGCAGCGGCAGTCAGTAAACTAGCGGTAACGTAGATACACCACTCCAGCGGCCGAACCGCCACGCCCAGCGCTGCGGCCTGCTGTGGGCCCCGGGCCAACACATTCAGGCTACGCCCGAGCGGAATCAGCACCACGCAGGTGGCCAGCAACAGCAATAGCGGCGGCCAAGGCGTGCGCGAATAGGAGAGATCGCCCATCAACCAGTAGAGCATGCCTGGCAGGCGCTCGGCGGGGCTCAACGCCAGCATTAATGTAATGACTGCGCCCCACCCCGCGGCAACGACGACGCCGGTGAGCAGCAGCCGCGAAGGCGTCCAGCCGCCGCTGCCGTGGGCCAAACCAAAGACTAAAAACGTCGATAGTAGCGCGCCGCCAAACGCCGACCCTGAAATCGCCAGCCCGCCTAGCCCACCGAGCATGGCAGCCAGTGCGCCAATGGAAGCGCCGCCGGAAAGGCCCAGCACGTATGGGTCCGCAAGAGGGTTGCGCAGCAGCACCTGCATTAGCGCACCGGCTACCGCCAACAACCCCCCCACGGCAAACGCCGAGAGCGCTCTGGGCAAGCGCAGCTCCATCACCATAGTGCGCGCCAGCGCATCGCCTTCGCCTTGCAACAAGTCCCAAATTTGCGCAGGAGAAATCTGCGCGCTGCCGACGCCAAGCGCTAAGAGTAGCGCTGCCAACGCCGCTAGTAACAGCAGACTAAGCGGAAGACCCAGGCGCGCTAGCATTAGCTGCGCTCACGTTTTTGGCGGGCAATATCAAGCTTTTCACACAGGAGTTGTGTGCCCTCCATCAGGCGCGGCGTGGGCCGCTGAATCAGTGAAGGCGGCACAAAGAAGAGATTATCTTCCGCAACCGCTTTCAAGTTGGCGTACTGCTCCCAATGGGTCAGCCAATGCCGGTTCTCTTCGCCCATACCCCCGGCCACAATCGCTTCAGGATTGGCTGCCAACACAGCTTCATCGTCGATACGCGGCACAAGGCGCGTTTGCTCGCCAAACACATTCTTACCGCCACAAATCTCAACCACCTGGCCGATAAGGTGCTGGTCGTTAACGCTCATTAATGGCTCATCCCACACTTGGTAGAACGTGGCTACCGGCTCGCGGTCTCGATAGCGGTCTTCCAAGGCATTCATGGTCGTACGGAAATTATCGGCCACCGCCTGCCCGGCCGCTTCCGTTCCGGCCAGCCGCGCCAAGCGCTCGATGGCGCTGGCCACGCCGTCCATATCGCGAGGCTCTATATAGAACACCGGCATGCCCAAGGCTTCGAGGGTTTCAAGCTGCTCAGCGGGGTTGCCGGTTACCCAGCCAATCACTAAATCCGGCGCCAGGCCCACCAGCTTTTCTAAATCAATTCGGGTATGGCTGCCCACAGACGCCACTTGCTTGGCTTCCGGCGGATAGTCGCTATACGAGACGACGGCGACCACCTGACCGCCCGCGCCAGCCGCATAGGTCAGCTCGGTTGCGCCAGGCGAGAGCGTGGCAATTCGCTGAGCAGCATTGTGAAGGCAGACTTCTCGGTCACGATCATCCACTGCGCAGCGTGAGTGATCGTTGGCATACGACACAGACGCCATTAGCAACAGCGCGAGGCCCAAGGCCCCGCGCGCTAAATCACTCTTTTTATTGACCAAAGTGAACACTCAAGAATCCTGCTCGGCCAGCGTTGATGTAGTCGCTCGTCGTTTCATACTCTTTATCAAAGGCATTTTCTACCGTAACACGCGCCGTCCAGAGCGGCGCAAACGCCCATCCAGCCCGAAGATTCACTAGGCCATACCCCCCAAGACGCTCTTCATTGTCAGCATCTTCGTAACGGTGATTCTGGGCAACAAATGAACCGCCCAACGACCAGTCGCCCAGGTCACGGTCGATATCAAGGCGCAGACTTTCGCTGGCACGCCGGTGGAGACGGTTACCGGTATCACGATTTTCAGGGTTGGTATAGGTAAGTGCCGCTTGAATTGTCCATGAATCCAGATCAATTCCGCTAGCCAGTTCAGCTCCACGGATACGGGCGTTATCGACGTTTTGAGGGGTATCGACAAAATCATCCCCGCTGGTATCGACGTTGATAATCAAGTTATCGAAATCAGATTGATAGAGAGCTAAATCCCAGTACCAGTGCTTGTACTGTGCCCGCACACCCACCTCACCTGTTGCAGAACTCTCCGGTTCAAGCTCGGGATTGCTAAATCCCGGATAGTAAAGATGGTTGAAAGTAGGAGCTTTGAAAGCAGTGCCAAAGCTTGCCCTTAGCATGTGAATACCATCCAATGCGTAGCCTGCCGCCAAGCTACCGGTCAATTCATCGCCATAGGCTTCGTTATCATCAAGGCGCAAACTAGCTTGTAGCGTTAATGGAGAAAAGTCTAATAGCCCTTGGGCAAATACTGCCCGGTTATCCCGCTCTTCTTCAGCATAAGTTCCAAAACCAGTGTCACTGTCTGCGATGCTGTCATTTTGATACTCTGCACCAGCAATGAGCTCGTGAGTACCAGCAGTAAAGGTATTCTCCCATCGTGCAGTTCGCACTTTGGTGTTAAATACTGAATCACCAAAATCATCATAATTATCGCTTTGATCGAGTGATTCGCTAAGCGTTAAACGACTGCGCCAGGTATCGGTAACCGGCAACTCACCGTAAATACCCGCCACCTGCTGGACGAAATCATTCTCTCCGCCATCATATTGGTTGTTACCGCGAGCGCGCAGCGCCAGCACACCCACCTCAGCACCGCTTTCAAAGGTATGCGCAACACGGGCCAGCGCAGAAGTGTTGTCGTAGCCTTTGTCTTCACCACCCCGCCGAATGGGTTGGCCGTCGGTATTGAAATGACTACCGGCAAAGCTGTAGCGCGTGCCTCCTTCGCGTCCCGAAATACCTGCGCTTAACCGCTGGGTATTAAATGAGCCACCGCCAACTGAAATTCTAGGTTGCGGGCCCTCTTCATCACCGTCGGGGGTAAAGAGCTGAATGACACCGCCCACCGCATCTGCACCGTAAAGGCTACCGCGCGGGCCGCGCACGATTTCAGCGCGGTCAAACATGCGCGGATCAAGGTATGACCAAGCAGCCCCACCGCTGGTAGCGGAACGCAATCTAATACCATCAATTAAGAGAACATTTTGGCTACTACCAGTGCCACGAATAAAGACGCTGCTGTTTTTACCAAAGCTGCCATTACTAGAGACATCAACACCAGGTTGTCCACGCAACAGGTCGGTAATGCTTACTGGGTCTTGGCGGCGAAAAGTGGCCTCATCCAGCACAGTAACGGAAGAGAGGCTTTCGTTGGCGGTGCGGGGCGCTAACGCAGCAGTCACAACGACGGGATCTAACACGGCTAATTCGGTCGTCGCTTCAGCATATTGGGCCTGGGCAGAAAAGGAGATGGCTAGCGGTAACGCAGCCATACAAAACGCCGCCCGTTTGGCGGAGGTGTGAAAACGGTGGTTCATGTGAGATCCCTTGCTCGTCGTGCTCACCCGCACAACGCAGTTTTTTGACCGAGCGCAGGGCAAAACAAGGGAGTAACGATAGCGTTGCGCTACCGTTCACTGCCCTAAGAACGCCCTCCGCGTCTCGGCATGGTTGGTTCAGTTAGAACCATTACTCTCGGGCCGGTCTCCGGGCTGACGAGCGAAAGGCGTCTCTAGCAAGATCAGAGCCACTCTTTTCCGAACGACCACCTTCCCGTGCGTGAGCACAGTGGCGTAATTAGCCGTTCTTATCTCGATCACCGTTGCGGGGGCAGCGTTGGAATCACGCAAAGCGTTCACCAACTTCCCGTTTCACTAGCGGCTGTTTAACCGCTAGCACCTGAGAGTGGGCGTAAACTAGCAACTTGCCAAAGGGAGGTCAATTGAATTGGAGCGGGGTATCACGCACAGGAAAGCCGCCAGTGGCTACTTGAGCGCCATCACCAACCCATGGCGCACATACCACACCTGTTCAGCTTGGGCGGTGGCGTCTTGGGTGAACCAGCCATTGAGATCACGCAGGCGCCGCTGCTCCGGCTCCATGGGGACAACCCCACGGCCGACGTCGGTGGCGATCATGATTAACGCCGCGTTTAACTCGTCGGCGCGCTGGCAAAGCTGGATCATATCGCGCTGCCACTGCTGGCGCAGGGCATCGTTATCATCACGTTCAAGAGCAGCACCTAGCCACTCAAGCACGCCAGTGATAATCAGCGGCGTATTGGCGACTAGCGCTTGCTGGCTATCGATGAAAGGCTGCGCAGCATCAAGCCGCCACCACTGCGCTTCGGGAAAGCGAGCGATTACGGCGTCGCGTTTGCCAGCGCAGGCACCGCCGATGAAGAGCTGCATTGCCATTCCCCTTTGCCATGTTCGTCTTTTTGATAAATAAGCTGCCAGCGCCTGCCTTGCGCTTGAAGCACGGTACCCTCCCAGAAATGGATCGTCTCAAAGCGGCGACGTAGCTCACGGATCACGCCGCCGTGGGTGACAGCCAAGATTTTTTTGTGGCCATCGGCACGAGCATTGGTCGCCAAATCATAAAGCCAGGCATCAAGACGCTCGCGCAGTTGAGCCGCCGATTCGCCCCCAGGAATTTGCAGCTCGCCCACGCTATCAATCCAGGCACGGTAGTGAGGTAAGTCTTTTAGTTCGTCGTAAACCTTGCCTTCGTACTCGCCAAAATCGAGTTCCCGCAGGCGTGGCTCAAAAGTGAGTGGCACGCCAGCCTTAGCGACGTCAGCCCACGCCAGGGTTTGTTGGCAACGGTTAAGGTCGCTTGAGTAGATAGCATCAAACTGCTCATCCACTAACGCGTCGCGCAGTGCTAGAAGCCCAACTTCAGCGTCAGGAAACAGCAGCGGAATATCGCGCTGGCCTTGATAGCGACGCTCTAAATTCCAAGCGGTAATACCGTGGCGAACTGCCACCAGCTCCACAGTAAGATCAGTAGCC
>TARA_R110002049_G_scaffold72010_6_pt1 | contig 38940 bp, 29 predicted proteins | sample TARA_R110002049 | Tara Oceans TARA_R110002049 (sample SAMEA4396941) | marine metagenome | biome: Polar Biome; feature: [SRF] surface water layer (ENVO:00010504); material: water (ENVO:00002006), including particulate matter (ENVO:01000060) such as... | depth 5 m
AATTCCCCCATAACATTTATAAGAAATTTGTAATTCCTTTATTAATAATACTTGTTCGTTCTTTAGAGTTTGTCTTCAAAGTTTTTTAAATTACTGAATTAAAATCAGTCAAACTTTTAAATAAATGAAAAAACTGGAAGGACAGCTCGTAATCGTTACCGGTGGAGCAAGAGGAATAGGCGAAGGAATCTGCAAGGTGTTTTGCAATGAAGGCGCCACCGTGGCCTTATGGGATGTATTACAAGATGGTCAACAAACCGCAAAAATAATTGCGGACTCCGGAGGAAAAATATTTTATCAAAAAGTAGATGTTACGGACCAAGAATCCGTTGACAAAGCCGTTGCCAAGATTATTGAAGAACATGGGAGAATAGACGTTCTGATCAACAACGCAGGTATTATCCGTGACCGCTCTATCCTAAAAATGAGCCGGGAGGAATGGGACCAAGTAATGCGGGTCAATGTAGATTCACTTTTCATTACCGCTAAATCCATAGTTCCTCATATGAAAGCGGCCAATTATGGGCGGATAATTTCAGCATCGTCCATTAATGCTTTTCATGGAGCTTTTGGTCAGACCAACTACAGCGCCAGTAAGGCCGCCATAGTAGGTTTTACCCATTCACTTTGCAGGGAAGTTGGTAAATACAATATCACTGTGAATGCAGTTGCCCCAGGATTTATAAAAACAGAAATGACGGACTCTATGCCGGAAGAGGTAATTCAGGCTGGAATTTCATCGATACCGGTTGGCCGAATTGGCACCCCTGAGGATATGGGACATGCATACCTATTCCTGGCATCCAAGGAAGCCGGATTTATAAGTGGCCATACCTTGCACGCCAATGGTGGTGCTATGCCCGTTTAATGCTCGCAATTATTTTTTTGGCAAAACGAAATATAAGCGGCTATAGCATATTCATTCCTTATATAGCCTTCCAATAAAACCAACATGACATCAAGAATAAAACAAAAATTCGATTTAAAGGGCAAAGTAGCGATCGTTACAGGAGCCAGTAAGGGCATTGGGGAATCAATTGCCAGAGGCCTGGCAGAATATGGTGCCAAGGTCATCATTAGCTCGCGAAGCCAGGAAGCCGTTGACCAAGTGGCCAACAACATGAAAAGAGATGGACTGGAAGCTACTGGTATAGCCTGTCATGTTGGAGATGAAAAACAAATCCAAAATTTATTGGAACAAACCTTAAAGGCTTATGGAGGCGTTGATATATTGGTGAACAACGCCGCCACCAATCCATTTTATGGTACATTGGACACTATGGACCATGCCTTATTTGATAAAATAATGGACATAAATGTCAAGGCGCCTTTCCTTTTGGCCAATCTTTGTTATCCCATCATGAAAAAAAGAGGAGGGGGAAGTATTATCAATATTGCCTCTGTGGAGGGGATGAAACCTTCAGCCGGATTAGGATTGTACAGTGTTAGTAAGGCAGCGGTAATAATGCTGACCAAATCCCAAGCTGTTGAATGGGGCAGCTTTGGTATCCGTTCCAACGCCATTTGTCCAGGTCTTATAAAGACCAAATTTAGCTCGGCACTTTGGCAAAATGAAAAAATATTGGACCAGGTAACCCGTCATTTACCTTCAGGGAGAATGGCTGATGCCGATGAAATGGCAGGACTGGCCTGTTTTTTGGCGTCAGATGCTTCCAGTTACTGTACGGGATCCGTATTTACAGCTGATGGCGGTCATATGATTGCAGGTGGATTCAGTTGAGAATCGGAATAAAACCTTGAATTTTCAATCAAATAAAAAGAAATACCAAAACAAAAAATGGCAGAAGAAAAAGTAATAGACAAGGCGTATTCCACGGAAATTCCACATTTATCAGATTTGACCCTTTACCTAAATAAGGAGCTGGGATTATCAAATTGGATGACCATTACCCAAGAAATGATAGATAGTTTTGCCAGAACTACTGATGACAACCAATGGATTCATATTAATCCTGAAAAATCCGCGTTGTACTCTCCCTACAAAAAAACGGTAGCACATGGTTTTCTTATCCTATCCTTGGCTTCAAAATTCTGTTACGAAACCTTTCAGGTAAGGGACGTTGCCATGGGACTAAATTACGGATTGGACAAAGTGCGCTTTATGAATGCCACACGAGTAGGTTCCCTATTAAGGGCACGTGTTTCATTACTTGAATTCAATCCTCTTGAGGGTGGCGGGAAGTACAAATTGAAGCTCGTTTTTGAACTAAAAGGGGAAGAAAAACCAGCCTGTGTTGCAGAATTTATAGCCCAGGCCTATTGTAATCCCAATAAAAAGCAGGAGGATTCCACAATTAAAAAGGAAACAGTCCAAAAAAACCAAAATAATGCCGTTCTTTTTGAAAAAGAAGGTGACATTGGAATTATTACCCTCAACAGGCCCGAAAGATACAATGCGGTTACCGATGATGTGGTAAACGGGATTACAGACGCCATTAACCTAATTCGCAAGGATGATGATATACGTGCCGTCGTGATAACCGGTGCCGGTAAGGGATTTTGTGCCGGTGCCGACATGGCTGTCTTTGGGCAAATTACACCTGAAGAAGGCCGCGCCTATATTACCAAAACCTACCTACCCCTGATGCGTACTTTTTTTACACTTCGAAAGCCCATTATAGGGGCAATAAACGGAACTGCCGCCGGTGTAGGGGCTTCAATTGCATTGGCCTGCGACTTTAGGGTAATGTCTAAGAGCAGTGCCTTATTATATGCTTTTGTAAATATTGGCCTAGGTCCCGATGGTGGGGGAAGCTGGCTTTTAGCAAGACAGGTGGGATATAGCAAAGCGCTACAGATAGCCGTGGAAGGAAAAAAAGTAATGGCGCAAGAATGTTTAAGCCTAGGACTAACCAATAAATTGATCGAAGATGATGCTGATTTGCTTTTAAACTCCAAAACTTGGGCCCATGAATTGGCAAAACGCCCAACCTTGGCGGTAGGGGTTACTAAAGAAGATATGTTCTATGCCATGGGCCATGATCTATACGAAACCATTGCTTTTGAGGCAGACAAACAAGTTAGCACTTTTGGAAGTCACGATTTTGCAGAAGGCGTAAACGCCTTTTTAGAAAAACGTCCGGCCAAATTTATTGGAAAATAGTACTATTATAATTAATAATATGCCACCACTATTATATGATATCCCAGGCCTATTTTACTTAAAAACTCGCGTTTAAAAAATATCAAAAATGAATTTCGAAGAGATTAAAAGCAGGATCAGTGCCTTTGTTCAAGAGGAATTATTCCCCTTAGAACCTTGGATTTTAAATTGCAGTTGGGACGAAAAACTACCAAAACTTAATGAACTTCGTAAAAAAGTAAAAGCTCAAGGCCTTTGGCTCCCCCAGATTCCTGTAGAATACGGAGGTTTAGGACTCAGCAATGCCGAGCACGGGGATATTAGTGAAATTTTAGGTGCCAGTCCCTATGGACATTACGCCTTTAATTGTCAGGCCCCCGATGCTGGCAATATGGAAATACTGATAGAGTTTGGAACCAAGGAACAAAAAGAAAAATACCTTAATCCTCTTTTAGCAGGAGAAATTAGGAGCTGTTTTGCCATGACCGAACCCAACTATGCAGGCTCCAATCCCGTAGATATGGGTACAATGGCTTATAAAAAAGAAGGCAAATATGTAATTAATGGGCATAAATGGTTTACCACCGGCTTCGATGGTGCGGCCTTTGCAATTGTGATGTTGGTCACAAATCCCGATGCTGCAGATGCCCATAAAAAAGCCAGTCAGATAATTGTACCAACAAATGGGGCGGGCGTGGAAATGGTTAGGAACATATCCATTATGGGCCATTCCGGAAGTGGGTGGGAAAGTCATTCCGAAATTAAATTTAAAGATGTAGCAGTACCACAATCCAATATCCTTGGTGCTGAAGGCGGTGGATTTACCATTGCCCAAAACCGACTTGGCCCAGGGCGTATTCACCATTGCATGCGATGGATGGGTATTTGCGAACGATCTTTTAATCTAATGTGCCAGCGCGCCGTTTCCAGGGAAGTGGCCCATGGAAAAACCTTGGCCGATAAACAGACCATTCAAAACTGGATCGCCGAATCCAGGGCCGAAATTAATGCTGCCCGCTTGCTGATTCAGGATGCCGCAAAAAAAATTGATGTTCAAGGAGCATACAAAACAAGAAAAGAGATATCAATAATAAAATTTTATTGCGCCAACGTGCTACAAAGAGTAGTTGACAGAGCCATACAGGTCCATGGTGCCTTGGGCCTAACGGACGATACCATCCTGGCCTTCTACTATAGACATGAGCGGGCTGCCCGAATTTACGATGGGGCGGACGAGGTACATAAGAGTAGCTTGGCAAGACAGATTTTAAAAGAATATAGAACATAAGTACCAATAGGATTTAATGACCAACTAGGTCTAGACAAAGCAATAGGCATGTTAAACACTTGGAACGATAAGTCAACAAAGGTCCGCAAAGGCGAGGAATTGGGAGTGGGAAATTTGAAATCCTATCTGAACCAATTCTTTGGCATCGATGGGGCCATAAATATATCCCAATTCCCAAGTGGCTATTCCAACCTAACATATCTGTTGCAAATAGGGAAAAGTGAATATGTATTGCGAAGACCGCCCATAGGCGCCAATATAAAATCCGGTCACGACATGAAGCGTGAATTCGATATATTATCGGCCTTAAAACCTTCCTACACTAAAGTGCCCACGCCAATCCTTTATTGTGAAGATAATACCGTTTTAGGCTGCCCCTTCTACCTCATGGAACGTGTGAAGGGTGTTATATTGAGAGCAAAAATGCCTATTGAAATGATTCCCGATCCAGAACTAATGCTTGGTATTTCACAAAGTTTTGTGGATAACTTTGTGGACCTTCACAAGCTGGACGTTAGAAAAATTGGATTGGATAATTTTGGTAAGCCTGAAGGGTATATGCAACGTCAAATTGAAGGTTGGACCAAACGATATTACAAATCCAAAACCGATGAAATACCAAGAATAGAAGCTTCGGCCAAATGGTTGGGAGAGAATATGCCTACCGAACCAAAATACTATTCCCTGATCCATAACGATTTTAAATATGACAATTTGGTCTTGGATCCCCAGGATTGGACCAAAGTAAATGCAGTATTGGATTGGGAAATGGCCACAATAGGAAATCCGTTAATGGATCTGGGGACCACCTTAGGATATTGGGTAAATCCCAATGACCCAGACTTTATGAAGGCATTGAACCTTACCCCTACAAATCTGCCAGGAAACCTATCTCGGGAAGAAGTGGTTCAACAATATTCCCTTAAAAGTGGACAGGAAGTAAATAATATTATCTTTTACTACGTTTATGGATTATTCAAAATAGCGGTAATCATACAACAAATATACTACCGCTACAAAAAGGGATTTACACAAGATCCACGTTTTGCAAAACTAATTGACGGCGTAACCCTTCTCGGAGAAATTTCACAGATGGCCATAGCCAAAAAAAGATTGGACGGTTTGTTTTGAAAATTAAATGGTCTATCTTCAAAATACAAATGGCGTACCTTAAGGACCACTGGTCTACACTAAATGTCCATTCACCTAAAGTAGGGAATTATTACAATCTAATATTCGGTAATTTGTAATTAACGGTAATACGACTTAAAATGAATATTCTATTTATTGAAGATGATGCTATAGAAACCATAAAACTTCAAAGAACTACGGTTAAACTAGGTTTAAAACATAATATTATAGAAGCCAAAAATGGTGAGGAAGCCCTCACCGTTTTAAATTCGAATTCCCAACTGCCAGATCTTATTTTATTGGATCTCAATATGCCTAGAATGAACGGGATCGAATTCTTAAAAATACTTAAGGCGGACGAAAACTTTAGATACCTCCCAACTATTGTTTTAACCACATCACAAAATAGGGCCGATCTATTGGAATGCTATAGAATTGGAATAGCCGGATACATTCTAAAGCCCTTAAAATATGAGGATTACGAGGATAAACTAAAAAAAGTATTGGAATATTGGGATATTAATGAACTTGTTAAGGCATAACAGATTTCATGGGATTCACAACAATTTATTTTTCATAAGTAACCATTTTCCTACATTTGATCAAAACCTTAAGAATGAAAGGAATTGTATTTACAGAATTTTTGGAAATGGTGGAATCAGAATTCGGTTTAGCAGTGGTAGACGCGATCATAGACGAGTGCGATTTACCCTCCGAAGGCATCTATACTTCGGTTGGCACCTATGATTTTAATGAAATGGTTGCTTTAATTAAAAGTTTGAGCAATAATGTAGGCGTAGATTCCAATTCTTTAATCTTTTCTTTTGGTCGTTATTTATTTACCAGTCTGGGCAAAGCACATCCTGAAGTAATTCAAAGCTATACCAATCCACTAGGGCTTCTATATTCCATTGAAGACCATATACATGTCCATGTCCAAAAGTTGTATCCAGAGGCAGAGTTACCCACTTTTAAAATATTGGAAAAAACTGATACGTCCATTTCTATGATCTATGCCTCCTCCAGAGGATTATATCGTTTGGCCCATGGTCTTATAGAAAAATGTTTTGAACACTATAATGGATCTGCACAAGTTTCTTTTGAGCTTTTAAAGGAAGACGGTACCGAAGTGAAATTTGATATTGTTCAAAATGGATAGTAAACAAGAAATAATTCTTCTCAAAAAGGCTTTGGAGCGCCAGAAAAAAGCACGCATACAGGCTGAAAAAATCCTGGAAATCAAATCCAAGGAACTTTATGATACCTCCTTCCATTTAAATCAGGCAAATCATAAACTAGAAAGCCTATTAAATAAAAAAACTGCGGCCCTAAATGGCTCCTTCCTAGATATTATTGACCCCTATGTAATCATGGACCTTAAGGCCAACGTCATAAATATGAACCTTTCTGCCAAAGAGTTTCTGGGTTATGACCATACAAAAGAACCAATTAACTTAACTCAACTGGTACATATAGATTATTTGGACTATACCAAGGAATCTTTCCAAATATTGATCGAAGCAGGGACGATCAAAAATTATCGGGCAAAAATCATCCTTAAGAATAAGGAGGAAAGATATGTTCAGATAAACAGTAGCCTTATTTACGACCAAGACAGAAAACCCATTGCGGCCCAGGGAATTATAAGGGATATAAGCCAAGAAACAGAAATAAAGCATTTGTTGGCAGAGCAAAAAAAACAACTTAATATCATAGTTGAAAATTCACCACTTGGCATTGCATTAACGGTTAAAGGAAAAATAATTAAGGCAAACCCTAGTTTTTGCAACCTCCTTGGGTACTCGACCAATGAGCTTAAAAATCAAACCATTAAGGATATTTCCGAACCAGTTGATTCCTTGGATTCGACGGACAAACTGCATAAAATGAATGATGGAGAAATTGATAATTTTTCCTGTATTAGAAAATACTTACGAAAAGATGGTAGCCATATGTATGCCAAAACCCATGTAAGTGCTGTAAGAAACAACCATAATGAAGTAGAATTTCAAGTAACTACCATAGAAGACATTACCAAGGAAATGAAAGCGGAAGAAAAGTTAAAGGCTTCCGAAAACCGACTTTCTACACTTATACTAAACCTACAGACCGGGGTACTCTTGGAAAATGAAGACCGAAAAATCTCACTTACCAATCAACTTTTTTGTGACCTTTTCCAAATACCTGCATCACCGGAGCAAATGGTAGGGGCCGATTGTGTTGATGCAGCAGAGCAAAATAAGTCCCTTTTTAAAAATCCAAACTCCTTTGTGGAAAGAATTGAAAAAATTCTTAGCGATCAAGTTATGGTGGTCTCAGATGAACTGGAAATGGTCGATGGTAGAATATTGGAGCGCGATTATATACCTATCTTTAATAATGGGGAATACAAAGGACACCTTTGGACGTACCAAGATGTGACACTTAGTAGAAATTACAATAGAACTTTGGAGGCACAAAGGGAAAAATATAGTAGTATTATTGCCAACATGAATCTAGGACTTATTGAGGTTGACAATGACGATATAATTCAAATGGTGAACCAAAGTTTCTGCCAAATGAGCTCATATTCCGAACAGGAACTTTTAGGAAAAAAAGCAAAAGATATCCTCAATATAACGGACAACGATATCATAGATAAAAAAAACAAAAAAAGATTAGAAGGAAAGTCAGATTCCTATGAAATAGAAATTAAGGATAAAAATGGGTCGCTAAAGCATTGGATGATCAGCGGGGCTCCAAGATATAATGAGTCTGGTGCTATCATAGGATCTATAGGCATACACTTGGATATTACAGAACAAAAACTGTTGGAATTGGAAAAAGTGGAACTGGTCAAAGAATTGGAAAACAGTAATAAAGGATTACAAGAGTACGCCCATATAGTCTCCCATGATTTAAAATCACCATTGCGAAGTATCATGGCTTTGTCAACATGGATGCAAGAAGACTACAGAGATGTCTTGGATGAAGCAGGACAAAAAAATCTGCAACTTATGCAAGACAAAATAGAATTAATGGACAATTTGATCAGCGGCATATTGGAATATTCCACTGCCAATAGTTCCAATTTGATCAATACAGATATTGACCTAAACTGTGTGGTGTCCGATATTACCGATAGCATTTACATTCCAGAGCATGTAACTGTTTTGGTTCCTGTTAAATTACCAACCGTCTTAGCAGACAAAACAAAGATTCACCAATTGTTCCAGAATATTATTGGTAATGCCGTGGTACATATTGAGAAAGAAAAAGGACTGGTAGAAGTTTTATGTTCGGAAACTGAAAACTACTGGCAGTTTACAATAAAGGATAACGGAGTAGGTATTCCCGAAAAATATCACACAAAAATATTTGAGATTTTCCAATCGGTCGGTACCAATGAAAGATCTTCCGGAATTGGATTGTCCATCGTAAAGAAAATCGTAGATCGCTACAATGGACGTGTTTGGGTAGATAGCAAAGTAGGAATTGGCACTAATTTTCATTTTACCCTTCAAAAAATTAAAAACAAACAACCCGTAACATGAAAATATTACAGGCTATAAAAATGAAAGGTTCAACTTTCAATTTTGTCCAAGACCTACAAGTTCTAAAAAATCCACTTGTACTTGTTTTTGGAAATAGGTACATGTTACAGCATAAAGATTTATATAAGGAAGTAAGAACTCTTTTTCCAAACGGACATCTTGTTTTTGGCACTACTTCAGGGGAAATAATGGATGCGAATGTCTATGATGGCACTGTGGTTTTGACAGCTATAGAATTTGAAAAAAGCACTTTTCTTGTAAAGGCCAAAAACGTTGTTGATTTTGGAAACGATGACAAAAGCTTGGGACAACAACTCATGTCCGAATTTTCACAAGAGGGTTTACGGCATATATTTATCGTATCCGAAGGCAGTTCAGTTAATGGTAGCGCCCTGATCCATGGCTTGGAAATAAACAAGTTTCGTAAGGTGGGCCTGTCAGGGGGATTATGTGGTGATGACGACCGCTTTGAACTTACCTTATCGTCATATAATGAACCTCCTAAAGAAGGCCAAGTGGTCGCAATCGGTTTCTATGGGGACTCTTTGGAAATCACTAGTGCAAACTTTGGAGGTTGGACTGCATTTGGACCAGAGCGTATTATTACAAAATCCAAGGACAATATCTTATATGAATTAGATGGTAAGCCTGCATTGGACCTATATAAAAAATACTTAGGAAAGAAAGCTTCCGAGCTTCCAAAATCGGCCTTGCTCTATCCTTTAAGTGTTAGAACACAGGCAGGTTCCGAACCCATTGTTAGGACCATACTCAATATTGATGAATTGGAAAATACCATGATTCTGGCCGGGGACGTACCGGAGAGATCTAAAGTTCAATTAATGATGTCTACTGTAGATGATATTGCCAACGGCGCTAATTTGGCAGCTAAAATAGCCATGCGAAATAGAAAACATGAACCCGAATTGGCATTGCTCGTTAGCTGTATTGGAAGAAAATTAGTGATGGATCAACGTACCGAAGAGGAGGTTGAAGAGGTTATTTCTGTAATCGGCCCAAGCGCCAAGATTACAGGGTTCTACTCCTATGGTGAAATGGCTCCCTTTGAAGGTCAAGAAACCTGTAAACTACATAATCAGACCATGACCTTAACCTTATTCAGCGAATAATGCATACCCTCCTCAAAAGACAACTCAAAAAATATTTATCGGGAAACCTCGGTGAGGATGATACCCTAAGCTCTTTTTTAACAGCTGTTGAGAGGTCCTATGAAAATTATGACGATAAACTGAGCATGCTACAAAGAGCTACTACCATAAGTTCTGAAGAACTTTACGCAGCCAATCGCGAGCTAGAAAATGAAGCCCAACGGCAAAAGCACATCCTTAATTCTTTGGAGAAAGCTATAACCAGTCTAGAAGCCAACCTGGAACACAAAAACCATTTGGATTATAACTCTGAAAAGCAATTTGATGCTGAAAAGCTTGCAAAACATATAAGTGACCTGGCCAGTAAAGTGGCAACAATGGCCTCGGAAAAAGATCATTTATTAAAAGATTTAAAAACCCAAAATGAGTCACTTAACAATTATGCACATATAGTTTCACACGATTTAAAATCACCGATTAGAAATATCAGTACATTGATGAATTGGATTTTGGAGGATGAAAAGGAAAAATTCTCAACGGATAGTAGAAGCAACTGCTCCTTGATTACACAAAACCTTGAAAAAATGGACAAGCTTATAGATGGCATTTTAGAACATGCCACTATGGGCACCACAAGTGAAAATTACGTTTCCTTCAGTTTAAAATCGGTACTGGACAATTTGAAACAAACGCTGTATATCCCTAAAAATATAAATATTATTTACGCTGACACACTGCCCATATTATTCTGTGAAATAAAACGTATTGAGCAGTTATTTATGAATTTAATTATCAACGCAGTAACTGCGACGGAAGCGATTGACCAAGGGATTATTGAAATTAAGGCCAAAGATCAAGGCGACCACTGGAAATTTAGTATTACCGATAATGGTAAGGGAATTCCAGAAAATCATCAATCCAGTATTTTTGAAATGTTCAAAAAATTGGATACGGATAGTAAATCTACTGGTATTGGTCTTGCTTTAGTAAAAAAAATAGTAGATTTATACGAGGGTGAAATTTCGTTGAAATCGGAGGAAAACAAAGGAACAACCTTTTTTTTCACATTAAAAAAGCCATATGACCGAAGTACCTAATCTTAATTACATAAAGGAGCTGGCCGGTGATGATATTGAGTTTGAGAAAAAATTCATCGACATCATAAAAAAGGAGTTCCCAGAGGAAGTAAATGCCTACCTAAATCACATCGAAAATAACAAGATAGTGATGGCTGCGGACGTGGTGCATAAACTTAAGCACAAATTTAATATATTAAGTATGGGAAGAGCTTATAGTTTTGCGGTAACCTACGAAGAAAATTTAAGAAATGACAATAAGACTTTGGATAAGGAATATAGGGAGATCCTGAACAATATTACCTTATACCTTACAACCATTTAAATATGAACTGCATTATAATAGACGATGAATTGGCAGCAAGGGCTATTGTATCCCAATTATGCTCCAAAATACCGGAATTGGATGTTATTGCCGAATTTGATAATGCTATTGACGCATTAAAATTTCTAAATCAAGAGTCCATAGATGTTGTTTTCCTGGATATCCACATGCCTGGGTTTTCTGGTGTCGATTTTGTACAGACCCTGAAAAATCCACCTAAAATTGTGTTGACCACCTCCGATACCGATTTTGCCGTAGCGGCCTATGAATATGAATGTATCGTAGATTACCTGGTGAAGCCTATTTCTTTGGAACGATTTGAAAAATCGATTCAAAAAATAAAGAACACATCACATCAATCACCCAATACCAAGTCTCAGGAACAGGACAGCACAGTCCACGGTGAGGAATTGTACATCAATATAGACAGGCGACTCATTAAATTAAAATATAATGAAATCATGGTCATTGAGGCCAAGGGTGATTATATTACGATCAAGACCGAAAAAGAATCCTATCATGTGCATACCACACTTAAGAAAATTAAGGAAAAACTTCCGGAAAAGGCTTTTATGCAAATCCATAGGTCGTTCATCATAAACTTCAGTAAGATTGTAGACATTGAAGATAATAGTGTCCTAATTGGGAAGAACGTTATCCCGATCAGTCGTTCCAATAGACCGGAATTAATGAGGAGGTTAAATCTGCTATAACTATACTACTGGCATAACCCCTACACTGTCCTCCTTTACAAACCTGTAAAGGTTTTTTAATTTGAATTGTTTTCACTCTCCAACTTGGTATAGAACAATGGTTTCTTGGTCAGGGACCATTTTAACTTGAAGCCGATTTCCGTAAACTCAAATCCAGCAGCTGTGGCAGAGGCTATATTACTATACTTCCCATATAAATTACCACTAAGACGTTTTCCAAATTGGTGCTGCACGGCAATTTCCGCCCTAAAGATAGCCGTTTGAGGGTCGTTTTCCACTTTTTGAAGTCCAGTAGCCGCACTGGCCATAAAGTTGGTATGTGTTGATATTTTTCCCCTTATATCACCAAAAACCTCCCCTGCCTGGTATTTTTCAGGGCTAAAATATATGGTAGGTACTTGCTCCCCGAAAGTTATATACTGATAGTTAATACCAAATTTTAGTGCCGGTTTCTGCAAAACGGTATAGTACAATGAGGTAAACAAGAGGTCGCGGGTATTGTTATCGGTCTGCTCGGTATGCATCAATTGCGTATACCAACCCAAATTTATATTGGTACCCAAATTATAATTAAGTCCATAATGATTCATTACAATTTCCCGCTCGATCAAATCCGCATTAAAACTTTGTACTTCCCGTTGATAACCCAGTTCCAGATTCTGTAACTTGAAGGGCTTCAATTGCAATTTGGCATTTAAAACAGGTTGGGTATAGGATGTCTCCATAAACCTGCTATTGTTAATTCCAACTACGGTAATTATATCTACTTTGGGCGCCAACTGATAACCAAAACCGGCTAACAGTACATGGGAATCTGCTTTGTTCAAGGTCACAGTATTCTCAGTGGTGCGGTATTGGTAACTTAAGGTAGTCTTAAACCTGCTGGAAAAAGGTACAAAAGCATTCACTGTATTGGCAAAAGCCACATTGTTGCCATTGTCAAAGGTATATGATGCGTGTTCCTCAATACTTGGTGTATATAACCCATTTAACTTTTCTATAAAGCCCTGCGCATCTTTTTGGTTCTTGAATATTTTCAAAGTCTGAAATGCGGCTTCATAAGCTGGGACCACTTGATCGGATGCAAATAGCGCGTTGGCCTTGCCCAGATTTCCATCAAAGGAAATACTGTCATTGGCGAGAATTGTATCATAACTGGTTAAACTTGCTTTAAAATCCCCTGTGTACATCCCAAGGGTGGCATTTAATGCATGTACCCAATTACTATCTGGATATTCTACTTGCAAACTATCTATTTGCGTTTTGGCCTTGGTAAACTTTCTATTCCATATCAATGCCTGAACATAACGGTCATAGGTGCGTTGGCTAAGCGCCGTATCACCAAAGTCTACAACCATTGTTTTTGACTCTAAAGCCATTTTCAAGGCCATCCTATCATTACCTCCTATGTGTTCCGCCAAGGCAATCCCATTTATAGCCGTTATGGAATCCTTAGGTGTTGAGGCATAACGCCAGTAGGTAGTTTTGGCATTATCTACCTCCTTGGTTATCAAATACAAATTGGCCAAGTTCAACAGTGCATCCTTATCCTCGGGAAAATCTTGAAATATTTCCTCCAACAATTGTTGCCCCGCCCCATAATTCTGTGCGTTTACATAGTCGTTGGCGAAACCTAGTTTTATGAACTTTCTGGAAACCTTGGCACTTTCATTTTCTGGCTGTAGGTCAATAGCCTTATTCACCCAATGCAATGCAGGTTTAAATTCCTTTAGATTGCTCAAGGTATTGGCATACCCTAACAAAGCTCCAAATTGATCCGGGCTTTCAGCCACCATTTCCCTATAGAGCGGTTTGGCATCTTCGTATTTTCCTGCCCATAAAAAGGATTCATTATAATTAATGGCTACTTCAAAATCATTTGGATATTCTTGCAGCAGATCCGAAAATAGGGAGATGGCTTTCTGGGGAGCACCACTTAAACCAACTGCCCTACCATAGCAAATTTTTGCCGTCTTGTTGTTGGAATCCAATTCCAAATAAGCCTTGAAAAAAATCTCGGCATTCTCAAAATCTCCATTTTCCAATAATTCAAATCCTTTCTGCATGGATTGTTGCCCCTGCATTGAAATGGTCATTAAGAAAAGAAAGAATATTAATTTAAACGTTTTCATAGGTTAAGTTTTCTGGATTTTATGGGCTATTTGGTTCGCCTTAAATCCTATTTATTAAGCTTATGTAAAGTTACGGCAGACCCTTCTTTACCGGAAGGTCAATACCTACCATTCGTCTACAGCAATTGACGATCCGTCTACATCGGTCTTTTCAAAAGGCCTAACATTTAGATATTTGCCTAATAAATGCATAAATATTGACCCTAAATACCATTCACCAGCAGATCAATAAAGAAAACCATTAAAAAAAATATACGATGACCATATCCAATATAGTAATCAAAAAAATTTCCCCCGCACAGTTGTTTATGGGTAGTGCGCTCCTAGTTAATGGGGGCAACTACCTGTACAACTTAGCTTTGGGAAGAATACTCGGGCCTGAGGCCTTCGCTGAAGCCGCACTACTCATCACCCTTTTATTGGTACTATCCTTTGTAGGAATGACGTTTCAATTGGTAACCGCCAAGTTTGCAGTTTTGCTTTCAGATGAGGATTACTCCCATTTTCAAAACACTATTTATACCTATTCCCTTGCTTTTGGTCTGGCCATGGGAGTAATGGTAATTTACTTTGCCCCAGAGCTCCAAATTTTGTTCCAAACCCAAAATGCCTGGATGTTCACCATATTTGGTGTTGGGATCCCCATTTACTTTTTAATGAGCGTCAATCGCGGTAAATATCAAGGTTTCCAGGACTTCGGAAAACTATCCTTTACCTACCAGACAGAAATGTGGAGCAGATTGATCATCACCGTGCTATTGTTAATTATACTCCCTTTTGAGCCTGCTATCCTGGTCGCACTTGGAATTGGACTTTCTTTTCTTTTTGGATTGATTCCGATGGATTTTAAAGAGGTGACAATTTTTACAAAAAATAGACTTTCTAAAGCAAACACCAAAAAAGTACTTCAATTCATAGGGCTAACCGCTGGTTATGAATTAACACAAATTATTATTAATAACAGTGATATTCTTTTTGTTAAGCATTATTTTGATGCTATGGAAGCCGGTTTATACGCCTCCTTAGCTTTAATTGGCCGCGTTGTTTATTTTGTTGCATGGATGTTCGTAATGTTATTGTTACCAAAAGTGGTCCAAAAACACAAGGATGGAGAGCCCACAGTTCCTGTACTTTCAAAATACATAGGATTTATTGGAATGTTATCCCTGGGCATTGTTATGGCTTGCTATCTGTTTCCAGGAACAATCATTAATTTATTGTTCGGAGAGGCCTACCTATCCATGGCCCCTTTACTATGGCAGTATGCCCTAGCTACATCGCTTTTCGCCATCTCCAATATTTTTGCCTACTATTTTTTGTCATTGGACCATTACATACCGGTAATTCTATCCGGTATTCTAGGGGTTTCCCAAGTGTTGTTGATTGTTCTGTTCCACAGTAGTCTTACTATGATAGTCCAAATTCAGATTATAGTAATGGTCGCATTACTGGTAGCTCAGGCACTCTACTTTTTTAGCAAATCCATGAAGTAATACTGTACAAATAAAAAAATCATTTTAGTAAACCTTTGCCCACGGTGGAGCTTATTTTTCAGGAGAAATCCAGGGCAATGGGCCAAAACTACAAAACATCTAATGGGCAATTTCCTAAAAACAACTTAACCGAACACCTTGACCATTGGTCTATACAAAAGAGCCAGCCACCTCTAATCATCAATATTTATAATAGTTATGGGTGATATTTGTACCAGAAATAAATCTTAAATCTTAACACAAAACTTAACCTATGAAATTAGCCATTGTAACTGCCTACCCTCCCAGTAAAGTAACCCTAACGGAATACGGATATCACCTAGTGAAGCACTTTAGGTTACAAAATGAGGTAAGCGAAATAATTTTGATTTGCGACAAGACCTCAGAGGAAAAAGACCTGAAATTTGAGGGGGAAGGCTGTAAAATAAGCGTAAAGGAATGCTGGAGTTTTAATAGCTACACCAACCTTTTAAGCATTAGCAAAACCATTACGGAGACCAAGCCGGACGCCGTATTGTTCAACCTTCAATTCTTAAAATTCGGCGATAAAAAAATCCCGGCCGCCCTGGGTCTACTTCTTCCTTTGATATGTAAGCTAAAAGGAATCCCCACCATTTCCTTGCTGCATAATATTATGGAACAGGTGGACTTAAAAAATGCAGGCATCACCAAAAATATCATTTTGCAAAAGGCCTATGGCCTCATAGGAACTACCTTGACCAAGTTTGTTTTAGCGTCAGATGTGCTTGCTGTAACCATTAGCAAGTATGTAGATATCCTAGAGAAAAAATACAAGGCAAGAAATGTGGCATTAGTCCCCCATGGAGCCTTTGAAACCCCTCCGGAACCCGATTATTGTCTGCCCGAAGGTCCAAAGCAGATTATGGCCTTTGGTAAATTTGGCACCTATAAAAAAGTTGAAATTCTAATAGAGGCGGTTGAAATTATCCGTAACCGGACCAATATGGATTTGGAAATCGTAATAGCCGGAACGGACAGTCCCAATACTCCTGGCTATTTGGAAGATATAAAAAGGCAATATGCCCATGTACCCCAAATACGTTTTACAGGCTATGTAGCCGAGGAGGATGTCCCAGTAATTTTTAGGGAGAGTGCGGTAGCTGTATTTCCTTACACTTCCACTACCGGTAGTTCTGGGGTATTGCATCAGGCAGGTAGTTATGGCAAGGCCGTTGCCTTACCCGACTTGGGAGATCTTAGTATTTTAGTTAAAGAAGAAGGCTATAAAGGAGAATTTTTCAATCCCGATAGTGCGGGGTCTTTAGCCGATGCAATAGAGAACATTATAAAGGATGACTTCTATAGGATCCAATTGGGAATGAACAACTATAAAGCTGCCTCCTCCCTGCCCATGTCCGAAATCACCAATATGTATGTAAATTATTTTAAGGCTATTCAATTGGCAAAATCCAAAGGTTTTTCTTTAAAACTGCCCAAAAAAGTGGCGGAACTGGAAAAATAGTTTTAAGTTTTAGGTTAAGTGATGAAAAGGGGACGATTTGGCTAATCGTTTCCTTTTCTATTTTTCGGAACTACCCTTAAGATAATAGTACGCTTTCTTGGGTTTACCCTCCACATCCAGGCAGCCAAAATATTTCTGGGGTTCCCTTCGCCAAGGCCTACTGCCAACAACGGCTGTAGGTACGCTCTCAAAATCGTATAACGTCCAGAATAGAAAAGGTATTTGGGCCTTTTCCAAAATAGGTTGAATTTCCTTATAATAGGCTGCCTGTTTTTCCTCTGAGTTCCGAAATAGGTTCCAAAAACCACTATAGGAAGAACTTCCATATTCCTGAAGGACCGTAATTTTACCACTTGGAATGGCGTTTTTCATTTTGTCATATGCGGATAAAAAATCTTTGCAATCCCTATAATAGTGAAAGGAAACAAAATCGAGTTCTTCGGCAATATTAATGGCAGCTTCCGGACTGGACCATCCTACAGTTATTGGATGCAGGTTATCCCACTTTTTCACCCGTATGTTAAGCTCCTTTAGCCAAGCCAGCACATTATCCTTTCCTCTTGATTCAAAATCCAGATCGGGCTCGTTCTTTAAATCCCATGCCAGCAAACTTGGATGGTCCATAAATTCTTTTACCACCTTTTCGGCATGTGTGTAGGTCATTGTCCAGTTGGGCACACTATAGTCCCCATAGAAATCGAAGAGGGTGATTATGACCTTCAAATGTTCCTTTTCCGCAGCATCCAGAAGTGATTTCACTTTACTAAGTCGAACCGCATCTAAGTGGGCTTCCCCAAAGTCTGAATAAGGAATAAAAACACGAACGGTATTGAGTCCCATTTCCTTTATCTTCCTAAAATCCGACGCAATAACACTATCGTTAAAGCGATTTCCAAAAGTATCCCACGGACTTTCCTTGGGGTAATAATTAAGCCCTTTAATATTGCTCAAGAACAAATTAAGTCCAGTGTCAATTACAGCCTTTTCCTCAACCTTAGTTGGTGGGGAAACAACCCGCACAAAGTGGCGTACCCGCCAAAAACCATCCTCCAAAAGCATTATGACTTGGAAAGTGGCTTTTTCGTGGTACTCAGCAATCTGATTACCATTTAAATAACTCTTTTTATAAAGTAACACGTCTTTGTCAAGAAAAGAAATTTGGGTTCCATCAGCACTGTAGAATTTTAATTCGGGCCAATGTTCCAATGTGGTTTGAATAAAGGTGGCGTTGCTATTTTTATTGACATCAATTATTTTATGTAGTTTGGTCCCTGCGCTTTCCGTGAAGTAATCCGATATACCATACCCATTATTTGTTGCCAAGGCTGTATTTTTAACGTACCAACCATTCAGATAATCCCGTTCTACTTTAGCCAAGGTCTGTTTCTCTATGGGGCGGCCTTCCACCGCTGTTGTATCCCAAATCACTTGAGGCAAATAAGTGGCCGACTTCTCCTCTCCTATATGAAGAAGGGTAGTGCGGTCCGCACCGGTATTAAGATAGGACCAAACTGAACCAACACCAAAAAGTATTAATGCATTTATGGCAAGAAACGAACTTATCAATAGGACCCGTAAGATGTTTTTATTCCATTCCATTATGGGTCAAATTTAAAGTCATTTCCTTTTTTATACCCGCACATTGCACAGTTATTTGATATTTCCCGTTGGGATAAAAGCCTTTGTCAAGTTCAAATGAACCTATACCAGATTTGGAATTGATTTGCTTTTCCTCTATAAAATTCCCATTATTGTCGAAAATTTTCAGTTGGACAAGTAATCCTTCGGGAACCAGCTGCCCCATATAGGCCGTTATAGGCCCAACTGTAATCTCGCGATTGCTTTCGGATAAATTAACCTCAAAGTCTTTTACACTACTTTTAAAGTTTACATTTATAAAACCGCTTTCCGACTCACCGGTAACATAAGCAATAACCTGCCAATCTTCCGCTTCGCTGGGGTGTAGCATGTTGGCAGTAGCTATCCCGCCCAAAGTAGTTCCCAATGTTTTTAGAACTTCCCCTTTGCTGTTTTTCACTATAAAATTCACCAAAGTTCCGTCGCTTACGGTATTCCCATATCTATCCTTTATCCTTGATGTCATAAAACTGATTACCTGATTACCATCGGCATAGCCATGAACCCGATCTAATGAAATGCTAAAATTAGTACTATTGGACGGAGAGATTATACTAGTAAGTTCTTTGGAAGGCACACGGTTTACCGCAGCAGTCACCAACATACGTCCAGATTTTTCTTCCCCATAAAGCAACCTCCACGCTATGCCGTACTTTAATCTATCCTCAAAAACATTAATTTTAGCATTTATTTGTTGGCTGATGGAGACCCTTGTACTATCGGACAATGGGTTGTCATATACATCGGTAGGAATTATGGTAAGCATAGAATAATCTTCCCCACCTGCCCTAATACTTCTAGGTCCAAAATAAGTTTCTATCTTGGTTTCACCCTGAAGATCGGGGTCCAAATAAAAATAATCCGAAAGTATTACCTTGGAATTGCCTATCAATCTCCAGCTATATTCCCCCGCTTGTTCCGTGAATTCTGGAGGAATAACAAAAAACACTTTATCATTGGTTATTTTAGGTTGAAAGAGTATTGGCCCAAAACTATTTTCCAACAAAAGAACCAGGTTCCCTTTTCCTTGTGTCTGGAATTGGAATTCCAATCCTTTTCCGACGATTGAAGAAATGGTAATAGCCTCTACCACCACCTTAAGGTCTGCACTAGGCTCCACTGCCCTCTTCCCGCATCCGAGAATAACCAATATCATCAATAGGTAGAGTTGATACTTCATATTATCTTGGGTTGCCTATATATCCATTCAATTCCACCTTTAGAAACTCAAATCCAGATCCCGCGAAGGGCTGTAATTGTCCGTAACCATGTTGTATTATCCGTTCTGGAATTACTTTTCCTGCGATTTGCACATTAGGCATGCCATTTACAAAACAGTTCTTTAGACTACTGTTAATAATCTCTAGATCATTCAATTCCTCAACACTATAATCGAAAGACTGTTTACGTTGTACCCGAACCCCATCGCGGACAAATTTATGATCTACCCACAGGAGTTGCATATCAGCACTGTAATAAGAAATCAACAGTAAAGGAATAGTGACTTCCTGAATTCCAGAATTGTAGAGTTGGCCCTTTACACCATCTGGCACCAATTCTAGCTCCTGAAGCACCAATCCCTTATATAGGTCAGTATTGGCAACATTTCCGGCACATTGTAAATTAAACTTCGTAGGCTGTTCTGAAAACGCTATTGGAGTAAATTCATCGGGATCAAAGGTAGGTGGAATGGTATCCTTGGTCTGTGACCAAGCAATACCCTCAAAATTAATTTTAAAGACAGTGGTCTCCATGGGCATTAGCTTGTGTTTCATGTGGTACTTGGCATTATAATTTGCAAGTTCCTTATCATCATCATTGTAAAGTGTGGCCTTTATTACCACATCGGCCGTTACATTATCTACATTCTGTAATTCTCCTATGACCGAATAGCTTCCGTTCTTTTTTACCAATTTTGCACTTAGCACCTCCAGTACAGGTTGTTTCAACACATCCTCATGATGTGTCTGCTCCGTGGTTATCCTCCTCCTTCCATGATTATAAAAAGTAGTATTGTTAGATGTGAACAATTGATCGGGAGGTATGTCCGAATCCAAATAGGACGGAACTATATACCATTTTCCAATATGTTTTACCAGGTCATGGTAGAAGGTCTTTTGAATTCTTTCCAAGGGTGTTACCCAAAAGGTCTTCACCTCCGCCTTAGCATTAAGTCCCGTCTCATTGAGCAGTACTATTTCAATGGCGTCCAATTTGGCATAAGAGCTCAAAATACCATCGGTTACAGAAACTTCCTGCATATATTGGGCAATAGAAATTTGACTTTCAGTATCCAAAAAAGAGTGGGCAGTTTCAAATTCCTTAAAATCCAAGGCATTATAATAAGCCTTAACCACATTTTGGGGAGACCTTTGGGCCGTATTGTGTATATAAAACTGATAAATTCCAAAACCGAAACTCAACAATACCAATAATGCCCAAAAATGGTTCACTATTATTAGTACGGAAGGGAATTTATTATAAGCTACCCCATACTTCATATAATCTGGAGCCGGGAGCATTCTTGAATTCAATATTCGAACCCAAAGCAATTGAATGTTGATAATAAAGGCGATCAGCACTGTTAGAATGGGAATGGTACCCCACATCAACTTCAACCACTGGGCCACATCCTCTTTGGGGAGAATGGAGGGCACCGGGGGTACGTTTAGTTTTTCCCAAACCATAATACCATTTTCCAACTGCTGTAGACGTTGCCACCCACAGAAATAAAGAATGGGATCATAAAATTTATCATTGCTGAAAATATATTTCAGATTGTATTTTTCCGGAACGGTCAAAAACTGTTGTAGGGAACCTATGCCCTCTACACCCCTAAATTTTGAATTCTCCAAACGCTCAATAGCCCTTGTTGTCAATTCGGGTAATCGTCTGGCAGAATGATAATTGCCATCAACCGTCATAGCATTTGTTTGTGCCGAAAGCCATGCCATTTGATCTCCGAAACCCAATGGTAAATACCGCCATTGGTCATGTTGATCCTGATTTAAGAAATTAACAATAGGTAACATATTTATTTTCTCGGGTTGGGAGGGTCTAAAATAGCCAAGGCTCATAGTAAAAATGACCATGAACAGTATACAGCCCGCTATTAAAATGCTAATTACCCTATGATAGATAGCACCAAAACGCTCCTGAAACTGATTCTTTAAATCCCCTTCTGTAAGTCGGTAGATGAGTTCCCCAAAGATAGGCAACGCCATAATGGTAGCCCAGAGGGTAAAACGGTCCAGGGTTAAGATATTAAAAGCAGTTTCACCCAATACCTTGAGGGGAATCGGGGTAGTACCCCCAGTACCTAGGATGGTAAGTGCCGATATGGATAAACCAAAAAACAAGTATCTTTTACTATAAAGCCTGTAAAAAACATAAGGTAGAAAGAACAAAAGAATACCCCAAGGAATTACAAAGAACACTAATCCCGAAGAGGTCACTTCTAAAAAATTATCCCTAGATCCATGTGGAATGGGAATTTGTGTGATAGGGTTCTTTTTTGAATTGATCCAATAGGGCAAAATACAGACCACTATCAAAACCAGAGAAGAAAAACCAAATCCAACGATACGCCAAAACAATTGGGTAAAGGATTTAAAGAATATTTTAAAAGTAAGTTCCCTATTGCTATTCACCTTATCACGGGAGGCATCCATAACAACCATACCTATAAGAGGAAACACAAAAAATACCATTCCAAATATAGGCGTAACATGATGTGAGGTTACCGTTACGGCAATCAAGGTCAATGAGGTTAACAAATAATGGTATTTCCCCGTTTTAATCCATAAATATATTTCAGGAAGGGAGTGCAAAAGAACGGAAAGCCCAATAATGCTGGGTAACTGTCCAAAAATATGCAAGGTTTCAATAAAGGTTGTAGAAAAAACGGCCAAAAGGGCAGTATAGCCCGCTACTTTTTGATTCCCTGTCATTAAAAGTCCAAAACGATAGGCTCCTGTAATAAAGAGTATGATGGCCAAAATGGCCACTGTAAACATTCCAAACTTAAGTCCTCTAATGTAGGATAACAGGGCTATTAACTGGTGTACCAAAGGTGGGTACCCCTGTACAGTAAAACCTGTATACCATCTATAATCCCATGGTTCAAACCAACTGTGGGCATAATGATCGGCAAAAAACAGATGGATCAAGGCATCATAGGTAGATTCCAACGTAAAAAAAATGCTGGAACCATGGAATGCAAGTCCAAAAAACAATGCTAAGACCAGTAAGCTATTGGTGTTTTTCATTAAATATTGTATCAGAACAATAACAAATTAAAGATAGCATTATTGTATAAGAAGCTATATATCAGTTGTCGTATATAAAAATCCATTCACCTACAGAAAACCGCATCTGAACTTTTCTACATCCTTTATTAGGGCAGGTTGTGACTACATTTGCTTCAGAAATCACAATAAGCCAATTGATTTTAAAAATTATAACCTAATACTTAACCTATGAAAATTTTAGCAATAGACGATCAACAACTTATTCTCCTTTCTGTAGAAAAAAGATTATCCGAACTTGGATATGATGTTAAAACAGCTAACAGTGGCGCTACAGGAATAGAAATATACGACACTTACCTACCTGACCTTGTTTTGGTAGACATGAACATGCCGGACATGTCCGGTATGGAAGTAGTTAAGCATATTCGTTTTTTTAAGGATTCCAAAACACCAATCCTGGTCATGTCCGGTAATACAGATGAATCTATTATTCTCGACAGCTTTACACTTGGTATTGACGATTACATGAAGAAACCTGTGAGTTTGGATGAAATGACCGCACGGATCAAAAGAATCATCGGTAGTCCACAACTACCCGTAGATACTTTGCCATTAGGGAATGCCCGAATGTTGCAAAAAAACTGTGTTGGCGTAGTAATCCCTTGTTATAATGAGGAGGATAGACTTTCCAGTGACCAATTCAGGAATTTTGCCCATCAAAACCTAGGTTACCATCTGTGTTTTGTAAACGATGGAAGTACAGACAATACTATGGAGGTATTGGAAGAACTTAGGAAAGGAAACGAATCCAATATCAGCATATACAACTGTGAGAAAAATGGCGGAAAGGCGGAAGCGGTCAGGCAGGGAATTCAATTTCTAATGCAAGATGAACAATTTGATTATTTAGGATATCTTGATGCGGATCTTTCCACAGATTTCAGGGATTTTGACGACTTGGTAAAAACCATAGAAAATTCACAATTCAAAATAGTCAGTGGTTCACGTATAAGTAGAATGGGCGCGAACATTACCAAAGAATCTGCAAGAAAGATCATTAGTAAGACCATTAATTTAATAATCCAGAAAATTCTTGGCATGCCCTTTAAGGATACCCAATGTGGTGCCAAGGTAATGAACAGGGAAATTGCAGCAACCATGTTCAATAAGAAGTTCATTACCAAATGGTTGTTCGATGTTGAAATATTTATGCGCATGCGCAAGCACTACGGCAAAAAAGAAGCTACGAATATGATCTGCGAGCAACCCCTAAAACGCTGGATACATGCAGATGGGTCCAAATTATCCATGAAAGACTCAGTTAAAATCATAGGTCAATTGGCAAAGATTGCAGTAGTTTACAAATAATGACCAAAGGGAGTATCTCTATATTAATTTTAGAAAAGAGATACTCCTTATTGCATTAAAAACTTCACAATGGTTGTTTTTTATTATCTTCAAACGCAATAACAGACAATCGAAACCATGATCAACCAAGGATACAAAACAGGGGTATATTTCAAAACTTTAATAACCTTACTGCTTTTGAATATGTATAGCCAATTTGGATGGAGCCAGGAAAAATTGGGAAAAACCCCTAATTTCATTATCATCTTTGCTGATGATCTTGGGTATGGCGACCTAGGAACTTTTGGTCATCCTACCATTAAAACACCACACCTGGATCAGATGGCCGCCGAAGGGCAAAAATGGACCAATTTCTACGTAGGAGCCAGTGTCTGTACCCCTAGCAGGGCTGCCTTATTAACAGGTCGATTACCCGTAAGAAGTGGTATGGCGAGTGATGTAAAAAGGGTGTTGTTTCCAAACTCCAAATATGGTTTACCAAGCTCTGAGATAACCTTGGCAGAACAATTAAAAACAGTAGGCTATAGTACAGCATGTGTTGGCAAATGGCACTTGGGCCATAAGGATGAATACCTACCAACCAATAATGGCTTTGATTACTATTTTGGCATCCCCTACTCCAACGACATGGATTTTGTGGGCGATTATAAGGCCTTTAAGGAAACAAAAGGAAGTTTACCCACAGAAAATTTCAATGTCCCTTTAATGAGGAATATGGACATAATAGAACGACCTGCCAATCAAAATACCATTACCAAAAGATATACGGAAGAAACCATTTCTTTTATCAAAAAAAATAAGGACAATCCTTTCTTTATTTACTTGGCCCACAATCTACCGCATATTCCCCTATTTGCCTCCAAAGACTTTTTAGGCAAAAGTAAAAGAGGGATTTATGGTGATGTAGTGGAGGAAATTGACCATGGTATAGGACAGATAATTACTGCCTTAAAGGATGAGGGATTGGACAAAAATACTATTGTAATCTTTACTTCGGACAACGGACCCTGGCTGTCCTATGGTATTAATGGTGGAAGTGCCGGATTGTTAAAGGCAGGTAAGGGTATGACCTGGGAGGGCGGAATGAGGGAGCCCTGTATTTTTTGGTCACCTTCCAACATTAAACCGGCCGTAGTAAGCGAACTTGGCACCACCATGGACCTTTTCACAACATTTAGTGCCTTGGCCGGCGCACCAATGCCCAAGGACAGGGTTATGGATGGTTATGACCTAAGTGGTACACTTTTTAAGAATGCACCTAGCCCGCGAAAGGGAGTTTTCTATTATAGGGGAACACAATTATACGCGGCCCGACTCGGAGATTATAAAGCACATTACATTACCCAAGGGTCTTATGGGCAATTTGGGGATAAGGTAGTTCACGATACCCCAATTCTATACAATTTGAACGAAGACCCTTCTGAGAATTTTGATATTGGAGCGAATCACCCAGAAATTCTTGCCGATATAGATCGTATGGTCAAGGAGCACCAATCCAATTTAGTAAAGGGCAAGGACCAATTGGCAGATTTGGAATAAATTATTTCAAGGAAATAGCTCTATAATGTAATGGAAACTTAGGCATTACTTTCTAAGCCTATGCTTCTTCCAAAGGATCCCGCTCCTCTGGCCTACTGGCCCGTATTCCTGAAATTAGGCTCAAAATTAAAATCTGGGTGGCATGGAATATCATTAGTGGCAACAAAATTATACCTATGGACGCCATATTTCCAAACAAAATTTTGGAGAAAACGGTCCCGTGTACCAAGGATTTTTTTGTTCCACAAAATTGGGCAGTAATTTGGTCTTCCGTATTGAATTTCAGCTTTTTGGCCACAAAACCTGTTAAAAAGAATACTAGGTAGAACAAAGCAAATACCGCCAAAAAAAGTATCAACAAATCCAAAAAGGATACCGCACCAAAAATGTTTTCTTCAAACGATCCAGCAAAACTTTTATAAATGATAAGTAGGATAATGGATTTATCGAACACGCTTAACCGCTTGTTATATTTTTGTGCAAATTCCCCGAGGAAACGCTGAAGTAAAATCCCCAATAATACTGGTAAAATTATTTGTATAATTAGTTTTGCATAAATTTCGGTAAAATCAAAATCTGTTCCAGTATTCTGCACAAAGGGCCCCAACCAAAGTGGTGTTATAACGATGCCAATAATCCCAGATATACTGGCATTAAAAATTGCAGCGGGGATATTGCCCTTGGCCATAGAGACCATTACCACCGAGGAGGATACCGTAGATGGTAGGGCCGCCAAAAAAAAGAAAGCCAGCCATAGGGTCTGCTGTTCTGCATTTTGCATGAGAGGGTGAAATGCCAATACAATTAGGGGAAAAATTAAAAAGGTGGATGCCTGCACCAACAAGTGCAACTTCCAGTTCCTAAGTCCGGCCTTTAATTTCTGGGGACTTAATTTTAAGCCATAAAAAAAGAAGATTAAAGAAATTCCTATTGTACTAATGGTATCGATCGGAACGCGACTGTCTGCCGTACCCCATTGTGGAAATATATAAGCTATTCCAATGACAGCTATTATGGATAGGACAAACACATCGATCTTAAAATTCATATTTAGTCCCTGTTTTACAGTATGCCCATTACATTAACCCTGGTAGTTCCAAGACGGATAGATTCATAATAAAACCGCGTTCGGAACAATTAAGAATGCGACCTATCCGGCCTCCAACTGTGCATAAATTAAAGTGTCAAAATTAGAATATAATTTCATAGAGCAGTTACAGAAACTCCTAAACCTTTCATATTTCAATTAAAAACTACCTATAGGAATCGGCAACATTATACGTTATATCAACAACCTCAAATTTTCCATATACAAATTCCCCATCAGGGTAATGCCAAATAGCTTCGCCATAGGAAGGCAATTGGTAGCCATTTATGTTTTTGTAATTGCTTGCAGGAGTTGAAAAAGGAAATGCTTTCATTTCCGAAACGGAATAGCGGTCATTGGAAACAAAATTAATCAACTGTCCCATTTCATTAAAGTACAAAATAGCAGATATTTTAGTCCCATTGTTATTAAAGATGGCTTTTGCGCTCAAGGTATCCAAGGTTTCCCAGCTAATTCTGTCATCTATTAGGGCTGACGGGGCAAATAAACATAGATCATTAAAAAAGGTAACCGTTTCTGTAGGGTACAATTCCGGTACTGCCATGTCCACTACCGAAAAAAGCGATAAAAGATTAATGTTCATGCTGGCCGCTTCGTTGATGTACCTATGATAGCCATAAGTGGGCAGGCCCATTACCTGGGCCTTCATAAAGAACAATCTGGTGGGCGTACCGAAAAAATTATATTGTTCCGAAGTAAATTTGAACCAATCCTTGCCCTTGTCACGCATTTCTCCGTTAAACACAATTTTAACATTGTTTACCTTAGGCTTGCCTACCGCACCTACATAAACCAGATACTTTTGGACGCACATAGGCAAAGGAGCCAAATCCTCTTCAGTTAGAAGTTCAGGAGATGGGGCTTTTATGTTCATGGCAGAAGCAACATCGCCTTTATAACTATTTTCAAATGTCAAATTGGATTGACCTACAATGGCTACGCCCAAAATAATGACATTGACAATAGTCCCATATTTGGCATCTGCCCAGGTGTTAAAAATTAGGCCTTGGGAGAGTATTACTATAACAATACCAAGTAATGGCCACCAGTCCTTTCTTAAAAAGAATCCAATTGCTGTAACTATAAAGAGTAAGGCCGCCAAAAACCAAAGTATCCCCATGGGCTTTGAAATTTCTTTGGTGAATTGTTCCATCTCCCCAAATTGGAAAGCTTTGGCAAAACCCATCAAATGTACGAGGCCGTGTAGGATCAATAATAAAACTAACACAATGCGCATATACTACACTTTTAATATTAATAATAAACGAACCGACTTCAAAATCATTGGTATTTGTCCCAAATGCCCAACATTTGCATATTTGATCTGCAACCTAAATAGATTGTGGCCAAAACATTTTGGACCAATTATATTCCATCCCTGAATGGCACTAGAGAAAGCATTACTATAAACATATCGTATAAAAATACTTCTAAGGTCGGGGATATCCCATTTATCAATTGTCCATGATGTTTGCAAGGGACTCACTATCTATTATAAATTCTGTTATGGCAAAGACCTCTTTCCTATTGCTTCGGAACAGTGTCACAAAATTTGCCACTTCCTCCTCGAGATGTTCATGTTCGGTCCGAATTATACCGGCGTCCGCCTTATTAAAATCCTCCACCATTTGACCCAACTGTGTTCTATGTCTTTGAACTTTATCCAATAAATCCTGGCATTTATTCTTTAGGTCGAACAATCCAACTTTTAGCTCTTTTACCATATCCAAATTTTCCGGCTTGGTAATCCACATAAAATATTTCTCTATTAAATGATGTAAAAAGCGGAGGTCGTCCTTATAAAACTCCAAATCAGATTTCCAATGTTCCGTTAGCACATACAATTCGGACCATGGTCCGTCCTTAACAAATTGTAATTCCTTATTGTTTTCGATATGTTCCATGATGTTAAATTTTAACGATTATGACAATAAATTTAGTTTAGTCATGGGTCTTTGAATATGACATATATCAGGTGACCTATGCCCAATGCATGACAACCGTCATTTTGAACATGGAATTTATGCTGTAGTTTGGGAACAGAATTCCAAATTAGCAAAAGATGAAAACCATTCTCTACGCAACGGACTATTCCCAAAATTCGGCCGCCGCCCTACGGTTAGCCTACCTAATGGCACAAAAATTCAATGCCAAATTGATCGTAATGCACGTTTTTGATATTCCAATATCACTTAGTACAGTCTCTGTAAGCCATATTCAAAAAGAAAAAAGACTATTGTCCGAAAACCACTCCAAGTTAAAAGCCTTTTGTACCAAGCAGCTTGGGATTATTTGGGAAGAGTGCAATGTGGACATTGTGGTAATGGAAAACGTTTCGGTCACCGACGGAATTTTGGAAAAAGCCGTAAAATTTGGTGTTGACCTAATTATTGTGGGCACCAAAGGGGCAAGTGCCCTTAAGAAATTTCTTATGGGGAGTACAACCTCAACTTTGATCAAAAAGGCATCTTGTCCCGTATTGGCAGTTCCTGCCATGTCACCACTTGAAAATTTTAAAAATATGGTTTATGCCACTGATTTTGAACAAGCCGACATTTTTGCTATTAGTAGGCTAGTAAAAATTGCCAAGAAATTCAACTCTAAAATAAGTATCTTTCATATATCAACTAATGGGGAATATGCCGGTGATCAGCAAATGGAATGGTTTAAAGAAATGCTAATTCAAAAAGTCCCTTATGATAAAATGGAATTCGATCTGATCTTGGACGATGACATTTTTGAAGCATTGAATAGTTATTTGGAGAAGTCCAATGCCAGCTTATTAGGTATGTTGGAGCGAACGGATGGCTCCTTCTCCCAAAGATTCCTAAAGACAGATACAGTAAAGAAAATGGTATCGGGCATAACCATTCCCCTTATAAGTTTCAACATTGGGGGCCTTTAAGGCATAGTCCAGTTTACGTAACCTGTCATGATCTCCATTGCAGTATGACGGCAAAAATTATTAAATATATCTTTTAATCCTTTTACTTCCCATTACACTTTTATTTTAACCCTTCCTTGCCTTTTTGTAGGTCCCAACTGCGGTAATGCATTTAGATTTGCTTATAAAATTATTATAAGTTCCTGAATTTTGGAGTTTCTTTTTTAAGTAAATTTCTTGTCCATCCCCATAAGAAATGGGGCCCCATAAATTTTTACATACTCTTATTTAAAATTGTTCTAAATAGTTTTGGTCAATAAAAATTTACATTCTATTTTAGCGCCTTATTTATAACCAGTCTAATTTAAAATAAAATGAGAAATTTATTTCTATTTATCAATCTGTTCATAGCAACTTCCATTTTTGCCCAAAATTATGGAACTGTTAGTGGAACAATAGTTGATAGTGATAACAATCCTATTTCTTTTGCCAATGTATTTATAGAAAACCTTAAAAAAGGTGGTTTGGCAGATGAATTTGGTCAGTATACCCTTACCGAAATACCTTATGGCGAATGGCAGATTAAAGTAAGTTCCGTCGGATTTAGGACCATAAAATTTCCTTTAAACCTTGCCTCTTCCCAAGTTGACAATCTTGTTATTAAACTTAATATGGACAATGCCTTAAGCGAAGTAGAGGTATTTGGAAGACGAATGTCCCACCCGGACAAAATAGAGGCCCTTACACGTTTGCCCTTGGAACCTTATGAACAAATACAAAGTATTTCGGTTATTTCAGAAAAATTGATAAGCAACCAGGGAGCCCTCACAATAGCCGAAGCTACCAAAAACGTCCCTGGGGTATATACATTTGCGACCTATGGCAATAAGCGGGAGAGTATGTCTTCCCGTGGTTTTCGAGGAATACCCATTTTAAAGAACGGCGTACGGGTACATTCCGATTTTAGGGGCGTGGGTATTTTAACCGATATGCAAGGGGTAGATAATATTCAGGTATTGAAAGGTGCCGCCTCAATTACACAAGGAGTCGCCACAGATTTAGGAAGCCCGGGAGGGGTTATCAATATCGTAACCAAGACCCCGATCTACCAGTTTGGAGGAGCGGTTACACAACGCTTCGGCAGTTTTGGGCAAGTAAGGCCTACCTTCGATATTTATGGACCAATAGACGACAATCAATCGGTGGCCTTCCGTATCAACGGTGCCCTGGAACGGGCAGATAGCTTCCGTGATGGAGTAAGCTCAGAGCGTATCTATATCAATCCTTCACTGCAATGGAAAATAGATAATAAGACCAAAATTACCATGGAGTTTGATCATTTTGATGACAGCAGAACCCCTGATCTGGGTACCGTTAATCTTGCGGCCAATGAGTTTAATGCTATTTATAATCTTCCCAGGAACCAATTTTTAGGATATGAAAACGACCGTTCCCTTACCAAAAACACGACCTATTCCCTGCGATTCGATAGACAACTGAACAATAAACTTACCCTAAAGACGGCTTTTTATAAATCACACCTAAAACTGAACGACAAGGGAGCTAGCCTTGGTAGCGTTATTTCCATAGACGATGTGGAGCAATACAACCTGCGTACCAGAGGATACTCTACCTCTACCCGAAGCGATGATAACGGCGTTTTACAAGTGGATCTTATTGGTGATGATTTTAAAACCGGAAGCATTTCACATACCTTTCAGGTTGGATTCGATTATCGTTCTTCCAAATATAGCACCACCAGTCAGTCTTTAAGTGCCATAGATACCATCAATGTTTTTGAAAACAATTCCAATGTTTTGCCCAATATAGCACTAAACAGCGGGAACCCTGGAGGAGCAGAAAGCAAATCCTTGGGTGTTATCTTACAGGACGTGGTTTCTTGGACCAACTGGTTTAAATCATTTTTGGGTATTAGATACAGTACCACTGAAACTATTACTGATTTAGAAAATGATAAAAGCGATGCTTTTAGTCCATTGGGTGGAATTATCATTAGTCCTTATAAAAATATTAATGTATTTGCCTCCTACACCAATAGTGCTTACCCAAGAACCGCTGCGCGCTTAGGTGTCAATGGCGAAGCATTGGGGAATGAGCGCTTTGACCAATTGGAAGCTGGTTTAAAAACCAGTTGGTTCGCGGACCGACTCAGGTTTAACCTTACCCTATTTAAAATCAACAATAAGAACATTAATTTACCTGTATACGACGAAAACTGGGTAGCTACAGGTTTTTACCAAAAGGGGGGTAATGATCAAAGACAGGGACTTGAGGTGGAACTTACCGGACGAATCCTTGAAAACTTGACCGCTGTTGCAGGCTACTCCTATATTGACGCACAGTACAAGGAACACTCCGCTTATGTATATGGTTCTGCACCACTTAATACTCCCAAACATACCGCCAACGCATATTTGGACTATAAATTTGAAGGAATGCTGGAGGGACTTTCATTAGGCGGTGGTGTATATTTTACAGGAGAAAGGCCCATAAACGATTGGTCATCAGGGCCGGTTACCCACGAAGGCATAGTCCCAAATGAAAAGCCATTCAACGTCGAAGCTTATACCCTTACCAACTTTCAGGCTGGCTATAGGTTCAATAACCATTGGGACGTTCGTTTAATGATGAACAACGTTTTCAACGAAATAGGGTACAATGCATATCGTACCAGTTATATCAATCAAACAGACCCTAGATCTTTCGCTGGCATACTGCGATACACCCTTTAACAATTTGCAATTCTTGAATCATGTCCAAAAAAAATAAAAAATATACTTTAAGAAAGTTTATCAATGATGCGCATCTCTGGCTGGGGATAGGCAGTGGAATTATTTTATTCCTTGTATGTTTAAGTGGTACCTTACTTACTTTTGAAGAGGAAGTTAAGGATTTATTTGCAAAAGAATTTGTTGTTGAAAATACAACAGCCAGTAGACTTTCTATAGAGAAACTTTCCAAAACTTTGGCCGCGGAAGGTATCTTAAATGCCGTTATAATTCCAGAATCGACAAAAGAAGCGCTAAAATTTAACATAAAAACATCCCCAAAGGAGAGGCGTGGTACTACATATTTTGTTGACCCTTTTTCCGGGGAATACCAAAAACAACAGAAATCTTCCTTGGACGGATTCTTTTTAACCATGTTCAAAATGCACAGATGGTTATTATTGGATACGGAAGTTGGTAGACCCATCGTAGGTGTGGCCACCATAATATTTTTATTATTGGCCATTAGTGGTTTGGTATTATGGTTTCCTAAAAAGTTGCGATGGAAAAATTTTAAACCAGGTTTCAAAATTAAGTTCAAGGCGAATTGGAAGCGAATTAACCACGACCTTCATAACACCCTTGGATTTTACGCCTGTATTTTTTTGGTAATCATGTCCCTCACTGGACTTTTTTGGTCCTTTGAATGGTATAGAGATGCTGGTAGTTCCGTTTTAGGGACCAAAGTTTTTGGGAATCGCGGTGGCGGACCAAAATTTGAGTCGACCCTGAAGCCCAATGCTGCCGCAAAATCATTTGAAGAAATACTTCAAATTGCCTCAACGGAACTGGCCTATAAAGGAGAGACCACCGTTTCTATACCTGTAAAAGAAAACGATGTTTATACGATTTCAAAAACCAACTCTTCCAGGTTTTCACCTGTGATAACCGATAAGCTTGTAATGGACAGGGACGGCACAATAGTGCATAAGGAACTTTTTTCGGACAAACCATTGAACGTTCAGATAGCCGCCTTGATCAGACCCATACATATGGGAACTATATACGGCTCATTTTCAAAGATCATTTACTTTTTTGCTTGTTTGATAGCTACCAGTTTACCCATTACGGGAACCCTTATATGGATCAACAAACTGAAAATAAAAAAGTCCAAAAAGAAAGTACATGTATTGGTCTAAAGCATATTCAATAAAAATACACTTCACATAGTAAACATAAGGGCCATTATTGGCCCTTTTTTTGCTTTCTTCCACTAAATCTCAGCACCAGATACCCCACCAAACCGGAAATAACAGAGCCTATCAAAATGCCAACCTTTGCCGAGTCTATAAGCATTACATTATCCGAAAATGCCAGGTTGGCAATAAAAATAGACATGGTAAACCCTACCCCCGCCAATATAGCAATTCCAGAAACCTGAATAAAGCTCATGTCATCTGGTAATAGCGCTAACTTGAGTTTAACACCCAACCATGACATGAAAGTAATACCAACCAATTTACCAAAAAACAGAGCTAATGCGATATTTATCATCAAAGAAGTATCAAAATCTAAATTGGTACTGAAAACTACTCCTGCATTGGCCAAGGCAAAAACCGGCATAATAAAATAAGCTACCCAACCATGAAGTCGATGCTCCAGCCTTTGAAGTGGTGATGTAAATTTATCTGTCAAATCCTCCAGGTCGTCCATATGTTCTATTTGTTCTTTGGACAAGATTGGAATTTTGGTGTTATTAGATCTGGAAATACCTTCAATTATTTTGGACAGGTTCTCTTTAAAATAATTCATATCGATCTTTTGACGTATAGGCACGGTAAAGGCTACAAGCACACCTGCTATTGTTGGATGGATCCCTGATTTCAAAAATAACAACCAAATAATAAATCCTAAAATCACCGTCAAATATTTGGAATAAACTCCTTTAATCCCTAGATATGAGAGCACTAGTAAAGGAATTAACGAATATAAAATTAGGAGCCAATCAACTCCACCACTATAAAAAATAGCAATGACCAAAACGGCTCCCAAATCGTCCACTATAGCAAAGGCCGTTAGGAATATTTTTAGACTTAGGGGAACCCTATCCCCTAAGAGTTGAAGAATGGCTAAGGAAAAGGCAATATCGGTCGCCATGGGAATTCCCCATCCTGGAGCCGTTTGGGGCTGATCGTTTAAGAAAAGAAATAAAGCCAGGGGAAAGAGCATTCCCCCAAGAGCTGCGAACAAAGGAAATATAGCTTTACGCAGTTCGTTAAGTTCTCCTATGAGCAGTTCTCTTTTTATTTCCAATCCGATCAAAAAGAAAAATAAGGCCATAAGCCCATCGTTGATCCAAAGGGAAAGTGGTTTTGTAAGCTGAAAAGCGTCGGAGCTGATGCCAATTTTATATTGCCATAAGGAATTGTAGGATTCACTAAACCCAGAATTTGCCCATATCATGGCTACGAGTGTGGCACTAAACAAGAGGATACCACTTAAACTCTCTATTTTTACAAATTTTTGAAACGGTGTAAGAATAATTCTTTTGATCATATAATTTACAATTGAGAGAAGGTAAATGTCCTACATGTAAAAATACATAAATGCTACAAATAGCAAAGTCAAAGCCTTTAATCCTAAATTATGCTTCTATTCCAAGCCGTGGAACCATCAATGGAGAAGCTTGTTGATTTACCTGTATATTAAATTTTGACCTAGGAAATATTAAGAGCCTATGATTACCCAAAATTCCCTGCTTTGGCTATTGGCAATGAACTATGTGTCCGGACGGATTTTCTAATCGAACTCGATTTTTGATATCAACTTTAGCATTTTCCCACTTAACGAAAAAAGCCACTGCAATTGCTCCGTAACCAAGTGTGCTTCTAGAAGATCTCTATCCAATTTGGGGGAAAGCTCTATGTCCTGAGGTACAAAAGTTGGAAGCCGATCTATGGATAATGGTCCCTCATGAAGTTCCAAGGGCGCATCTTCTATGTTTGAAATTTTTAAGGCAACAAGAACTTCCTCCAGATTATAATCTATATTAGAAATAAAGTTTTTAAACTTTGCAGAGGCCTCTGTAGTAGGATTGTTCTGGATATAGGTACTAAACGATGCCAAAGACGATAAAAAGGTATGGTTCAGCACCACCAATTCGTAAATTTTGTCCAAATACTTTTGTTTGGACACTGGTTCTTGAGCCATTCTCTGAAATGCGGAACTAAGGTTCGACGTTTCTACAAAAGCTTCCTTCCTGGCCACCTTGTAGGTGGTATTCACCTTTCCCTTCCGTTCATAATATTGAGCAATTTGGGAAAGAAACTCCCTATTGGCTTTTATGCTATTTTCCAATTGCTGTCTTATTTCCCCAAATCCCCAGGCAGGGAGAATCCATATCATGGCCACAAGGGAAAGTCCTGCACCGATTAAAGTATCCAATACCCGATATTGGATAACGGTTAACACATCTGGACGTATAATGGCATATATAAATACTACGCTCAAGGTTATAAAGGTTGCCCCAGCCCTATAATTTTTTTGGACCATTGAAAAGGCAATAACCAATGATACTACTCCCAAAGCCCCAAACACATAAGGATTCTGAATTAAAAAAACAAAACCAGTTGCAATGGCACCACCAATAAGAGTTCCCAAAATTCTATCCTTTGAACGGGATTTTGTAAGGCCGTAACTGGGACGCATAATTACAATTATGGTCAGGAGAATCCAATAGGGGTTTTGAAAATCGAAATAAGTGCCTAGAGCATATCCGATCATGACAGTAACCGCTAACCTCAACGAATGCCTAAATATGGTAGACTTAAAACTAAAGTTCCTTACCAATAGTTTTGGATCGTAATCCTGAGAGACTATAAAACGTTTGGAAGCGGCCCGGTCTACTAAATCTACCGTACCCAAATCCGGATTTCCAAGAAGCCATTTTATCTTTTTAAGTTTTTCAAATTGCTTTTCCTGATATTCCAAAAGGTTCTGAAGCATTAGGAATCCCTCGTAATCCGAATTTTCCCTCTCCTTCCTAAAAAAAGCAACTTCCTCTTTCACCTTCGCGAAACATTGGGTGAGTTTAGAATTATTCGGAAATTTGCTGTGGTCGGACCCCGCCTCTGCCATGACCCTTAATTGACGTGACATTTCGAAAATTAGTTTCTGAAAGCTTTCTATATACTGTGGATAGCGTTTAAAAAGAGTATCCATTTTATCATAATTAACAGGATTGGCGATTGCCGTTTCCAACATATCTACCAATTCTACAAAAATCAGTAGTCGTTTGGCCTGATAATTAGATCGTCCCGAGCTTCTTCGTGATAGCAGTAAAATCTCCCGAAGGGTTTCGTGATGCTCAATTAATTTACTTTGAATCTCATATAATTTGGACTGCAATTCCTTTCTATCGGCTTGCGGCCCTACCAAATTACCGCGGGTTTCTAGAAATTCAGCAGAAAGAACAAAGGTTTCCCCAAAAAGTTCCTCAGTCTGAGCTTTTGGGTTAATACGGTACCATAGGACGGCCAATAACAAATACCAAAGTCCACCTATACCTACTAAAAAAGCATATTCATAAATCCTTAATTCTTGGGAAACATGTGCAAAACTCAATACCAAAGCCAATAAACCCGAAAAACTAATAAGAGACGCCCTAAACCCATAAACCGAAATAAATGCAATGGCAAAAGTAAGGACCCCTAAAACTGGAAGTAGCAACCAGGTCTCAAACTTTAAATATCCACCGATAAAGCTTACTACCATAACCAAAATGGCAGAAAACAAGATTCCGAACTTCTTATGGCGATAATTCCCACTGACATCACTGGGCGAACTCCAAAAGGCCCCAAAACAAAGTGCCAATCCAATTTCAAAATGACCTGTACCAATACCCACGAGAATAGGCAAGGTAACCGCAATGCCGATAAGTATCGCCTTGGAGAAACTTGTACTTTTCAAGAACTGCAACAGTTCCTTACCAATTGAGGCTATAGTTTGGGAAAATAATTTCAAAATGCAATTGTTCAGCTCTAAAGATACGACTTGGCCAAGTGTACAACAAATATTAAAAAGTAGTATTTATAAGAGTTCCAGATTTTAAAAGAACAGCAGACACCAAGAAGAAAATAAAGTGTAGCTCCTAATAACTTAGATTTTCACCCAACTTTGAAATGAAATATAAAAATTATACTTTTGTTTAACCTTTTTATTGAAAAAATGAACAACGTTAAGAGTAACTTTAGCATCAAGGACCTTGAAAATTTATCCGGCATAAAGGCCCATACCATTAGAATATGGGAAAAACGTTACAATCTTTTTCAACCTAAGCGAACAGATACGAACATAAGATGTTATGATTTAGAGAACCTTCAAAAACTGTTGAATGTTACGTTTCTCTATAATAATGGTTTTAAAATTTCAAAGATATCGCAACTTGGTGAGGATAAAATTCCAACCGTTGTGAGAGATCTGGTCGCAGAGCAAAGTTGCAATGGACATGTTTTAAATTCTTTTAAAATGTCCATGATGAATTTTGACCAAGCCCTGTTCTTCAAAACATATAACGACCTATTAAAAGAAAAATCTTTTCGGGAAATCTTCTATGAAGATTTTATTCCATTATTACACGAATTGGGACTACTATGGCAGACAGACACCATCACCCCCTCCCACGAGCATTTTATATGTGCCTTGATAAAGCAAAAAATTTTAGTAAATACTGAAAGGTTGCAATTTAATCCGCCAACCAAAACCTCCAAAACTTTCGTTCTATATCTTCCCGATAATGAAATTCATGAGTTGGGCCTAATGTTTTTGAACTATGAAATCTTATTGAAAGGATACCATGTTATTTTTCTTGGACAAAGTATCCCACTCTATAGCTTAAAGGATTTAAAACCTTTATATGACAATATTGTATTCGTTTCCTATTTTACCGTTCAACCGGACAAAGACAATATCAATGAATACCTCAAAGATTTTCATGATTTGTTATTGGCAGACAATACCTCCGAGCTTTGGGTATTGGG
>TARA_R110002049_G_scaffold87533_2_pt1 | contig 38890 bp, 38 predicted proteins | sample TARA_R110002049 | Tara Oceans TARA_R110002049 (sample SAMEA4396941) | marine metagenome | biome: Polar Biome; feature: [SRF] surface water layer (ENVO:00010504); material: water (ENVO:00002006), including particulate matter (ENVO:01000060) such as... | depth 5 m
CGTATGGACTCCTAGTTTAACAAGTGGAACAGGAATGTTTGACCCTTCAATAGATACAACAGGAATTTACACTTATACGGTTACCAATGGAGTTTGTGGTTCAGATACATCAGAAGTTAATGTAACCATTGATGTTTTACCAAATGCAGGAGAGGATGGTAATTTAGAAATCTGTATAAATAGTACTTCTGTTGATTTGTTTGATAGTTTAACAGGCACACCAGATATTGGTGGAATATGGACTCCAAGTTTAACAAGTGGAACAGGAATGTTTGACCCTTCAATGGATACAGCAGGAATTTACACTTATACGGTTACCAATGGAGTTTGTGGTTCAGATACATCAGGTGTTAATGTAACAATAACAAATGTGACGCCAATTTCTGATTATGAAATTAAAATAAAAGAGTTTAGTAGTAATAATAGTCTAGAAGTTATCATTAGCTATAATTTAGAATATGAATTTTCTTTAGATGGAATTAATTATCAAAGCAGTAATATATTTAATAATCTGGCTGGTGGTGATTATACTGTATATGTCCAAGAAGTTAATGGATGTGGTATTTTAGAAACGATGGCTTCTATATTAGATTATCCAAAGTTTTTCACGCCTAATAATGATGGATTTAATGATGTCTGGAATCTAAAAGGGAGAACTAACAAAAATTATTCAATTTATATCTACGATAGATACGGTAAACTTTTAAAGAACCTAACTTCTCCTGAAAGTAGTTGGGATGGAACTTATAATGGACGCCAACTTCAAACTAATGATTACTGGTTTAAAGTTGTCTTTATTGATGGTAGTGTAAAAAGTGGTCATTTCACTCTCAAAAGGTAAATATTGGTATGTAAAACGACCTCATAAAAGTTGGGCTAAAACAATAGGTGAGTGGAGCGTCCATATTTTAGGCTATACAAATGCAATTATCCTGTTGGGTGATTGTATTTGGATACAACACTTTACTAAAAACTCGTTTCAAATCGTATTTGCTTAAAAATGAAAAATCATTTAGAAAGGAATTTGATTATCTCACAGAAAGCTCTCAAAGATTAATTGATACTTTAATATAACAAGTGCATAGAATTTTATTTTTACTCACATGTTTAATTATTTGCAAAAACTTCAAATGTGTTCGTGAATCTCCTAAAAAGTCGATTTCATAAAATTTATGCTCTTGTGGCAATCCACGAGAATCTCGTAAAATTTTTTATTACGTACATTTTATCGAATACGCGATTTTTAATAAGAGGAAAAAGGTTAGCTTTTATTTTGGCGTTGGCAAGCGATGGATAATTGTGTTTAAAATAAATTGCCAGAGCAATTTGATTTTATAAAGCAATCGAGCACTTGGTAGCGGCTATTTTACATAACAACAAATTATAGATACAAATGTTTTATAAACGCTGTGAAGCAAACCGCTTATTAGTTTAATGACCCAAGTTCCAATTATTCTTATGAAAACAAATGCTTCTGGGATATTTACATAATACTACATTATAGCTATCAAATGGAAACTTTGTACTATAATTTACATTATGTAAAATAGAATATTTTAAAGCATTATATATGTGTAGGTTATATTTTATTTTTAGCTAAAGTAATCTATACCCCCTTTTTTAATCGTACTTATAAGTATAATTAAAAACCTCAAAATAGATTATGAAAAAATTATCGATTGTAATAGTATCAGCCATTGTATTATCAGCTTGTGTGTCAAAAAAGAAATATGTGGCTTTGGAACAAGAAAATGGCGAAATAAAAAGTGCTTTAACTAAAGTGCGTGTTGAAAATGAAGAATTAGAAATGAAATTCGCTAAAATTGAAGCGCGTGTAAACGACTATAATTCCAAAATAAATTCTTTGACCGAAGAAAACGACGTGAAATTTGAAACCGTTGGTGATGTAGCGGTTATTTCCAACGAAACCAAAAGGCAGATGCGTGAAACCTTGAAGCATGTTGACCAAAACAAATTAACATCGGCCACTTCCCTTAAAGATTCCATGAATCTAGCAGTTTCATACAACTTACAAAAATCATTGGATAACAGCAGCCTTAATGAAGATGAAGATATTGCCATTGATATTGATGAAACGGTGGTCATGATTTCCATTTCAGATAAAATGCTGTTCAATACAGCAAGCTACAAATTGAGCAACAAAGCCAATACCATTTTAGAAAAACTGGCCAACGTTATCAATTCAGAGCCTAGTATTGAAGTGATGGTTGAAGGCCATACAGATGCTAGATCTATAAACACCGTAAAAATTGCAGATAACTGGGACTTGAGCGTGTTACGTGCCACATCTGTAGTGCGTAAATTACAGAACAGTTATGGTGTAGCTCCAGAAAAACTAATCGCCTCTGGAAGAAGCAGCTACCTCCCTGTTGCAAGTAACGACACGAGCGAAGATAGAGCTAAAAACAGAAGAACACGTATTGTTATTTTACCAAACATCAACAAGTTTTTTGCCCTTATGGCATCAAATGAATAATAAAAAAATCCCTTTTAATTAATCCATTTAAAAGACCGCTAACTCTCTTAAGCGGTCTTTTTTTATGGCATTGTTTATGAATCATTCAATGTTAAATAATCTTAAAAATAATGATTGTATTTTTGTATTAAACTGTTTACGATTATATTTGCTTGCCTTTATATTTACTAATAAATGAAACCTAAAGAAAAAACAAAAACGGGCAAATCGCGTTTGCATTTATTGCACCAGTATTATAACTATACTGGGTTTTACTCGTTTGTTTGGCAAGCTGTAAAAAAAGCATTGCCCTATATTATTGGTTTGGTTGCTATTATTTATGTCATCAATCACTTTTTTGACATTAACAGCGCCTTGGTGCATCTTACCGAAATTCTACCGGCTTATGGTGTATTGAGTTTCTTTTTTGTTTCTGAAACCCTTTTAGGACTCGTACCACCAGAAATTTTTATTGCCTGGGCAGGTAAAATGTACAGTCCGTGGTTTTATTTGAGCATTCTAGCTTTTTTATCTTATGGCGGCGGACTACTATCCTATTGGATGGGGCGCAGCATTACCAAAATGCCCTCAGTTCATAATTACTTAGAAGTTAAAATGGAAAAGCAGCTCAAAAATTCCAAAAAGTGGGGCGGTTTTTTAATTATGGTCGGAGCCGTGTTACCACTCCCCTTTTCAATAGCCTGTATGGCAGCTGGTATTATTGAATTTCCTTTTAAAAATGTGATGATTTATGGTTCTTTAAGATTTCTGCGGTTTGCTATTTACGGTCTTATCATTTTTAATGTTTTATGAAAATAGACAGACAACATCTTTAATCTTTTTAGGTTTCCGTTAAAAACCGCCATTCCCGTTCCTGAGCAGGAAACTAAATAGATTTAACCGGGCAAACCATGGTTATATACTTTTTCTAGTGTATTTTTGCAAATTAAATAGTTCACTATGTTTTCATTTATTTCTATATTCCGAATTATTGCGCTTTTAGAGGGTGTTTCTTATATTTTATTGCTTTTTATTGCCACGCCCATCAAGTATATTTTGCATGAGCCTCAATATGTGAAACTATTGGGAATGCCTCACGGTATTTTATTTATTGCCTATGTGTCTCTCGCTTTTTTGTTTAAAAAAGATTTCAACTGGACCAACAAGCAATTCGGTTTGGTGCTTTTAGCGTCTGTCATTCCTTTCGGCACGTTTTATATTGACAGGAAATATTTAAAACCTGCGCAATAATGGAAAATCTTGAAGTTGTTCCTTCGGAATACACACACATACTTTATAATTATCTAATTGAAATAGGAGTTTCTGAATCTTGGGCTGTATATTCCAATATGTTCGCTTTATTGTTGGTGTTATTGATTGGCGCTTTTGTAATACACTATATTACAAGAAAAGTGCTAATTAAATTGTTCAATCAATTTGCATCCAGTTCAAAAACAAATTTTGATGATTTATTGGTAGCCAATAGAGTGCCCAGGAATATTGCACACATTCTTCCGCTGTTGATAGCATTGGAATTTACCCCCGTTGTTTTTATCGACTTTGAAAATGTTGAAAATTTTGCCGAAAAGAGTTTACAAGTATTTGCCATTATTTTAACGCTTTGGATTATAAGAAGTTTGCTAAATACTTTAAAGGATTATTTTAAAACCCTGCCCAGACTTAATGATAAACCTATAGATAGTTATATTCAAGTATTTATGATTTTTGCTTGGGTCGCTGGAATTTTATCAGCTATTGCCATCATTACCGGTATTGCTTTTTTATCGTTCTTAACAGGTTTAGGTGCGGCTTCAGCCGTCATAATTCTTATTTTTAAAGACACCATTCTTGGTTTTGTAGCCAGTATTCAAGTCTCCATAAATGATATGGTACATATTGGTGATTGGATCACTTTTGAAAAATATGGTGCCGATGGCGATGTAATTGAGATTAACTTGGCTACCGTAAAAGTGCAAAACTTTGACAAAACCATTACCACCATTCCAACGTATGCCTTGATTTCAGATTCGTTTAAAAACTGGCGTGGTATGGTAAATTCTAATGGACGTCGTATCAAACGGGCTTTAAACATCACTATCAATAGTGTTAAGTATCTATCTAAAGATGAAGTAGATAAACTTAAAAAAATACAGTTGATCAGTTCCTATTTAGAATCTCGGGAAACCGATATTGACAACTACAATTCACAACACAACATTAATAAAGAACTTCTTTTAAACGGACGTAATCTTACCAATCTTGGTGTGTTCAGAAAATACATTGATTCGTATTTAAAAAACCATTCCGCCATCAATAAAGAAATGATGATTATGGCACGACAGCTCGCTCCCACCTCTCAAGGCATTCCTTTGGAGATTTATGCTTTTAGTAGTGATAAACGTTGGGAAAACTACGAATATATCATGGCCGATATCTTTGACCATATTATTGCGGCAGTCCCGTATTTTGGTTTGGAGGTTTTTGAGTTGCCGACCCATTCAAATTTTACTGCTGAACAATAACTCAGTCCTATAAAAAAATACATACTTTTCTTATAATGAATTCGATGTTTTATCGGTTTAAATACTTAAAACGCTTTTTAATATTTTTTTTTGTAGGATATTTATTGTTTTTTATATATAATCATTACTTTTGCAACTATACTTTTTTAATTTAATACATTATTTTATGAAAAGAAAAATACTTTTTACGCTACTATTGCTTTTTACCCTTAAAAACCATGCACAATTAACTGCAGGAGACATTGCCTTTATCGGTTTTCATTTAGATGACCCAGACGGATTTACATTTATTACTTTAACAGATATTCCTGAAGGCGAAGTTATCTATTTTACAGACCATAGTTGGTCCGTTACATTCAATACATGGCATAACAATCCCGGAGAAGCACACTATTCATGGACAGCACCGACAGGCGGTGCTGCAATAGGGAGCATTGTAACTATTTCTGAAACTGCCACAGCTGATGTATTAGCAGCCACAACTGGGACTATTAGCAAGGAAGCTGTAGGGGGCTCCTTTTCCTTGTCACAATCAGGTGACGTTATTTTGGCCTACCAAAGTTCTACAGGTGCAAAACCAACTGCTGCCAATGCCACTTTTATAGCTGCTATTTATGCTGATGATAATTATGCCCATAATACAGATTGTGATGGTTCCCAAGGTTGGTACAATGGTACGCCTTGTGCTTCAGATTACACCACACCTGGTGAAGTATCTAATAACGGAAGTCCTTCAGGCATACCACCAGGTTTAACAAATGGTGTAAATGCTATGCATTTATATCCAAGCCCATTACTTGAGTCAGGTTCAGAAAATGATAATGGTAGATATACGGGTACTCTTACAGGAGAATCCAATGCAATTAGAGGCTACATAAATGATAGAACAAAATGGAGCATGGAAGATGACGCTAGTTATGATACCTCAGTTACCTTTTTTGCCACGCCTAGTATTACAGAAAGTGCACTTGGCATTAACCCCATTAATGCAGCAAAGGGGTTTACGTTATATCCTAACCCTAGTTCTGATGCTGTTAAAATAAAGTCCCAAAGTGAAGACGATTTTCAACTAATAGACACATTGGGTAAAACCATTAAAGTATTCCATGTAAAATCTAACATTGAGAAAACTATGGATATTAATGATTTAAGCGAAGGGTTGTATTTTATAAAATCTGTAAACAATAATAACGTACAAAAATTGATTATCAAAAGATAAAAAACATCCAACATCAAAAAGGGGCATTCTGAATCAGAATGCCCCTTTTTTTATAAAAAAAATATAACTGTTTCTAAATATTAGCAGCCAGCCAATCCCCTACTTCTTTGGTCCCATAAGCTTTGCCACCATCGGCTAAATCTTCTGTAACAATACCTTCAGCCAATGCTTTGTTTACTGCATCTCTAATCACCTTTCCTTCTTCAGGTAAGTTAAAAGCAATTTCAAACATCATCGCTGCCGATAAAACCATCGCCATAGGATTAGCAATATTCAATCCTGTTGCTTGTGGGTACGAACCGTGAATAGGTTCAAATAAAGCAATATCAGAACCCATAGATGCCGATGGCATCAAGCCCATAGATCCTGAAATAACCGAAGCTTCATCCGTTAAAATATCTCCAAATAAGTTTTCAGTAATCAATACGTCGTAAGAGTTAGGCCATTGCACCAAACGCATCGCCACCGCATCTACCAATTCATAAGAAACTGTAACCTCTGGATAGTCTTTTTCCATAGCCTGAACCGTTTCCCTCCATAATCTCGAGGTTTCCAAGACATTGGCCTTATCAACACAACACAATCTTTTAGAACGTGTCATAGCCAATTCAAATCCTTTTTTAGCCAAACGTTGTACTTCAGCACGTGTATAAACACAGTTGTCAAAAGCTGTTTCGCCGCCATCTCTTCTGCCTTTTTCACCAAAATAGATACCGCCGGTCAATTCTCTTAAAAATACTAAATCCGTACCTTCAATACGCTCTCTTTTTAAAGGCGATTTATCCAATAACGATGGAAACGTAAATGTTGGACGTAAATTAGCAAATAGGCCTAGTTTTTTACGCATTTTTAGCAAACCTTGTTCAGGACGAACCGGTGCAGAAGGATCGTTATCAAAACGAGGTAAACCAATCGCACCAAATAAAACAGCATCCGAAGCCAAACAAACTTCGTGTGTAGCATCTGGGTAAGGTTCTCCAACCGCATCAATAGCGGCGGCACCTGTTAATGCTGGTTTCCAAGTAATGTCGTGTCCAAACTTCTTGGCAACGGCCTCACTCACTTTTACAGCTTGATCTATAACTTCTGGTCCAATACCGTCTCCGGCTAAAAGGGCTATGTTAAATTTCATTGTTTTTTATTTTTAGTCTTTAATTTTTTAAATTTTCTCTTTAATAAATATTTGGGCGTTACCCCGAAAAGGGGTCGGGCTTTCCGTTACAAGTTCTCGCTCGTGCCTCGCTGTGGGCTTTTCACTACAATCCCTAACGCAAAACCGAACTATATTTTAACTTACTCAATTAATAATAATATTCAGCATTTTTTCGGTAGCTTTAATAGCGGACACCGTTTGATCAGAATCCAAGCCCCGTGTTTTAAATTGTTTCTCTTGGCTTTTCCAAGTGATAATGGTTTCGCACAACGCATCCGAACGGCTTCCCGGTGGAATCCTCACCGCATAATCTATCAAATCTGGCAATATCATTTTTTTGGTCCTGAATAGATTTCTGATGGCATTCATAAACGCATCAAACTGTCCGTCACCTTGTGAATTTTCTTCAAAAGTTTCATTATTGATGGTAATTGAAATCGTAGTTGAAGGCCTTAATCCTTTAGAATGTGTCAATACATACGAATTGACTTTTACCTTTTCAACATACGTATAGTCAAGTACATCAGAAATAATATAAGGCAAATCTTCTTTAGTGACCACCTGTTTTTTATCGCCCAATTCAATGATGCGCTGGGTTACTTTTCTTAAATCTTCATCATTGAGTTGAAGTCCCAATTCCTGTAAATTTTTTTGGATATTTGCTTTTCCTGACGCTTTTCCTAAAGCATACTGCCGTTTTCTGCCAAAACGTTCAGGTAATAAATTACTGAAATACAAGTTCTTTTTATTGTCACCATCCGCATGGATTCCAGCGGTTTGTGTAAACACATTAGCACCAATAACGGGCTTGTTTGCAGGAATCATCACACCCGAAAAATTCTCAACAAGTTTGCTTACGGTGTATAACACTTTTTCATTCACGCCAATGGTTATATTTGGCATAAAATCATTAATGACCGCAATAGTACTTGCCATAGGCGCATTTCCAGCGCGCTCACCCATGCCGTTTATGGTTAAATGCAAACCGTCTGCTCCCGCATAAATACTTTCAATAGCATTGGCAACCCCTAAATCATAATCATTATGGGCATGAAAATCAAAATGTAAATTCGGGTAAGCATCCTTGATTTCTTTTACAAAATCATAAGATTCTTTAGGTGTTAAAACACCCAAGGTATCGGGCAACATAATGCGCTTGACGTTTTGGGTTTTCAAAAATTCTAAAAACTCAAAAACATAGGCTTTGGAATTGCGCATGCCATTGCTCCAATCTTCTAAATACACATTGGTTTCAATGCCTTTTTCTTTTGCTAGGGAAATGGTTTCTGATATTTCTGCAAAATGTTGATTTGAAGTCTTTTTAAGCTGATGCACTAAATGATTTAATGAACCTTTGGTTAGCAGGTTTTGCACTTTTGCTCCCGCTTCAAGCATCCAATCTATAGACACGCCTTTGTCAATAAAAGTGAGCACTTCCACTTTATCCAAATAGTTGTTTTCTGAAGCCCATTTAGTAACGTCTTTTACGGCTTGAAATTCGCCTTCGGAAACTCGTGCCGATGCAATTTCAATACGATCTACCTTTAACTCTTCCAGTAAAAGTTTGGCTATGGTTAATTTTTCAGAAGCAGAAAACGACACGCCCGAGGTTTGTTCACCATCGCGCAATGTCGTATCCATAATTTCTAATCGTCTTGTAGTGCTCATTTACATCAACAAACCGTCTGCAAACGTTTCTATGTCGCCTTTGATGTTTTGAAGATAATCAATATCATCAAAACCATTCAACATGTTTTGTTTTTTATAACCGTTGATTTCAAAAGATTCTTGATCGCCAGTTGAAAGGATGGTAATGGTCTGTTCTTGAAGATTGACTTCAAGTTCTGTATTCGGGTCTTTGTAGATTTCCTCAAATATTTTTTCTGAAAATTCAGGACTCACTTGAACAGGAAGCACGCCCACGTTCAAACAGTTGTTTCTGAAAATATCAGCAAAAAAACTAGACACCACACAACGAAAACCATAATCATAAACCGCCCAAGCCGCATGTTCTCTTGAAGAACCAGAACCAAAATTCTTGCCGCCTACCAATATTTTTCCTGAGTAAATAGGATTGTTTAAAACAAAACTTTCTTTAGGGGAATTATCGTTGTTGTACCTCCAATCACGAAATAAGTTATCTCCAAACCCTTCACGTTTGGTCGCTTTTAAGAAACGAGCAGGTATGATTTGATCGGTATCTACGTTTTCCAACGGTAAAGGCACCGCGGTACTTTTTAATATATTGAATTTATCGTAAGCCATTTATTTTTTTGCTTTTGGCCTTTAGCTTTTGACTATTGGCAAGTGTTATTAATTGTTTTTTTAGTGCTAATTAAGCTAATAGCCCCAAAGGCTAACAGCTAAAAACTATTATAATAAGTCTCTCGGATCCGTAACCACACCAGTTACCGCAGCAGCAGCAGCTACAAGCGGACTCGCCAATAAGGTTCTTGAACCAGGACCTTGACGTCCTTCAAAGTTTCTGTTTGAGGTACTTACTGCGTATTTTCCAGCAGGCACTTTATCATCGTTCATGGCCAAACATGCAGAACAACCTGGTTGTCTCAATACAAATCCAGCTTCGGTAATGATGTCCAAAATACCTTCTTCTTTAATCAAAGCTTCCACTTCATGTGATCCAGGAACCAACCAAGCGGTTACATTATCTGCTTTTTTTCTACCTTTTACAATAGATGCAAAAGCTCTGAAATCTTCAATTCTACCGTTGGTACAGCTTCCCAAAAACACATAGTCTATCTTTTTACCGATCATGGTCTCATCTTCGCTATAACCCATATACTCCAAAGACTTTTTGTAAGTGGCAACACCACCTTCCAAATCTTCAGCATTAGGAATGTTTTTAGAAATGCCCATACCCATACCTGGATTTGTTCCGTAGGTAATCATAGGTTCAATATCACTAGCGTTAAAAGTCAATTCTTTATCAAAAGTAGCATCCGCTTCGGTTTTTAAAGTTTTCCATTGCGCCACAGCGGTATCCCAATCGGCTCCTTTAGGCGATAGTGGTTTGTCTTTTAAGTAAGCAAACGTCGTTTCGTCTGGCGCGATCATACCACCACGGGCTCCCATTTCAATAGAAAGGTTACAAACGGTCATACGGCCTTCCATGGTCATGTTTTCAAAAACATCACCTGCATATTCTACAAAATAGCCCGTAGCACCTGAGGTTGATAATTTAGAAATAATGAACAAAGCCACATCTTTAGGCGTTACACCTTTACCCAATTGCCCATTCACACTGATGCGCATTTTTTTAGGTTTTGGTTGCATGATGCATTGTGTAGATAGCACCATTTCCACTTCCGAAGTTCCAATACCAAAAGCAATAGCACCAAAAGCACCGTGCGTAGAAGTGTGTGAATCGCCACAAACTATAGTCGCACCTGGAAAAGTAATCCCATTTTCTGGCCCTACGACGTGAACAATTCCATTTTTTTGGTGGCCTAAGCCCCAATGGCTAATACCGTATTCATTTGAATTATCTTCCAAAGCTTTCAATTGGTTGGCAGATAACGGGTCTTCAACAGGTAAGTGTTGATTGATGGTTGGTGTGTTATGATCGGCTGTAGCGAACGTACGCTCTGGGTACAACACTTTTAAGCCTCTGCTTTTTAACCCAAGAAAAGCCACAGGGCTTGTTACTTCATGGATAAAATGACGGTCTATAAAAAAAACGTCCGGCCCTCCTTCAATCTTACGTACAACATGTGAATCCCACACTTTATCAAACAATGTTTTGCTCATATAATAATTTTATTTAACATTAAATTTTGGTACATGTTTTAGACTAAAAAACACAAATCCCCAAAAGGGATACAAATTTACGAAAAACTCCTATTCTATCATCATTTAATAAAAGTTAAGCCTGATGCCTATAAATTTTTATAAGATTGATAATGGAATTAGTGAAAATCGATTTTATTTCAATAGATATTGGTAATTGCTGATTTTTTTCAATCCAATTTTCGATTAAATCTAGGTTTTTTGCGAATAGTCATTTAATAAGGATGAAACGACAACGCTATACCTTGTTCTCTTTCTTGATGAGAAATGGATTAAATTTTATCGGGATAACCTACTAAATGATTAAGTATTTAATTACTCCAATCGGTCTGAAACGTATTCTATTTGTGTTTTTCCATGGGGCTTTGCCTTACCGTCTTTTCCTAAATTGACCATCACAATGTTAGATATAGTAATAATACTTTCATGGGTCATTTTATTTCTAACCTCACAACTTAGGACTAAAGAAGCTTTACCAAATTTCACGACCTCAATACCAATTTCTACAATATCGCCTTGTCTTGCGGATGCTTTAAAATCTATTTCACTCATATATTTGGTTACCACTTTTTGGTTTTCGAGCTGTATGATAGCATACAAAGCAGCTTCTTCATCAATCCATTCTAACAATCTGCCTCCAAATAAAGTGCCATTTGGATTTAAGTCTTCGGGTTTTACCCATTTCCGTGTATGAAATCTCATTTTAATTACTGGTTTTTATAATAATTTTTTGTTGTTTGTCTTCATTCGGAATGGTTAATGAATAACCCAATTCAGCATTTAATTTCTTTATAAAATACGCCGAAAGCAACGGGGATTCCTTTTCTATATTTTGATGGATAAAAAAATCGATTTCCTTTATACCTTGTGCTTTCCATAGTTTCAAGCGTTCAATCCAATCATCCAATCGGGTGTAGTCTGATGGATGGTTGGCGCCAACATAGCGCACAAAAGCAGTAGCATTGGTTAAGCGCATATGCATTAAATCGCGTCTCCCCGCAGTATCAACAAGCACGTTGGATATGTTGTTGCTTTCTAAAAGTTGGTATAAATCTTCTGCAATACCTTTATCATTATACCAATCGGTATGCCGGAACTCAACAGCCAGTGGAATTTCTGTTGGCCAATTTTCAACAAAACCCACAACCCTATCAAAATCCTTTGGTGAAAAATTGGTGTGCATCTGCAAAAAGATAGTACCTAGTTTTTCTTTTAAATTGGAGGCATTGTACAAATAATTTTCAACAACCGCTTGGGTGTCGTTCAAACGTTTCCAATGACTAATTTCCTGATTTAATTTCGGAAAAAACTTAAACCCCTTGGGCGTTTTGTCATACCAAGTGGCAAATTGTTCAGCAGGGAAAATCCTGTAAAACGTGGCATTTAATTCTATGGAATTAAATTGGCTTGAATAATATTGCAGCTCATCCTTGGTGCCTCTTGGGTAAAACCCTTTAAGGTCTGCCCTATTCCATTTGGCGCATCCCACATAAATCTCGGGTACATGATTATCTTTTACTTTATCCAAAACCCCTTTAGTATCCGGATGGTCTTTAGGGATTGTAAAATCTATATCTTGGGGATTATCTACACGTCCAAATTTCATGTGCTTTTTTATCGGTCATATGTAAAATCTATTCCAGTGTGTTTAGGGAAATCTTTATAGATGTTTCATACTTCAATTTTGATTTAAAGATATAAAAATCTAGTAATGTTGATAACCTCGTTAACAATTATAACCCTTTTCATTTACAGCAGCAGCAAAATCCTGTAATTTTATTAAAACTCGAAATCATGAACACAAGACCATTTAACCTTAAAAGTATCCGTCCTGAAGTTGCTTCCGCGACCATAAACAATGACATGAGTGCCGATGAGCGATTTCAAAATTTAGTGCTTCGCCCTATCATTAAACTTCAATCTGATTTATTTGTGGCTGTTTTTAAAAATTATATTGTAAAACATAAGGGTGTATTTTATAATTTTACCACGGAAAAGCGCATCGATTATATTGAAAATGCTGTTCAAAAAGATATTAAATTCCGTAATGCATTGAAAGGGATAGTTATAGGGCTTTTCACAGTTGAAGAATATTTGATTTATATTGAAAATTCTTCAGCTTTGAACAAGCGTATGATGAATATTGTGAAAGAACGCTTGATAAGCAACGTGCAACTTTTTGAAAAACCCGAACTTTTAACAGCCGTTTAAAATACTTCATGACCATAAAACAACAGCTTTTGCAAATCTGTAATGAGCGCGTAGATAAGCGCATAAACGATTACAAAGAAGAAATAAACCTGATTAAGGAATCTATAGAAAGTAATGACAAAGGAAATTCTGAAGATGACGATTCTGGGAACGGAAAATTATTGAACGACCTTGAAAAAAACATGGTGTATTTGAATGATGCCCAAAAAGCAAAAGAGCATTTAAAACAAATAAAAACCACTATAAATAATACCGAAGCTGTTTTAGGAAGCATCGTAAAAACCAATAGCATGAGTTTTTACCTGTCTACCAGCATTGGTAAAATCGAGCTGGAAAACGAGGTGTATTTTGCCATTTCTTTAAGTTCGCCAATTGGGCTATTGCTTAAAAACAAGACAAAAAACGAGCGTTTTGAATTTAATCAAAATAAATACGTTATTACCGAAATTATATAGTGGATACGCCGTTTAAATCGGTAGTCAATACATCGCTCATGTAATTAAAATAAGGCCTGATTACTTTAAAGGATTCATCCACTTTTTCAATAAAATCAGGTGCTAAAACAGCTTCATCTGTATATTTTTTTGTAAAGATGAATTGTTTCTTTTTTATTAAATCAATGGCTTTGTGTTCTTTACTGAATCCTTTTGGTGCGGTTTTTACTTCATCGCCTACAAAACCGCCCCAAGTGGTTTTAAACGTTTTGTCGCTGATAATCTCGCGTATTTCAGAATCATCCATTTCAAACTCTTTTCGTATCCGCAACAAATCGTCTTTATTGGGATCCCAAAACCCCGTGGCAATAAACGATTCATTATTTGGTTGGATATGCAGATAATAGCCACCTCTTAAATTTGGTTTTGTTCTATGGAACGAACCTCCAAAATGGGTTTTGTAAGGCGCTTTGTTTTTTGAAAAACGCACATCCCTGTATATTCTGAATAGTTTTACTTTATCAACATCATCATGCACTTTTATAGCTTCAAAAAGGCTGTTATATACTTTTTTGATTTTCGCTTCAATACTTTTAAAATCGCTTTTATGTTTGTTAAACCAATCGCGGTCATTATTCTTTTCTAGTTTTTTGAAGAATTCCAAAGTCTCTTTTGGGATGGATGGCGTCATCGTTCTGTTTTTTATTAAGGCCCTAAAATACAAAAAGTCCCGCATTTAGCGAGACTTTTGATAATGTGTTTCTTATTAGGTTTACTTACTGATAATATAGGTTTTTGCTTCTATTTTGTTTGAATCGTCACTGTAGTATTCGATGACCAAATTACCTTGATCATCAAAATATCCAATACCATCATGCATATCTCCATTTATAATATAGTGCCCTTTAGAATGTGACACCCAAGCGGTTCCTATTTTTTCATATTCAGAAGCAGTATTGCCTTTCGAAATATCAAAGCCATATGCAATGGGCGAAAACATATAATCACTATCTCCTGATTTGTAATAGCTTACTTTTGATAGCGTATCATAATCATAGTCTGAATCATTATCGACCATAACCGTTTTTTCTACTTTTGGAGTGGACGGAATCCGTTTTTGATTCACTTTGTTTTCATCCATGGCATCCAATTCTACATCGGCTTCTTCACGGGTAATTACTTTTACCTTTTTCTCTGAAATTTTTTCTCCGTCGTTTACCCTTACGGTTTTTACTTCGGTTTCTTGTTTTACCTCTTTTTGTTTTTGTTGTGCTGTTACACCTACTGATAATAATAACACACCTATTGATAAAATTATTTTTTTCATGGTTTCTGATTTTTAGTTCAAAATTAATCTGAACACCAAAATATCGGCTATTCAGTTCCTTAAAATAGATGGTACAAATATCGAAATGCTTACGTGTTTTTTCGTTATATGTTTTTAAGCAAGATTTGCATAATTCACACCAAAGCAATCAGAATGATTATTTTATAGCTGAAAAGAATAATTTGATTTGAGTAAAAGAACTACGTGAAATCAATTTTATTGAGAATCAACCCAGATGCTGGTGCAATGTATTCCATTTTTACGTCACTATCAGGCAATAAACTGGTTTTGATATTCTCTAAAGTCAACTTACCTTTTCCTAAATCGATAAGCGTCCCCATCATCAACCGTATTTGGTTTCTCATAAATCCCTTGCCTTTTACTCTTAAAATATATGACGTTTCAGGAAAATAATTAGCGGTGTAAATGGTGTTTTCAACCAATTCACAAAGTAAAATCTCTCGATTGTAAACACCGTGTTCGGTAGGTTTAAAACAATAGGATTTGAAATAATGCGAGCCTTCAAATAATTTAGCACCTTCTTTCATCAGTTCAATATCCAGATTATCCAAAATGGTGGTCATGATGGGCGCACAAAACGGATGGTTTTTTTGTCCGAAAGCAAACAAATACAGGTATTCTTTTATTTTTGAATTGTTGATGATATTGAATTTGCTATCCACTTCCCGAATGCTCAACGCTCGAATATCCTGGGGCAAATTGTGGTTGAACAAGGCCAAAAAAGCCGTTTCATCTGCAATGGGTTCTCCCAAAAACAACTCAAAAGCAGCACTTTCTGCCGAAACCATAGCATCGGTTCTGCCAGAACTTAAACTTTTAAATGGTTTGTCTTCTAGTATAAAATTCAAGGTTCTGTCCACCATCAAATGCAAGGTTTTTACAGATGGTTGTTTTTGCCAACCGTGAAAACGATAGCCTAAATATTGAATGTTGATGACGTAGAAATATTTTTTCAAATGATGAACTACTTATGTCTTCCCTTTAATTCGTTTTCAATATCTTTTAAAGTGAATCCTTTGGCTTGTAATAACATTAAATAATGGAATAGTAAATCTGCCGACTCATATAAAAACAGTTCGTTGTTGTTGTCCATAGCTTCAATAACGGTTTCCACGGCCTCTTCGCCTACTTTTTGGGCGACTTTATTGATGCCTTTTGAAAACAAACTGGCCACATACGATTTGTTGGTGTCTTTATTAGCCACACGTTCTGCAATCACAGCTTCCAACGTTGATAAAAAACTATAATTAGGGTTATTGGTTTCTCCCCAACATGTATCGGTGCCTTTATGGCAGGTTGGCCCAACTGGGTTTACCTGAATCAACAAAGTATCGTTATCACAATCGTTTTTTATATCGACCAGGTTTAAAAAGTTACCGCTCTCCTCACCTTTGGTCCATAAGCGTTGTTTGCTTCGGCTAAAAAAAGTGATTTGCTTGGTTTCCAGTGTTTTTTGGTAGGCTGCTTCATTCATATAGCCCAACATCAAAACGTTTTTGGTGGTAGCGTCTTGGATGATTGCTGGAACAAGTCCGTTTGTGTCGTATTTAATTTCCATTATCTAATTCTTTATGAGATGCTGAAACGAGTTTAGCATGACGGCTATAGCCGTACTTCTATATTATTTTCTTTTAATTCTTTTTTTAACTGCGGAATTGGTATTTCACCAAAGTGAAACACGCTTGCCGCTAAAGCTGCATCAGCTTTTCCTTCTTTAAATGTATCCACGAAATGCTTGACATTGCCAGCACCTCCAGAGGCTATAATGGGAATATTAAGCAAATTTGAAAGTTTTTCCAAGGCCTCATTTGCAAAACCGTTTTTGGTACCATCGTGATCCATCGATGTAAACAGGATTTCACCAGCACCTCGTGTTTCCACTTCTTTGGCCCATTCAAACAAATCGATATCCGTGGGAATGCTGCCACCAGCCAGATGCACTTTCCATTGGCCATTAATTTGTTTGGCATCAATGGCAACCACAATACATTGATTTCCAAATTTATCGGACAATTCATTGACCAACTCGGGCCTTTTTACTGCAGAAGAATTTATGGATACTTTATCCGCTCCGCATTTTAAAAGCGCATCCACATTTTCAATAGATGAAATACCGCCACCAACCGTAAACGGAATATTCACTTGTTCGGCAACGTGAAGCACCATATCCAACATGGTGGAACGCCCTTCTAGCGTTGCGGAAATATCAAGAAACACCAATTCGTCCGCACCAATAGCAGCGTATTGTTTGGCAAGCTCCACAGGATCGCCCGCATCTCTTAAATCTACAAAATTAACGCCTTTTACGGTGCGTCCGTTTTTAACGTCTAAACAGGGTATGATTCGTTTTGTTAACATTTTTTACAGCTTTTGGCTTTTGGCTATTAGTAAAAGGCTAACGGCTAAAAGCTATCTCACACAAATTTCTCCAATTGCTTTAAGGTAATTCTATCTTCATAAATAGCCTTTCCTATAATAACACCTTCACAGCCTATTTCCTTTAAAATAGGTAATTCATCAATACAAGAAATACCACCAGATGCAATGAGTTTAATGGATTGGTCATTACTACTGTTGCTACATTCTGCAATGATTTTTTTATACAAATCCACAGAAGGCCCTTCCAACATACCATCTTTAGAAATATCGGTGCAAATCACATAACGGATGCTTTTCTTTTGATAGGTTTTGATAAACGGAACCACATCTTCATCACTCTGCTCCTGCCACCCACTAATAGCAATTTTACCAGCATCACTATCGGCTCCTAAAATGATTTTTGATGCCCCATATTTGGCTATCCAGCCTTCAAATGTTTTTGGGTCTTTTACAGCAATACTTCCGCCAGTAATTTGCTTAGCACCGGAATTAAAAGCAATGTGCAAATCTTCATTGGCCTTTAAGCCACCACCAAAATCAATTTTCAAACTGGTTTTTGATGAGATTTGCTCAAGCACTTTATAATTGACAATATGTTGCGCTTTGGCGCCATCTAAATCTACTAAATGCAAATATTCAATACCTGAATTTTCAAACGCCTTGGCTACTTCTAAAGGGCTTTCATTGTAAATCTTTTTAGTACCGTAATCGCCTTTGGTTAAACGAACGCATTTTCCGTCAATGATGTCTATGGCTGGTATGATTCTCATATTTTGGTTGTTTGAAGTTGGTTATCAGTAATTAGCAAAAAGCTAACGGCTAATAGCTAACTGCTAATTTATAAATTCAAAAAATTCTTCAATATTTGTTCTCCTGCTAAACTACTCTTTTCTGGATGAAATTGAACACCGTAAAAATTATCGTGTTGTAAAGCGGACGCATAGTTAATGCCGTAATCGGTTTTTGCAATGGTTTGCGGGCAATGTTCGGCATAATAACTGTGTACCAAATACATATACTCGTTTTCTTTAATGCCTTCAAATAAATCGGATTTTAAGTCTTTGATAACGTTCCAACCCATTTGAGGTACTTTTACATTATTTGAAAACCGTTTTACGGTGGTATTGAAAATACCGAGTCCTTTGGTATTACCTTCTTCAGTAAACTCACATAACAACTGCATGCCTAAACAAATGCCTAAAACGGGCTGTTTCAGTTTTGGAATCAAAACATCCAAACCACTTGCTTTTAACATCTGCATGGCCGTGCTCGCTTCGCCAACGCCCGGAAAAATGACTTTATCGGCAGCCAAAATTTCTTCTGGATTGTTTGATAAAACAGCCTCAAACCCCAAACGTTTAAAAGCAAATTGAATGCTTTTGATGTTTCCTGCGCCGTAATTTATAATAATTAATTTCATCTTTTCATCTTTTAGCTATTGGCAAACAGCTAAAGGTTAATAGTCATTTTATAGCATTCCTTTTGTGGAAGGCAAAATCATCTTTTCAATATCACGTTTTACCGCCATTTTTATAGCTTTTGCAAATACTTTAAAAATAGCTTCAATTTTATGATGTTCGTTAATGCCTTCTGCTTTGATATTCAAATTACATCTGGCACCATCTGTAAACGATTTAAAGAAATGATAAAACATTTCGGTTGGCATTTTCCCAACCATTTCGCGTTTAAAATCAGCTTCCCACACCAACCAATTTCTACCACCAAAATCGATAGCGGCTTGTGCGTAACAATCGTCCATGGGCAAGCAAAATCCGTATCGTTCAATACCAAGCTTATTTCCTAAAACGGAATTAAACAATTCGCCCAAAGCTATAGCGGTATCTTCAATGGTGTGGTGTTCATCTACTTCTAAATCGCCGTCAACTTTTATGGTTAAATCCAATTGGCCGTGGCGTGCGATTTGGTCCAACATGTGGTCAAAAAACGCAATACCTGTATCTATTTTGCTTTTTCCGGTACCGTCCAAATTCAATTGAATGTCTATTTTTGTTTCATTGGTGTTTCTGATGAGACCTCCAGAACGCTCCTCAGTTTTTAAAAAGGCATATATTTTTGCCCAATCGTTACATTCTAAAGCAATGTATGGTTCTAATTCGTCATGTTTAACCGTGATTTCGTTAGTGCCTAAATGCGTTTGGTCATTGATAAAAATACCTTTCGCGCCTAAGTTTTTGGCAAGCTCGATATCTGTTAACCTATCGCCGATAACAAATGAGTTTTCCAAATCATAGTCCTCAGAAAAATATTGGGTCAACAAACCTGTATTGGGTTTTCGTGTTGGCGCATTATCTTTAGCAAAAGTTCTATCAATAAATTGTTCTTTAAAGACAACACCTTCATCTTCAAAACATTTTAGAATGAAATTATGTACGGGCCAAAACGTATTTTCAGGATACACTTCTGTGCCCAAGCCATCTTGATTGGTTATCATAACAATTTCATAATCCAACTCTTTGGCTATTTTACTTAAGTATTGAAAAACCTTTGGATAAAATTGCAATTTTTCAAAAGCATCAATTTGCTCATCAGCTGGTTCTTTAATGATGGTACCGTCGCGGTCTACAAATAATACTTTTTTCATCAGATAGATTTTAAGGTATCTATTAATATTTTATTTTCATCTGAAGTTCCAACTGTAAATCTTAAACAGTTTTCACACCCAAATTGGGTCGTTCTATTTCTGATTACAACGCCTTTTTCTATGAGTTGGTTGTAACGTTTGGTAGCATCATCCACTTTTGCTAAAACAAAATTAGCATCTGTAGGATAAATTTTTGTTATGAAATCAATGCTTTTTAATTCTGAAACTAAAAAATTGCGCTGTGCTATAATGGTTTTGATTTCATTGGCAACCTCGTCTTCTTTTTGAAGTCTTTCAACAGCCCGAAGTTGCGTGAGTCCATTAACATTATATGGTGGTTTTATCCTGTTCAAAACGGCAATTATTTCTTCGGAAGCATAACAAATGCCCAAACGGATTCCTGCCATGCCATAGGCTTTGGAAAGTGTTTGTGTAACTATCAGATTTGGAAATTCATTCAAGCGTTGCAACCAACTTTTTTCGGTTGAAAAATCAATATAAGCCTCGTCTATTACCACTAAACCGTCAAAATTATTCAGAAGCATTTCTACATCTGAAGGTTTAAAACTGTTTCCTGAAGGATTGTTTGGCGAACATAAAAAAAGTATTTTGCTCATTTGGTTTGCAGCCGCTAAGATGTTATCCACTTTAGGCTCAAAACTATCGGATAGATTCACTTTTATAATGCTGATGGCATTGATATTTGCCAACACGTCGTACATACCATACGTTGGTGGTAGCGTTATGATATTATCTTGATTGGGTTCGCAAAACGCTCTAAAAATAAGGTCTAAAACTTCATCACTACCATTTCCTAAAAGGATGCTTTTAGTATTGACTTTTTTGATTTTTGACAGTAATACCTTTACTTTATTTTGTTGAGGATCTGGATATCTGTTCACGCCATTTTCAAAAGGGTTTTCATTGGCATCTAAAAAAACCATAGCATCTGTAACGCCTTGAAATTCGTCTCTTGCAGAAGAATAAGGTTTTAATGCCTTTATGTTTTGGCGGATTATATTTTGTATGTTAAATTTTGTTTTCATAATAATCTTATGAACTAAGTTCATGAGATTCCTGCCTTCGCAGGAATGACAAATTTATTTTAAATCTTTTAATCTAATTGATACTGCATTTTTATGGGCTTGCAAACCTTCTGCTTCTGCCATCAATTCTATGGCATTCCCTATTGTTTTCAAACCTTCTTTTGATATTTTTTGAAAGGTCATACTTTTCATAAAACTATCTAAATTCACTCCTGAATACGCTCTTGAAAATCCATTGGTTGGCAAAGTGTGATTGGTTCCTGATGCATAATCACCCGCGCTTTCCGGCGTATAATCACCAATAAAAACAGAACCAGCGTTCCTGATACCGTTCACATAGAAATCTTCATTTTTTGTACAAATGATAAAATGCTCAGGTGCATATTCATTAATCAATTCCAAAGCTAATGCATTGGTTTCAACATAAATCAATTTAGAATTTCCTATTGATTTTTCTGCAATGGTTTTTCGGGGAAGTACTTCTAATTGTTTTTCAATTTCCTCTGAAACAGCATCAATTATTGTTTTTGAAGTGGACACCAAAATTACTTGGCTATCCACACCGTGTTCGGCTTGGCTTAACAAATCGGATGCAATGTACGATGCATTGGCGATTTCGTCAGCTACTACCAACAACTCACTAGGCCCTGCGGGCATATCAATAGCTACGCCGTATTTAGTGGCTATTTGTTTGGCAACGGTTACAAATTGATTGCCTGGACCAAATATTTTATAAACCTGTGGTATGGTTTCTGTTCCAAACGTCATGCCTGCAACGGCCTGTATGCCACCTACTTTTATAATTTTAGTAACCCCACAAAGTTTTGCTGCAAACAAAATCTCTGGTGCTAATTGGCCTTCTTTATTTGGTGGCGAACACAAAACAATCTCCTTACAACCTGCAATTTGAGCAGGAATAGCCAACATTAAAACAGTAGAAAACAATGGCGCTGTGCCTCCAGGAATATACAGACCTACTTTTTCAATGGGCCTTTTTTCTTGCCAGCATTGCACGCCGTTTGCGGTTTCAACTTCTATTTTACTTGTTTTTTGGGCTTTATGAAAGGCTTCAATGTTTTGTTTGGCAAGTTTAATGGCGTTTTGAAGTGCTGTTGGAACTCTTAAAACGGCAGCTTCAATTTCAGATAAGCTCACTAAATTGGTTGGTAAAACAACACCGTCAAAACGTTCTGTGTAGTTTGTAATTGCTTTGTCGCCTTCTATTTTAACATCATTAAAAACGGTGTTGACAATGCTTTCGATATCGCCAACAGTTTGCGTAGGTCGTTTTAAAATTTCAGACCAACTTGCTTTATTTGGATTGTTTATTATTTGCATATAAATCTTTTTTGTCATTTCCGCGAAGGCGGAAATCTATTAAAACAAAAACGCATCATGATCACTTAAATATCTTATGAGACTCACTCTTTTATTGAAACAAGTTCAGCACAGGCGAGGAATGGCAAACGCTTTTAGAGCACCATTTTCTCAATAGGACAAACTAAAATACCTTGGGCGCCATTTGCTTTTAGCTCATCTATCACATTCCAAAATTGGTTTTTGCTGATTACGGAATGTACAGAACTCCAGCCTTCTTGTGCCAAAGGTAAAACTGTTGGGCTTTTCATGCCCGGCAGCACATTTATGATGTTTTCAATTTTATCATTAGGTGCGTTCAACAAGATATATTTGGATTCCCTGCCTTTTAAAACGGATTGAATCCTGAATTGTATTTTATCTAAAATAGCTTGCTTTTCTTCACTTAGAATAGGTGAAACAGCTAATATGGCTTCTGATTTTAAAATGGTTTCCACCTCTTTTAAATTGTTTTTAAAAAGGGTGCTTCCGCTGGAGACTATATCCACAATAGCATCTGCAAGTCCTATATTTGGAGCAATTTCCACAGAGCCGTTGATGATGTGTAAATGCGCTTTAACATTGTTTTCATCTAAATAATTTTGTACGGTATTGGGGTACGACGTTGCAATGCGCTTGCCTTCCATATCTTTGATGCCATTATATTTTGCAGATTTTGGTACCGCAATACAAACACGACAGGTTGAAAACCCTAGCTTTTCAACAACCGTGATGCCGTTTCCTTTTTCAATCAAAACATTTTCGCCAATAATAGCGGCATCTACCACGCCATCTTTTAAATACTGAGGGATATCGCCATTTCTTAAATAAAACACTTCCACAGGAAATCCTTTGGCTGAAGCCTTCAATTGGTCTTTGCCATTATCGATATAAATACCGATGTCTTTTAAAATGGCCATGGAGTCTTCGTTTAAACGTCCCGATTTTTGTACTGCAATCCTTAATTTACTCATTTTATTGTTTTTATGAGTTTGAAACTATCTCGTTGGAATTAAAAAATAAAACCCGCTTGATTGTCTCAAACGGGTTTAAATATATGTTGATTTTATTCAATACATTTTCACTTCGCTTGAGCGTAGATTTGAAAATGATGATGATGATTTTTTTGAATAAAAGTCATTTCTTATTATTTGTTGCAAATATCTGCAAATTAACTGTAAAATTCCAAATAAAATCTACAAAATTTACTTGGGAAATCATTTATTTATTGATTACCTAAAATAATAGGCATACCACTATCTCCTGAACCAATAACAATAACTTTGCTATTTGGAGATTCTGATAATTTAATGGTGGCATCAATGCCTTTGTCCTGTAAAATCTTATCTGTTAATGATGCACTTAAAATCCTGTTGGATTCTGCTTTTCCTTGAGCTTCAATGATTACTTTTTCAGCTTCTTTTGCTGCAGTTACTAATCTGAACTCATATTCCAAAGACTCTTGTTCTTGTTTTAATTTACGCTCTATGGCATCCTTAATAGTGGGTGGCAAGGTAACATCCCGCACTAAAACTTCATTTAATTGAATGTATTGGCTTTCAACAATTTTCTTTGTTTCTTCAAAAATCTCTTGCTGAATCGCATCACGTTTACTAGAGTACAATTGTTCTGGCGTATAACGGCCTACAACACTTCTTGCCGCTGAACGAATTGCCGGAAGCAAAACACGCTCTTTGTACATTTCACTTTTCTCTTGATGCAACTTTCCTAAGTTTTTGAAATCTGGTTGAAACCAAACAGAGGCTTCTAATTTGATGTCTAAACCATTGGAAGACAGCACATTCATTTTTTCCAAAATTTCTTGTTGTCTTACTTCATAAATAAACACCTTGTTCCAAGGGGCTACAATATGAAATCCTTCGCCCATGGCAGGTTCATCAATAACAACACCCTCGCCAAAGGTTTTAAATAGTACACCAGCTTGTCCTGACCCGATAGTTACGGCAGATTTTGTTAATAATATAATAAGTATCACGATTGTGATGATAAAAGGCAATGCAATTTTTGGTAATTTTTCCATTATTTATTTTAAGTTATTGTTTAAATTAATCCATTATATATTTTAAAAAACCGCTCTATTAGTTTACTTAAAATTGTTTAAAAAAGCAGGCATTTACAGTCAAAACAAAAGTATGGCTTTTTTTTTAGATTCTTCCTTGATTTACCAACTGTCCGCCATCTACAGTTAATAACTGGCCAGTTGTAGTTGTTGCATCTACCGCTAAGTAAACAATGCTTTTTGCTATATCTTCAGGAAAAGAAACTCTATTGATAAGTGCTGCTTTTTCAAAATTCTTTTTAACAGATTCATATCTGTCTCCTAAAAAACCTTTGGTCCATCTAGTCTCTATAAAACCTGGGCAAACACCGTTTACTCTTACATGGGGTGCTAGTGCATGAGCAAGGGAAAGTGTCATGGTTGACAAAGCTCCTTTTGAGGCAGAATAAGCGATTGAACTTCCTAACCCAGAAATAGCACTCATAGAAGAGGTGTTAACAATAGACCCATTAACTTTTTTTAAGTATGGCGCAGCAAATTTAACCATTTGATATGCACCAATAACGTTAACTTCATAAATGTCTTGAAAATCCTTTTTAGTAAGCCCGTTTAAATCTCCGTAATCACAAAACTTGGTAGTACCTGCATTGTTAATCAATACATCAATTCTCCCCCAAGCCTTAACAGTTTCAGCTACCATCTTTTTACAATCTGAATCATTAGCAACATTTGCTTCACAAACCAAAACTTGAGACCCTAAACCTTTACACGTTTCTGCTAAATCATAAGCCTCTGTTTTGCTTCGCGAATAGTTAATCACAACATTCCATCCTCTTTTAGATAATTCAATACAAGTAGCAGCCCCAACTCCTGATGATGATCCCGTTACAATTGCCGTTTTTCTTTCTGTCATTTTTTAAATTAGCCCGTTATATTTTCTTAAAAACCATTCAATTCCTAAGCTTAAAGCTATAATTAATAGCAGATATTCCCAATCTATCAAAGGTACAGTATTTTTATGGCTTTTTTGAATGGGTTTATAACGTGCGTCATTTAATAAATTGGAAGCTAAATCTTTGGTGTTAGCTATAAGATGAGTAGTTCCTGAACTGTTTGTCGCCAATTGTTGCAGCTTTTTTACATTGGCATTCAAAAATTGTTGCTCTACATCATATTCCAAAATTTGAAATGCTCCTGACTTTGAGAGATTTCCGTTGTCCGCAATGACCTTAAAACGATATTCTGAAGCTGGTAAATTGCTCAAATCTAGTTGATAGGTATTGTTTTTAAGAACAAAAGCAAAAGATTTTTCTTCTTCGGAAACAAGGTTTTTTACTTTTATGTTTAGATTCTCCCTAGCATCAAACACAAAGTTTTTATCGAACACTTGTGCATTTATAATGACATTTTGATTGCCATTATAAAACGATTCATAATCCACATTCAATCGGCTACGTTGTTTGGTTGAAGCCAAATATTGAACCAGTTTCCCTATAAAATTATCAAAATTATTAAACGATTTATTGTTCAAAAAACTTTGCGCCCGCCATTGCCAAATATTTTCACCGAATAGAACGGCTTCTTTTTTGCCATTGGTTTCAAAAGTTGCCAATAAAGGATCGCCTGTTGATAGGTTATTTACTTTTTTATTCAATATAGATTCAAAAGACACGGAAAAAGACACGTCCCCGTAATTTGATTTTAACGGCGGAAAAGACTCAAAATCCAAATTTTCAATAATAAAAGGCGTGTAATTGCTGTTAAGTTCGGCTTGAAAATCTTCGGTTTGATTGGTGATTTCCTGTTTATAATTTTTTGAAACTGTGTTTAAAAAATTCAAGTCTGTTTTAGCGCCTACTATTACGAATTGATTGCTGTTTTGATTGTTTAAAGCAGTAATCAATTCTTTAAATGTATTATTGGGCTGATACACTATAAATAATTGAAAATCATTTATTTTTGAAATAACATCTTTTGGGTTTAAAATCACGACCGAACGTTGCTCATTGCTTTCAATGCTTTTTTTGAACATGCCCAAATCTGGATGTGTTATAGCACTTACCAAAGCTATATTTGTTTTTTGGTCAATGACTTCAACAGCAAAATTCTTAATATTATTTACAGTATTTTTTTCGTTTGAAAGTGGTGTCAATAGTGCCTTGTAACTCCCAACTCCAACCCTATTTGCCGGCAATGTTAGTGTTACTATTTTTGAATTATCATCTTTTGAAAACCGCAATGCTTTTGAATAAATTTTACTTTCGCCTGAATATATTTCAAGATTTGTATTTATAGCATTATAGCCATTGTAAACCAAAATGGCTTCAACGGGGAATTCATTTTTTAAATAAGCATACTTATTGACATTTAATTGCTGGATTTTTAAATCGGTATAAGATATAGTATCTCCGAGGATGATAGGATAAATAGGCTGTTTATAGGATTGGACACTAAATTGATAATCATTTCCATAGGTTTGGTTGCCATCACTTATCAAAATAGTTGGCGATACCGTATTTTTATAAACGTTTGATAATTGAGTAAAAGCATTAGCGATATTGGTTTCAGCTTCTGAAAAATCAAGAGCGTCTGAATTTTTCAGGCTCTTGCCAAACGTATAAAAATCGATATTGAATTTATCATTTAAAGCGGCATTCGTTTTTAAATTTTCAACAAAGCCAAGAACTTCTTTATCATGTTTTAAGTGTTTTACAGAACTTGAATTATCTACTGCAACAACCAAATTTGGTTTTTCAGTATAAACTTTAAGTTGTTCAAATTTCGGATTGATTAAGAGCAACAACATAGAAAACACCGTTATAAACCTTAAAAAAGCAAATACGTTATTTATTTTTGACTGGCTTTTAGGTTTATATTTATATTGAAAAAGCGCTATAAATAGCGCTAATATTCCAGAAAATATGATGTATAATAGAGTTTCTGTCTGCATTTACGATTGACAATTTTTGATTAACGATTTTAAAATTCTAAAATCGGAATTCGTAAATCTTAAATTAAGTAAGCATTCCGCCATCTACATTAAGCGTTTGCCCTGTGATATAAGCACTCATATCACTCGCTAAAAACACACAAGCATTGGCAACATCTTCTGGAGAACCGCCGCGTTTTAATGGAATTCCAGCACGCCATCCTTTTACAACCTCTTCGTTAAGTTTGGCGGTCATTTCGGTTTCTATAAAACCTGGGGCGATCACGTTGCTTCTGATGTTTCTGGAACCTAACTCCAAGGCAACGGATTTTGAAAACCCAATAATCCCTGCTTTTGAAGCCGCATAGTTGGTCTGTCCTGCATTTCCTTTAACCCCCACAACAGAACTCATGTTGATGATAGAGCCTTTGCGCTGTTTCAACATGGTTTTTTGCACGGCTTTGGTCATATTGAATACCGATTTTAAATTCACTTCAATCACGGTATCAAAATCCTCTTCACTAATGCGCATCAATAAATTATCCTTAGTAATACCAGCGTTATTTATAAGTACATCAATACTTCCAAATTCTGCAACTACGGCATCCGCTAATTTTTGGGCTTCATCAAAACTTGCGGCGTTGCTTTTATAACCCTTTGCTTTGATGCCCAATGCGTTTAATTCTTTTTCAAGTTCGTTTGCCGCTTCAACGGATGAACTGTATGTAAATGCCACATTAGCACCTTGTTCTGCAAATGTTTGTGCAATGCCTCGCCCAATACCTCTACTCGCTCCTGTGATGATAGCTGTTTTTCCTTCTAGTAATTTCATGTGGATATATATGTATTAAAAAAATAGTTGTTTTTATTTCAATTCCAAATATAGCAAATACAAGTGGCATCAAATATAAAAACCTCACAAAATCTTGTGAGGCTTCCATTAGAGCATATAAACTATATCAGTTATTTGGCGTGAATTTTACATCAACCATTCCTGAATAGGAAACTGAGGAAAATTGGGTTGGCAATACTTGTGCGATCCCAAAATTGGCTCCATATTTTGTGATAAGAAAATCACCTATTTCAACAGGAAACAAAATAGTTCCTGAATCATTAAAATGATAATAGCTGTTGGTGTTAACTGAAACAAAATATCGGACACCTGACTGAATTTGTATAGGGTTGATATCTTCAAAAGACAATAATCCCGATGTGGAAACGACTTGGATAGTTGCAAGTATTTCATCAGTATCTGCATTCCAAAGCGTAACACGAAAATCACCTTCATCCGGGATTCGGATTCCTAATGCCGTTATTTTTCCATTTTTAAAAGACTTGAATTCGTATCCCATTTCATAGGTGTTTACCCAGTTGACCTTAGTGTATTTAACTTCCATATGGCCGCTTTCAACCAAGGTTTTCATTGGGTATTGAGGTGTTGCTTGAATAGATTCAACATCATCATCATTTTTTGAACAACTGCTTAGCGTTAGTATTAAAGACAAGAATGGAATGATTGTTTTAATTGTTTTCATGATTACTATGTTTTGTGTGTTTAATAGTATATCAATTCAACTATGGTTTTGTTACCCTAAACGTATTTTTTCCATAAAAAAAATCCGTTGATTCAAGAAAACCAACGGATTTTAAATTATTTATAATTTTGTATTAGGCTAAAACTTCAGCAACTTTTTTGCCAATTTCAGCAGGAGATTCTACTACGTGAATGCCACATGCCTTCATGATTTTCTTTTTGGCTTGTGCGGTGTCATCACTTCCTCCAACAATAGCACCGGCGTGCCCCATGGTTCGTCCAGCAGGAGCTGTTTCTCCAGCAATAAAACCAATAATAGGCTTTTTGCTTCCGCTCTCTTTATACCAGTTGGCAGCATCAGCTTCCAATTGCCCACCAATTTCACCAATCATCACAACCGCTTCGGTTTCTGGGTCGTTGATCAGTAATTCAACTGCATCTTTTGTTGTTGTTCCAATAATTGGGTCGCCACCAATACCAATGGCCGTTGTAATGCCTAAACCTTGTTTTACAACTTGATCGGCAGCTTCATAAGTAAGGGTTCCCGATTTTGAAACGATGCCCACTTTACCTTTTTTAAACACAAAACCGGGCATGATGCCTACTTTTGCTTCTCCTGGGGTAATCACTCCTGGGCAGTTAGGGCCAATCAAGCGGCAATCTTTATTTTTTATATAGCTTGAAGCTGTAATCATATCTGCTACAGGAATACCTTCAGTAATCGTTATAATAACCTTAATACCGGCATCGGCAGCTTCCATAATGGCATCGGCAGCAAATGCTGGTGGCACAAAAATAATAGTGGTATCTGCCCCTACTTCATTAACGGCATCTAAAACAGTATTGAAAACCGGTTTATTCAAATGAGTTTGACCTCCTTTTCCGGGTGTTACACCGCCAACAACATTGGTGCCATATTCTATCATTTGACTGGCGTGAAATGTACCTTCACTACCTGTGAAACCTTGAACTATAATTTTTGAATCTTTGTTTACTAAAACGCTCATTTTATCTTTTTTTATTTGAATAAAGCTGAGCAAAAGTACTTTATTTGAAAAGACTTCTGCTTCATTTTTAATTTATTTTTTTGATTTTAAAGCTTCTACTATTTGAGGAATTTGTCTTATAGCAGCTAACTCTTTCAGTTTTACCCTAACTTCTTCTGCAGGATAACCAAAATATGTTTTACCACCTTGCAATGATTTGCTTATTCCAGACTGTGCTTGGATGACCGCTTTTTTCCCGATGGTAATGCCGCTGGTCATGCCCACTTGTCCCCAAATGGTTACTTCATCTTCAATAATCACACAGCCTGCTATCCCTACTTGAGAAGCGATTAAGCACTTTTTTCCAATAACCGTATCATGACCAATCTGTACTTGATTGTCTATTTTAGTGCCTTCGCAAATTCTTGTATCGGCCGTAACACCTCTATCAATGGTACAAAGCGCTCCTAAATCCACATTGTTTTCTATAACGACCCTGCCGCCAGATTTTAATTGATCAAAACCTTCGGGTCTGTTTTTATAATAGAAAGCACTCGCTCCTAAAATGGTTCCAGCGTGAATGGTTACATTATTTCCGATAATCGTGTCATCATAAATACTGACGTTGGAATGAATCACGCAATCATCACCAATAACTACATTATTTCCTATAAAACAATTGGGTTGGATGATGGTGTTTTTTCCAATAATAGCAGAATCTGAAATGGCTTGATTGGAATGCTGAAAAGGCTTAAAGTGATTGGTCAATTTGTTGAAATCCCTAAAAGGATCATCACTAATTAAAAGGGCTTTGCCTTCAGGACAATCCACTTCTTTATTGATCAGTATGATGGTAGCTGCTGAATTTAAAGCTTTGTTGTAATACTTAGGATGGTCAACAAAAACAATATCCCCAGATTCTACTACATGGATTTCATTGATGCCCAATACAGGAAAGTTATCATCACCAACAAACTGGCAATTAATTAATTTTGCTATTTGCAATAAGGTATGTGGAGTTGGGAATTTCATCTAAATAGTTTATAAGGTTATATGTCTAGAAGTTTAGAAGTCCGTTGAAAACTTCAAACTTTTTAAACTTCTGAACCCTTTAATCCTTTACACGTTCTTTATATGTCCCTTTTTCAGTTTCTACTTTAATTTTATCACCTTCATTAATAAACAGGGGGACATTTACTGTAGCTCCTGTTTCAACCGTTGCTGGTTTAGTAGCATTTGTAGCGGTATTGCCTTTTACGCCAGGCTCTGTAGCGGTCACTTCTAAAACAACACTAGCTGGCATTTCAACAGAAAGCGGCATATTATCTTCTGTATTAATAATAACCGTGACCACTTCGCCTTCTTTCATTAAACTTGGACTATCTAAAGCGGCTTCCAAAAGTCTTATTTGTGTATAATCTTCGGTATTCATAAAATGATAAAACTCGCCATCATGATATAAAAATTGGAATTTATAGGTTTCTACACGTACGTCTTCCAATTTATGACCTGCTGAAAAAGTATTGTCCAATACCTTTCCATTGGTAACGCTTTTCATTTTTGTTCTTACAAACGCAGGGCCTTTTCCAGGTTTTACGTGTAAAAATTCAATTATTTTATAAATATCATTGTTGTAACGAATGCATAATCCGTTTCTAATATCACTTGTAGTTGCCATTATTATTTTTGTTTGTTATTAAGTTGCATGTTGTTAAGTTGTGTATTATTCATAATGAAATAACCCCAAGACAAGCAACTTTACTTTTAATTATTTAATTTGATTTAAAATATCCTTTCATAATGCCTCGATGCGAATTCTTTATAAATTGCAGCACTTCATCACGTTCGGGTGTTGCTTGCATTTCAGCTTCAATGATTTCTGAAGCCTGCGTATTATTATAATTTTTTTGATAAAGAATACGGTAAATATCTTGAATTTCCCGTATTTTTTCTGTGGTATAGCCGCGTCTTCTCAAACCTACGGAATTAATCCCGACATAAGATAGTGGCTCTCTTGCAGCTTTTACATAGGGTGGCACATCTTTTCGAACCAAAGACCCTCCAGTTACAAAGGCATGACTTCCCACGGATACAAATTGATGAACTGCCGTCATTCCTGCTAAAACCACATAATCTCCAATGGTAATATGGCCTGCAAGCGTACTATTATTTGAGAAAATACAATGATTTCCAACAATACAATCGTGCGCTACGTGGCAGTAGGCCATAATTAAACAATTATCGCCAATGACTGTTTTCATTCTATCTGCCGTACCCCTGTTTATGGTAACACATTCCCGAATGGTTACGTTGTTTCCAATTTCAACGGTAGTGTCTTCATCATTATACTTTAAATCCTGTGGTACTGCGGAAATGACAGAACCAGGGAATATATTGCAATTTTTCCCAATTCTGGCACCTTCCATGATGGTAACATTACTGCCTATCCATGTACCTTCTCCTATTACAACGTTATTATGTATGGTTGTAAAAGGTTCAATTACAACATTTTTTGCGATTTTAGCCCCTGGATGGACGTATGCAAGTGGTTGGTTCATAGTTTATTTTACTTTAGAGATTTGCGCCATAAGTTCTGCTTCTGCACAAAGTTTTCCATTTGCATATGCGTAGCCTTGCATGTGGCATATACCACGACGTATAGGTGTTATTAACGAGCATTTGAATATTAACGTATCGCCCGGCATTACTTTTTGTTTGAATTTCACATTATCCATTTTCATGAAAAACGTTAAGTAGTTTTCTGGGTCTGGAACCGTGTTTAAGACCAAGATACCACCTGTTTGAGCCATGGCTTCCACAATCAAAACGCCTGGCATAACGGGCGCACCAGGGAAATGACCTTTAAAAAACTCTTCATTCATGGTCACATTTTTCAAAGCAAGCACATGGTTATCTGTAAGTTCAAAAACCTTATCTATTAACAAAAAAGGCTGCCTGTGCGGTAACATGGCCATGATTTGCGTTACATCCATTAAAGGCGTTTGGTTCACATCTACATTGGGGACATTGTTGCGCCTTTCGTTTTTTATGAGTTTTGACAGTTTTTTGGCAAATTGCGTGTTTATAAAGTGCCCAGGTTTATTGGCGATAACCTTACCCCTTAATCTAGTGCCCACAAGTGCTAAATCTCCAAGAACATCAAGCAATTTATGTCTAGCGGCTTCATTAGGATGGTGCAAGGTCAAATTATCTAAAATGCCATTTGGTTTTACTGCAATGGAATCTTTTTTAAAGGCTGATCGTAATCGTTCCATGGTTTCAGCAGACAAGGGTTTATCTACATAAACAATAGCATTGTTTAAATCGCCGCCTTTTATCAAACCATGTTCCAATAGTGTTTCTATTTCGTGTAAAAAACTAAAGGTTCGTGAATTTGAAATGTCATTTTTGAAATCAGAAATCTGATTCAAAGTTGCGTTTTGAGTTCCTAAAACTTTCGTTCCAAAATCTACCATGGTCGTAATTTGGTACTCTTTGGCTGGCATGATTAAAATTTCACTTCCAGATTCTTCATCTACATAAGAAATCACATCAGTAATTTCATATTCTTCCCTAAAAGCATCTTGCTCAATAATACCGGCTTTTTCAAGTGCTTCTACAAAAAACTTTGAAGAACCATCCATAATTGGTGGTTCGGATTCATTTAATTCAATGATAACATTATCAATATCCAAACCAACCAAAGCGGCCAATACATGTTCTGAAGTTTGAATGGTCACCCCATTTTTCTCCAAACAAGTACCACGTTGTGTGTTGGTTACATAATTAGCGTCTGCTTCAATGGTTGGCGTGCCCTCCAAATCGATACGTTGGAACGCATAACCACTATTTTCAATGGCAGGCTTAAACGTTAAGGTTACATTTTTACCGGTATGTAAGCCTACCCCAGTTAAGGAAACCTCCTTTTTTATGGTTTTTTGCTTTATTTCAGTATTAATTATTCCCATCTATTTTTTTTTCTAAATCGTTGATATCATTAATAATCTTTGGTAAATTTTTGAAGTGCACGTAAGATTTATTATAATCACTCAGCGCAAAGGCAGGAGAGCCTTGCAAGGTTTCGTTATCCTTTATATTTCTACCAATACCAGACTGTGCTTGAATTTTCACATTATTGCCAATGGTAATGTGTCCAACAATACCTACTTGCCCACCAATCATACAATTTTCTCCAATTTTTGAAGAACCTGCAATACCTGTTTGTGATGCTATTACGGTATTTTTCCCTATTTCAACATTATGGGCTATTTGGATGTGGTTATCGAGTTTTACACCACTTCTTATGATTGTTGAGCCCATGGTTGCTCTATCAATAGTGGTGGCGGCACCAATATCCACATAATCTTCAATAATAACATTGCCTATTTGCGGTATTTTTTTGTACTCGCCATTTTCACTAGGCGCAAAACCAAATCCATCGGCGCCAATGATGACACCAGAGTTAATAACACAATCACTACCAATATGGGTTTCAGAATAAATTTTTGCTCCTGAAAAAATAATGGTATTATCGCCAATAACCACATTGTCTCCTATATATGTATTGGGGAAAATTTTAACGTTACGTCCAATCTTTACATTTTCAGCTAAATATGAAAATGCACCAATATAAACCCCTTCACCATAAGTAGCTGTTTTGGAAATAAAACAAGGGTCTTCAACACCAAATTTATTGAGCTTCACTAAATTATAATATTCCAATATTTTTGAAAAAGCCAAATAGGCATCATCTACCTTAATAAGCGTGGTGCTGATTTTACTATCAGGTTTAAACTCTTTATTAACAATCGCTATGGAGGCTTTGGTGGAATATAAGTACGCATTGTACTTAGGGTTTGCCAAAAATGTGATGGAACCCTCTGAACCTTCTTCTATTTTAGATAATTTATATACTTCAATATCAGGGTTTCCCTCAATATCGCCGTCTAAAATACCTGCTATTTGTTGTGCTGTAAATTTCAAACTTAAAAAAGGTTGTTTTGTTTTTAGTGATGCAAAAATAGGAAAAATGTGCTTAAGTTTTTCATGTCCCTCTGTTTATTACAGGATGCTGTTGCAACTGCAATCTATAGCAAGTTGCTAAAGAAAGCTGCGTATTATTTGTCTTTTGGGTAACATATATAATATTTAGTCACTGGTTTTGAAAGCGTTTTGATGTTTAAATGGTCTGATGCTTTAACTATATCTTCAATTTTTCCAGATTTATGGAGGATATTTATATTTTGCTTTGTCGCTTGATATGCTTGGTTTGAAATGCTTCCTGTAAACACAAAATACGCAGCTTCTTCGGTTGAAATATTATGGGCATTTTTGAAATTTTCGAGATGCATTTGTAACGTTTTCTCTTTTACTTTTTTGTTTTTCATCTTGATTTTCAGCAAATCCCTATTGATTATCATAGCGCAAAGGTTGCTTAAAACAAAATCATCATGATATTGCCACGCTTTCATAGCAGAAATAATGTCATAATCATCCAATTGGGAAAATATATCCAAAGTTTCATTATTAAAATCATCAATGGCAATGTTGTTTTTCAAAAAATATTGAAGCGGTTTGCTTGCTTCCAAAATCACGCCGCTGTTGTTCATCTCATTGGCTCGTTTCAAAACCCTAATCAATAATTGTTCTGCTACTAACCCTGTTTTATGCAAATATACTTGCCAATACATGAGCCGTCTTGCAATAATAAATTTCTCGACACTGTAAATCCCTTTTTCTTCAACCACCAAAGTATCATCAACCACGTTTAGCATGGTTATCAATCGTTCGCTATTGACATTGCCTTCTGCAACACCTGTATAAAAACTATCGCGTTTTAAATAATCTGCTCTATCCATGTCCAATTGTCCGGAAATAAGCTGGCACATGAACAATCTTGGATAATCGCCTTTAAAAATCTGGATGGCAAGCGTTAAACTTCCGTTAAATTCATCATTTAAACGCTCCATAAATAGCAGTGAAATTTGCTCATGCGATACATTATTAACGATACTATGTTCCATAGCATGCGAAAAAGGACCGTGACCAATATCATGCAACAGAATAGCAATGTAAAGTGCTTGCTCTTCGTCTTCAGAAATGGCAACACCTTTAAAACGAAGTACATTCACAACATTCTGCATTAAATGCACGCAACCAATGGCATGATGGAAACGGGTGTGATTTGCTCCCGGATACACCAAATGCGACATGCCCATTTGGGTAATCCTACGCAACCTTTGAAAATATTTATGTTGGATTAAATCAAAAATAAGCGAATTGGGGATGGTAATAAATCCGTAAATTGGGTCGTTTAATATTTTAAGTTTATTCAAACGTTACTTTTTAGCGTTATAATGATTACAAATATATAAAGACGAGAATAAGCTTTTAATAAAAAAAGGCTTATTTATTCAATACAACACATAACATTTTTAATTTTACAAAAATTTATTAAATGAACACAATACATATACTTTGGGTAGATGATGAAATTGATTTATTGAAACCCCATATTTTATTTCTTGAGAAAAAAAACTATAAAGTCACTACATGCAATAGTGGTACTGAAGCCATTGAAATTTTAGACGACCATAAGTTTGATATTGTTTTTTTAGATGAAAACATGCCTGGGCTTACCGGTTTGGAAACTTTGAATGAAATCAAGGAAAAACAAGCCAACCTCCCCGTGGTGATGATTACCAAAAGTGAAGAGGAATATATTATGGAAGAAGCTATTGGCAACAAAATAGCCGATTATTTGATTAAACCCGTAAACCCCAATCAAATATTATTGAGCCTAAAAAAGAATTTGGACCATTCGCGGTTGGTTTCTGAAAAAACAACCTCAAACTACCAGCAAGAGTTTAGGAAAATTGCGATGGATTTGGCGATGGTAAATTCTTATGAAGAATGGATTAGCCTGTATCAAAAACTCATTTATTGGGAAATACAGCTTGAGGATATTGAAGACGCAAGCATGTTTGAGATTTTAGAATCACAAAAAGTGGAGGCCAATACCCAATTTGGTAAGTTTATTGAGAAAAACTACCCCAATTGGTTTGAGAGCAAAGCAGATGCCCCAATTATGTCACACACCCTATTTAAAGAAAAAGTGGCTCCTGAGCTAAGTAAGGAACAGCCCACCCTACTGGTTGTAATTGACAATTTACGTTATGACCAATGGAAGGTTTTTGAGCCAATTATCAATAATTATTACAAAAAAGAAAGTGAAATTGGGTTTTTCAGCATTTTGCCCACCGCAACCCAATATGCTAGAAATGCCATATTCTCTGGGCTTATGCCAAGTGATATGGAAAAACTCTTTCCTAAATACTGGAAAAACGATACCGATGAAGGCGGAAAAAACCTCTATGAAGCTGAGTTTATGGAAAGCCAAATGAAACGCTTAAACCTGAATCATTTAACCTACGAATATCATAAAATAACCAACGTTAAAAGCGGCAAAAAATTAGCTGAAAATTTCAATGCGCTAAAAAATAATGATCTAACCGTGGTTGTTTATAATTTCGTGGATATGCTTTCACACGCCAAAACCGAAATGGAAGTGGTTAAGGAATTGGCATCAAACGACAAGGCATATAGGTCATTAGCGCTTAGCTGGTTTAAAAACTCACCACTTTTGGAAATGATACATCAAGCGCAGACTTTGGGCTTTAAATTGATATTGACCACAGACCACGGCACCATTAATGTAAAAAACCCATCAAAAGTTGTGGGCGATAGAGACACTAGCCTAAATTTACGTTACAAAACAGGCAGAAGCTTAACCTATGAAAACAAAGACGTATTGGTGGCCAAAGACCCCAAGGAAATCCACTTACCTTCTATTAACATGAGCAGCTCTTATATTTTTGCGAAAGGCGATTTGTTTTTTGCATACCCCAATAATTACAATCACTATGTTAGCTATTTCAGGAACACTTACCAGCATGGCGGTGTTTCTCTTGAAGAAATGATTATTCCGTTTGTGGTTTTAAATCCAAAATAATCCGTGTAATGCAAAAAAATCCGATTAAATACATTTTATTTAGTTTATTTCAACTTTTATTATTAATATTGCTTATAAATTTTTAATTAAATTGGAATTAATTTATACGTTAAACAGCTTAAACGACATTGCAAAAAAAGTCGCTCTCAATATTTCAACCAAAACAATTTTGATTTATGGCGATATGGGTGCTGGAAAAACCACCCTTATAAAAGCCCTAGTGAAAGCCTTGGGAAGCCCTGACGAAGCTAGCAGCCCAACCTTTTCAATAGTAAATGAATATAAAGCCGATAATGGATTGATTTACCATTTTGATTTATATAGAATCAAAGATGTTGAAGAAGCTTATAATTTTGGCATTGAAGATTATATATATTCAGAAAATATCTCTATAATTGAATGGCCACAGGTCATAGAAAATATGTTGCCAGAACGTTTTGATAGAATAGATTTAGAAATAAATCCTGATAATTCCAGGACGTTGAAATTAAATTTAAAAACAAATTTAACCGAACAAAAATGCTGAGTTTTTAATTAAAAACAACTTAGAAACACTCCGAATTTTGAAGGATTACGGAAAAGCCACAACGGATAATTTAAAAATCAATGTATTTAACATTTTTTTAACATTTCGTCAATTTCTTCAAGATACTCTTTAGTTATTTTTGGGATAATTAATTAATTAAATCCCTTAAAAAATGAGAACTAAAAAGTATTTAATCGCAATTGCGATTTGTGGAGGCATGTTGTTAACAGCTAATGTAGCAACAAGTACAACCAACGAAAATGGCGAAAAAACAGCAAAAATCGACAGAAAAACAAGGCCAATCCTTGCGTCAAACATCGATAGAAAAACA
>TARA_R110002049_G_scaffold203654_1_pt1 | contig 38666 bp, 32 predicted proteins | sample TARA_R110002049 | Tara Oceans TARA_R110002049 (sample SAMEA4396941) | marine metagenome | biome: Polar Biome; feature: [SRF] surface water layer (ENVO:00010504); material: water (ENVO:00002006), including particulate matter (ENVO:01000060) such as... | depth 5 m
ATCAATGAACCAGCAACCTCAGGACCGTTAATGTGACAACACCCCAATAAGTTATCCGTACCCGGAAGCTATACTGCTCTAACCTGAGCGATTTCGCGCCAAGTTTGCGTCGCAAGTGATCTCATTTCACGGGAACCGGTGGATGTCATTTGGTGGCAAGGAAGCTGGAACAAGTTGGCAATCGGATCATGGATGGAAAGAAATCGTTGCAGCCGCCTCGGGCGATTTGAACCGCTTCATCGCTCTCTCTCTCGCTGCCGCGTTGGCTGACGGGAAACGGTGGCGGTGATAGAGCGAAGAAGGGCTAGATTTGGTCATGCTTTGCCTTTGCATATCAACAGAGCCGGTGCATTAAGTTTACGGTGCCCCCCTACGAGGCGTTAAGCCCCCGGATGCGCGTCGATGCCGCGATCGCCGAACCACTGCGGCGGCACCGGCTGCGCGCAAAAGAAGTGGTGGCGGGGCGGGTCCGTGATCTGATGGGACATGTAGGATTGCCTGAGAAACTGGCAGACCGCGTTCCTGGCCAATTGTCGGCGATGAATGTCAGAGGGTTGCCATCGCGCGGGCTTTGGCCTTTGATCCGCGTATCTTGATTGCGGACGAGGTGACCTCGGCGCGATCCGGCGGCTGTGCAATTCGGTCATCGTGATGCGGCGGGGCCAGATTGTCGAGCGATGCGCGACGGCCGCGGTCTTTGACAATCCGCAACAGGGTTATACCGGGCAGTTGATCGACGCCATTCCGCATTTGCCGGGGGGCGCCGCAAAACCGACCGGCCCGGCCCGCGAACGGGTGACCAAGGCGGAAAGCGAAGTGCCGCTGTGTGTAGAGCGCAATTTCGACAACCTGCCGTTCGAGACCGCCGCCGATCTGGCCAATGGCGCGGGCGTCAGCGAAATGACCGTCAGCCGATTTTTACGGCGTCTGGGCTATGCCCATGAGGCGGTCAAGATTGCGGACATGTGCCTGCGCCGCAACATTCCGCCGATCTTGGTTAACGACCGCTACAGCATCTGGCCGCGGCAATACACGCCGCATATGCTGTCGGTCGCGACCTTGCGGCGCATTTTGACCCGTTTTCGTATGAACCCAGCAGCCAGATGCGCCCGATCTCGACCCCCGACCGAAAGGATGACAGTTTATGATCCCTCCTGCGCGCGCCCGCGACATCGGGGTGCAGTTCCTCGGCACGCCCGGCCCTTTTAACGCGATCACCGATGTACCCGGCGTTACCGTCGGGTTCGCGACCGTGATCGAAGACGCGGTGCCGGGGGTCCACAAGGGGCTCTGCACAGGGGTCAGCGCCATCATCCCGCGTGGGGTCAGCGGCGCGATCGAACCGGTCTGGGCCGGGGTTCATTCGTTTAATGGCAATGGCGAGTTGACGGGGTCACATCACATCAAGGATTTGGGGTGGTTTCTGGGGCCGGTGATGCTCACCAATTCCCATGCTGTCGGCATCGTTAGTCACGCCACCGTGGGTTGGATGATCGACCGCTACCCAGCCGTGTTCGAGGCAGACCATATGTGGTGCCTGCCTGTGGTGGGTGAAACATACGATGGCGTATTGAACGACATCAACGCGCGCGGCGTGACCGAGGCCCATGCGTGGGCGGCGCTGAATTCAGCTGCCAGCGGCCCGGTGGCCGAGGGCAATGTTGGTGGCGGGACGGGTATGATCGCCTATGAGTTCAAGGGTGGCACCGGCACTGCTTCACGCCGGATCGAGGTTGCGGGGGCGGTTTATCATCTGGGAGTGATGGTGCAGGCGAACCACGGCACCCGCCCCGCGCTTGAGGTGTCGGGCGTGCCTGTAGGGCAATTGATGACCGATGATCTGGTCCATCCAACTGATCTGGGGTCGATCATCGTGGTGATCGCTACCGATGCGCCGTTGTTGCCACATCAGCTTGACCGGCTTGCACGGCGCGGGGGCATCGGCATAGGGCGCAATGGCACCAGTGGTGGGCACAGCTCGGGTGATATCTTTCTTGCCTTCAGCACCGCCAATCCACAGAGCAACCCTTGGCATGTGCCCGATGTGATGGGCCTGGTGGCGCTGAAAGATGCCCATCTCGATCACTTCTACAGCGCTGCCGTGCAGGCGACAGAAGAAGCTGTCGTCAATGCCATGATTGCAGCGCAGGACCGGATCGCGGTGAAACCGGCAGGCAAGCCTGTGCGCGCCATCAACCCTGCGGCGCTGATGGCTGCGGTTCGAGGGTATCAGCGGACTTAGTGGGGGGAAGGAAAATGGATATCATTGATTGTTTCGGCACACCGCGCCTGCGCGGCCTCAGCCACGGCGAAGCGCTGCGCGGGCAAATTGCGCAGTCATTGGCGGCCTGGGAAGTGGCGACGATGGCCGGACTGGGTGAGCGCGCGCCCAAGGACATTGATACCTATTGTGCGCAGTTTCTGGCCGACACCACATTGATCCAGACCGCCGAGGCGCAGACGCCGGACCTGATGACCGAATTGCGCGGCATCGCCGAGGGGGCAGGACAACCGCTGGCGCGGGTAGCGGTGTATAATCTGATGGATGAACAATGGTGGTATGATGCCGCCATCACGGCCCCGCCACCCGGATGCAGCCTGATTGCGCAACCGGTCAGCGGTGGCCATGTCCTAGCGCAGAACATGGATCTGCCTGCGCATATGGAAGGGTCACAAGTGGCACTGCGTCTAGGCGGGGCGGACATGGCGCAGACCATCGTGTTAAGCGCGGCGGGGATGATCGGGCTGACCGGGGCCAATGCGGCAGGTCTGGCGATTGGGGTGAACACGCTGCTGATGCTACACCATGCGTCCGCCGGATTGCCTGTTGCCTTTGCCATGCGCCACGCCCTTGGCGCGCGTGACAGCAAAGCGGCACAGGCGCGGCTGGCGGGGGTGCAACACGCCAGTGGCCAGCATTATGCGTTGGCCACCCGTGCAGGCATTACATCGCTGGAATGCTCCGCCACATCCTGCACGCCGCTGGCCGTCCCAGACAGTGGCAGGCTGCTGCATACCAATCATCCGCTGGCCAGCACCGACATCGACGCCACGGCACTTGCACGGCTGGGGTCGGGCGGGTTCACCCAAAGCTCGTCGCTGCGGCTGGCATGGCTGGACCGGCGGCAAGACAGCATTGCCAGCGCGGGGGACATTCAGGCGCTGTTCGATGACGCCGATGCGCCGCTGTGTATGCGGGCCAAGACGAACGGTGGGTCCAGCACCTTTGCCACCGTGCATTACACCTTGGGCGACAGAACCAGCGTCCGCATGCGGCAGGGCATCGCGGGCAGTGCTGCCTGGCAGGAGGTCGCGTTTCTGGAGGCGGCGTAGGGCGCCTGCACTATGGCGCCGGGTCTAGGCATCTCTGCCGCGCGTCAGCCCAGGCTGAGCCAGCCGTCGTTCGGCGCGAAGCGCGGTCCATGTGCCTTTTCCAGCTCCTTTAGCCGAGAGATGATCCTGCGAATGCCGCGGGTTTTGGCATAGTGCAGCGGCCCGCCGCGGAAAGGTGGCCAGCCGGTCGCAAAGATCATCGTGCCGTCGATCTGGTCCGCGTTTTTCGCGATGCCAAGCCGCAGCACTTCGACAAGGGCGTTCAGCATTGGCAGGATCAGCCGGTCGGTCAGACCGTCAGGGCCGATGCCCTCTTTGTAGATCTGTGGCGGGCCATCCGACCAGTCGTAAAAGCCGCGTCCGGTCTTGCGGCCAAGATCGCCCGCCTCAACCTTTTGCCGCAGTAAATCCGATATCTCTGTCATGGGGTCATCAAGTCTGTCTCGTAGTGATTGCGCGACATGCAGCCCGATATCCAATCCCATTTGATCGGCCAGGGTAATCGGCCCCACCGGCATCCCAAAGCGCATCGCGGCGCTGTCGATCACCTCTTTCGGCACGCCTTCGTCCATCAGCGCCATTGCTTCCATCAGGTAGGGGGTCAGGGCGCGGTTCACGACGAGACCTGGGTGGTCACGGACGCGGGAAGGCAGTTTGCCGACGGCACCGCAGAACGCGGCAAGTCGGCTTGCGGTATTGTCGCTGGTGGCAGCGCCCTGCACGACCTCGACCAGATCAATCTTTGACACCGGGTTAAAGAAATGCAGCCCGGCAAAGCGCGATTTGGTCGGGGCATGAGCCGCCAGATCATCGACCGAGAGGCTGGAGGTATTGGTGGCCAGGATCGCGCCTTTCTTGATCCTGCCCTTGAGCGCGGCATAGACTTGTTGCTTGATCCCCATGTCTTCGGGGGCCGCTTCGATGATCAGATCGGCGCGGGCGATGCCATAACCGCGCGGGTCGGGCATCAGCCGGTCCAAGGCGTCGCGGGTGGCGATACCGCTCAGGTGTTTGGCGCGGCAGATTGCGGCGGCGCGCGTGATGGCGCGCCCCAGCGGATCGGTGTGAAGATCGCCCAGTGTGACAGTCTTGCCCCTGATCGCGGCCATGGCAGCAATCTCGGCACCCATAGCGCCCGCGCCGATGACATGGAGATGTGCAATGTCGTCATTGCCCCGGCCCGCGTTCTTGAGCTGTTGCCGCAGAAAGAAAACCCGCCGCAGATTGCGTGAACTGGGGGATTTCAGCAGATTGGCAAAGGATGCGATTTCGGCGCGCTGCATGGCGTCACGGTTGGCCCCGTGCTCTTCCCATAGCTCGATCAGGGCGTGTGGGGCTGGGTAATGTTCGGCGGGAGCCTGCTGTTCAGCCTGGCTGTGCATCTGGCGGGCGATCAGGCTGCGCGCCGCCTCAAAGCCAAGCGCGCGCGCCTTGAGACCCGGCTCATGGCGGGTGACCTTGCCCGCGATGACGGCACGCACGGCGGCGGCGACATGGCGTTCCTCGACGACCTGATCGACGATGCCAAGTGATTTTGCGCGCTCGGTATGTGCCGTCTTGCCGCTCAGCATCATGGTCATGGCTTCGGTCGGGTCAATGAGTGCGGGAAGGCGAAAGGTGCCGCCGAGGCCGGGATGCAAGCCCAGCATCACTTCGGGAAAGCCAAAGGAGGCCCCCGTCACCGCAATGCGGGTTTCGCAGGCCAGCGCCAGCTCAAACCCTGCACCAAGGGCTGCACCATGGATCACACAGACCGTCGGGCAGGGCAGCGCCGCGATCCGGTCAAGCACGTCGTGTCCCTGTTTCAACAGGGCGCCCGCATTGCCGTCTGTCATTCTGTCGAAAGCCGTGATGTCGGCCCCGGCGGCAAAGCCACTGGCCTTGGCCGAGCGAATTACCAGCGCGCGGGGCAGGTCGGCTTCGGCCTCTGCCACGTGTTTTTCGAGGTCGCGGATCACATCAGCCGAAATCGTGTTGGTGCTGCCGCCGCTTTTGTCCAACGCGAGCCACAGGATGCCGTCGCCATCGCGCCCGGCGCGCCAGTTGCCTTTGTGTGCAGTTGCAGCGCCCAGTTCCAGTTTCGTCTCGCCAAGGTGTTTTAGCACGTGCCCGGTCATTGCACGGCCTCCAGCATCATCGCCCCACCCAGACCGCCGCCGATACATTCGGTGGCGATCCCGCGTTTTGCGCCGCGTGCCTTCATCGCGTGGGCCAGATGCAGCACGATCCGGTTGCCGCTGGTGCCGACCGGATGCCCTAGTGAAATGGCGCCGCCGTCGATGTTCAGCCGATCCCGGTCGATGCGGCCAAAGGCGGTATCGTAGCCCAGCACCTCGCGGCAGAAATCTGTGTCATTCCAGGCGGTAAGGCAGGCCAGTACCTGCGCGGCAAAAGCCTCGTTCAACTCCCACAGGTCAATGTCTTCGATACCCAATCCATGCCGCTGCACAATCGGTGTGGTCGATAGCACGGGGCCAAGCCCCATGATCGACGGATCAACTGCGGCCCATTCGCTGTCCGTAATCTCGGCCAATGGGGTCAGCCCATGCGCCTCTACGGCGCGTTCAGAGGCGAGGATGCACCAGCTTGCACCATCTGTGATCTGGCTGGAATTTCCCGCCGTCACTTTGCCGTGGGGTTTTTCAAAAACGGGGTTCAGTTTGGCGAGGGCAGCCATGCCGCTGTCGGGGCGCACGCCATCGTCGTGGTCGTATAGCGTGCCGTCGCGGTCAAAGGCGGGCATCACTTCGTCGTCCAACCGCCCCGCGCCCTGGGCTGCGGCAAGGCGCTGGTGGCTTTGCAGGGCGTAGGCATCCGCGCTTTCGCGGTCGATGCCGAACCGGTGGGCAAGGATTTCCGCCGTCTGGCCCATGTTTAATTCGGTGATCGGGTCGGTCAGTCCGCGTTCCAGCCCGATGACCGGTTTAAAGAACTCGGGCTTGATCCCGGCAAACGACCGGGCAAGTTCAAGCGGGCCTTTGGCGGTCGTCATGCGGCCAAACCATTCCACGGCGGATTGGCGCAGGACCAGCGGTGCATGGCTCAGCGCTTCGGCCCCGCCGGCAAGGATCAACTGATGCGATCCATCGCGGATATATCGGTAGGCGGTGTCGATGCTTTGCATGCCTGACCCGCAGTTGATCTGCACGGTAAAGGCAACCATCGCTTCGCCTAGACCCAGCCGCAGGGCCGCAACGCGGGCCGGGTTCATTTCGTCTGCGACGACGTTGACGCAGCCGAGGATCACGAGGTCAAATGCCGTGCGATCAAACGGCTGGCGCGCCAGCAGGGGGCGGCCACATTGCACCGCCAGATCAACGGGGGTGAAGGGGCCGGGGCGATTGCGGGCCTTGAGAAACGGGGTGCGTGCCCCATCAACGAGAAAGACGCGCTGGCCGTGACGACTGGTCATTGAGCGGCCTCCTGATTGATCAAACGATCGTCGATCGTGGTGGACAGCGTTTGCACCGGACTATCAAGGAACGTCTGTGCGACAGGGCCGCCCGAAAACAGCTCTGCCTTGCGCCGGACTTCTCGGGCGGTCGGCGCCTTGATTTCGGGTTGGGGCAGGGTGGGCAGCGCCCCCTTGGCCCATTGATGTATTATTTTGGTGAGGGCTTGCGCGCGAAGACCTGGCATGACGTTCTCCTTAACCAAAGAACGCGCCGCCGCGTGGATCAGTTCCTGATCGTTTGTCGGTGTCTACGGCATCGGCACCGATATGCGCGGGGGGGGATGAACACCCCGCACCCGGCGCGCCAAGGGATCAGGTGTCGCGCTGGGGTGTGTTGCCTTCGCCCAAATCCCAGAACAGCCCAGCCATCAACTGCAGGGCATCGCGGCAGACGGGTTTGAGCACATGTTCATCCGGGGCGTGCTGCGAACAGCTCCGGTACGAATGTGGTACCCAGACCGTCGGCAGACCAAGGATATCGGAGAAGCTGTCGTTGGGCAGTGATCCGGCCAGATTGGGTAGGATGTGCGGGGGGCGCCCGGCGCTTCGCGTTAACGATTCAGCAACGAAGGTCACCCATGGATGACCCGCATCCAGCCGCGTGGCGCGAAAGAAGCCGCGGTCGTGCGGTGCGATCTGCACATCCTCAAACCCGTGTTTGTCGAGGTGGCGGCGCAGCGACGGCAGGATATCGTCGGGATCGGTCCCTACGACATAGCGCAACTGACAGGCGGCGCTGGCATGGGCCGAAATGGCGTTCACCGGCGCTTCGGGTACGCCGCTTTTCATCGCCAGGATGGCAAAGCTGTTCCAGCCATAGGCGCGTTCCACCGGGGTCAGGTCCTCTTCGCCCCAGTTGGTGTCGATGGCGGGGCCATCGTCGCTTTGGATCGGGAGGTCTGCCAATGCGGCGCGCACCGACGGTGTCAGGCTGTCGGGGCGCCATTCGGGGATCTGGATCTGGCCGCGCTTGTCAGTGATCGTGGAAAGGGCCTGTGCGAGAATGATCGCGGGATCGGCCAGCAGGCCACCCCAATTGCCCGAATGATGCGCGCCGTCGCGTTTGTCGACAATCAGATCGAACGTCACCCCGCCGCGCGACCCCATGAACATCGTCGGCACGTCGGGTTGCAGACGTGGCCCGTCAGAGGCAATCAAAACATCGGCCGTTAGTTTGTCGCGGTGCGCAGCAAAGAATTCAGGCAAGCCCGCGCTGCCGGTTTCTTCGCTCATCTCGATCACGATGCGGCAGTTGAAGCCCAGCTTGCCGCGCGTCGCCAACACCGCCTCAAGGGCGGCGATGTTGATCAGGTGCTGGCCCTTGTTGTCTGCGGTGCCGCGGCCATACAGCCGGTCCCCTTCTTCGACCAGTTTGAACGGGTGCAGCCCCTCGCGCCACTGGTCTGTCTGGGCGCGGATCACATCGCCGTGGCCATAGGTCAGGATCGTCGGCAGGGTGTCCGCCTCGTGCCGTTCACCAATCAACAGCGGTCCACCGCGCGGATCTGGGTTGTCGTGCAGCGTGCAGGTGAACCCCAGCACGCTCAGGCGCGGCTGCATGCTGTCGGTCAGATAGCGCATCAGTTCGGGGGCTTGGTCGGGGTTCTGGCTTTCGGTTTCGTAGGCGACGAGGTCGGCCAGATCGGACTGGAAGGTGCCTTTGTCGAAATAGCTCGAGATCGTCTCGATCACGGTGTCGCGGCTCATGTGATTAAGTGTCCTTTGTCATGTCTTCGGAAATGGCATCGCCCCAGGGCGACATGGTTTCTGTGCAGCCAGAGTTGACCGTGCCGTCGCGCATCACGCCTGCGGGGCAGGCAAAGGCGTAGGGGAATATCGTACGCCGGGTTTCGACGACCTTGTGATCGGCGCGCAGTCGGTCCAGCACGGCGGCGGGCAGTGTGTCGTCGGCGATCAGGGTACCTGCATCCGAGGCATCAATGCGCGGGGCATGAAAGCTGGCGTCGAGGTCCATGCCGAAATCGGTGACAAACGATGACAATTGGGCCACGGCGCCAAGGATCTTGCGCCCGCCCGATGCGCCAAAGGCAAAGCGGCGCTGGCCCTGTTCACCGATCACGGGGCAGACGTTCATCAGGCACCGCTTGTTGGGGCCAAGCGAATTGGGTCGCCCCTGCACCGGGTCGAACCACATGATGCCGTTGTTCATCAGAAATCCGGTAGAGGGCGACACCACGCGCGCGCCAAAGATCGACAGAAGCGTCTGTGTCTGTGCCACCATGTTGCCGTGCCGGTCGACCACCGAAAAATGTGTGGTGCAGCCGGGTGCCTCGGGGCTTTCGCCGGTATCGCCCATTGAACCCAGCCTGCGCGCATAGGCACCTGAGAGGGCAGCGGCCATGGCCGCATAGCTGTCGGGGCCGGGGGCATCACCAAAGGTTTCGGTTTCCAGCGCGGCAAAGGTATCACGGAACGTCGGGCCTGCGGTCAGCCCCGGCACCACGTGAAACCGCGCATCGCGGTAGGCAAAGTCGAGGGGGGCGTGAAATTCGGCGCGGTAGGCATTGAGATCAGCGACTGAAAGGCACCCGCCTTTGTCCTGTACGTCGCGGGCCATGGCGGCACCGAGGTCGCCATCATAAAGCGCTCGCGCCCCATGCCGCGCGATCTGATCGAGACTGTCGGCCATGCGCGACTGGTCCAGCCGCTTGTCCGCCAGCGCGGTCCAGCCGCTGACGGTGGGCCATTGGCCGTCTTCAAGAAACAGCGCTGCGGCATCGGCGTCCTTGGCCAGCTCGCGGGTGCAGGAGGCAATGACAAGGGCGGCGTACCAATCCACCAGCAGCCCCTGGCGGGCGTGGTCGATGGCGGGCGTCAGCAGGTCGGCCCAGGGCATTTTGCCAAAGCGATCATGTGCCTGGCCCAGCCCATCGACGACGCCGGGCACGGCAACGGCAGTGGCACCCTGAACGTTGCGGTCATCCTGCACATGGTCCCAAGGAAACAGATCGCCCGCCGTGCCGCGCCCGCTGAGCGGGTAATGGGCGGGGTCCAGCGCGCCGGGGCTGCGCATGCCGTGGTTCAGCGCAATGGCCTGCCCGTCGTCCGCGCGCCAGAGCATCATCGCGCCACCGCCGGCAGGGCCGCTCATCCACGGCTCAAGCACCCCGATGACGAATGACGTGGCGACGGCGGCATCCACCGCGTCGCCGCCCGCTGCCAGCACCTCGGCCCCGGCGATGGCGGCCAGGCGGTGCTGCGCCGCGACCACGCCATGTTCGGTTTCGATCACATGTTTGCGGGTCTGGCTGCTGCGCGACAGGTTCAGGGACATTGGGTTACTCCTGCTCGTACATGGGTGTTTGCGGATCGTGCAGGTGGCAGGCGACATGGCCCTGCGGAATGGGGATATGCCGCGGTGCGTCGGTCTTGCACAGCGCGGTCGCGCGCGGGCAGCGCGGGTGGAAATGACAGCCGGGCGGCGGCGCGATGGGGTTGGGGTAGGCCATGCCAAGTTGGGTATCGGGCACGCCAAAGCCCGGTTCGGGCGTCAGCACGGATTTCAGCAGGGCCTGTGTGTAGGGATGGCGAGGGGCGTCGAAAAGACCCGCAACGCTATTTTGCTCTACAATCTCGCCCAGGTACATCACCGCGACGCGGGTGGCGAGGTGTTCGACCACAGCGAGGTCATGGCTGATGAAAAGATAGGTCAGACCAAACTCTTCGCGCAGTTCGCCCAGCAGATTGAGGATTTGGCTCTGCACCGACACATCAAGTGCCGATGTCGGTTCGTCGCAGATCACCACCTCGGGTTTCATGATCAGCGCGCGGGCAATTGCGACCCGCTGGCGTTGGCCGCCAGACATCTGGCTGGGATAGGTGTTCATTACCCGCTGCGGCAGGCCAACGACGTCCAGGATATCGCGTACCTTTTGTGTGCGACTGGCGGCGTCGCCGATGCCGTGAACCACCAGCGGCAGGGCAATGACGTCGTGAATGCTTTTGCGGGGGTTGAGCGATGAATAGGGGTCTTGAAAGATCGGCTGGATGCGGCGCGCGAGTGCCAGACGGCCTTGGTCCGCGATGTCTTGGCCGTCAATCCTGACCTGTCCGGCGGTCGGCGCCTCAAGACTCAGCAAAATCTTGGCGAGTGTGGATTTGCCGCAGCCGGATTCGCCGACCAGGCCCAGCACTTCGCCCCGGCCCAGTTGCAGCGAGACGTTATTGACCGCCGTCAAGGGTTTGACCTTGCCGAAAAGACCCTGTTTGACCCTATAGGTCTTGCTGACGGCTGAGAGTTCCAGCACCGGGGTGTCGTTTACGCTGTCCTTCATATGGTCAGCTCCTTTTCGGAATGGCGTTTGCCGTCTGGAAAAACGCAGCGGAAGGCGTGGGTGCCGTCCACATGTTTTGGAATATCGCCGCGACATTCGGCAACGGCATGAGGGCAGCGGGTGCGAAAGACACAGCCCTGCACATCACCAACCAGCGAGGGCACGATGCCGGGAATGGTGCCCAACTGGCTGCCGCGCGCGGTCTTGCCGGGAAGCGGGATGCAGCGCAGCAACCCGCGGGTATAGGGGTGCGATGGCGCGTTGAAGATGTCGCCCACGGGGCCGGTTTCGACCAATTCGCCGCCGTACATCACCGCCACCTTGTCGGCCACCCGCGCCACCACTCCAAGGTCATGGGTGATCAGGATCATCGCCATGTTCATCTCGCGGCCCAGATCGTGCAGCAGGCGCAGGATCTGGGCCTGAATGGTCACGTCAAGCGCCGTTGTGGGTTCGTCCGCGATGATCAATTCGGGTTCGCACATCAGGGCCATCGCGATCATCACGCGCTGACGCAGCCCGCCCGACAGTTGGTGCGGATATTGTGACAGTCGGCTTTCGGCAGCAGTGATGCCGACTTTTTCGAGCAGTTCAATCGCCCGGTTGCGGGCCTGTTGGCGGGTGACCTTGCGGTGCAGCAACAGCGCCTCGGCCAATTGATCCCCAATGGTATAGGCAGGATTGAGCGAGGTCATCGGTTCTTGAAAGATCATCGCCATGCGCGCCCCGCGCAGTTTGCGCATCTGGCCCTGGCTGGCGGTGGTCAGTTCGGTGCCGTCGAATGTCATCCGGTCGGCGCGGCGCTGAATGGTCTTGCCCAAAAGCCCCATCAGCGCCAGCGAGGTCAGCGATTTGCCCGACCCGCTTTCGCCGACGATGCACAGGGTTTCACCCCGATCGAGGTCAAAGTCGATGCCGCGCACGGCGTGCAGGGTGCCACCACCGACGGGGATATCCAGCGCCAGGTTGCGGACGCTCAAAAGTGGTTCTGTCATGGGTCAGCTCCGGTTTTCGGGGGCGGTTACGTCGCGCAAGCCGTCACCCATCAGGTTGATCGCCAGCACCAGCACAAAGAGCACGGCACCGGGGATCAGGACGAGCCAGGGTTCAAACAGCATCATGTTCTTGCCTTCAGAAACCATCAGCCCCCAACTTGGCGTCGGGGGCTGCACCCCAAGCCCGAGAAAGGACAGCGCCGCTTCGAGCAGGATTGCGTGGGCCATTTCAAGCGTCACGACGACGATCAGGTTGTTGGCGATGTTGGGCATGATTTCGGACAGCAGGATGCGCGGGGTCGAGGCGCCGATGACCTGGGCCGCAGCGACATATTCGCGCCGCCGCACCTGCATGGTCGACGCCCGCATCACCACGGCAAAGCGGTCCCACAGCAGCAGACCCAGCACCAGGATCACGACCTGCAATGACCCGCCGAGGATTGCCACGACCGCCAGTGCCACCAGCACGACGGGCATGGCCAGACGGACGTTGATCAAAAAGGTCACAACCGCGTCGACCTTGCCGCCGAAATACCCCGCAGCCACGCCCATCGCGGTGCCGATCACGCCAGAGATCAGCGCCGCCACCGCGCCGATCAGCAAGGATATGCGCGCGCCGTAGATCAGGCGCGACAGGTAGTCCCGGCCAAGATGGTCGGTGCCCAGCGGGTGATCCCATGTGCCGCCCATGAACACGGGCGGTTCCATCCGGGTCATCAGGCTTTGGGCGTAGGGGTCGTGGGGGGCAATCCACGGGGCGAGGATTGCCACGACGGTCAAGATGATCAGCACGATCACCCCGATCAGCAGACCCTGATGGCCAAAGACGCGTTTGCGCAGCATCTGGCCAGGAGTCGGGCCGATAATTTCGTCCAAAAGGCTGTCATGTGTGCCAGCGGTAATCATGTCAGCTGCTCCTCATGCGGGGATCAAGCCATGCGTTGAGCACATCGGCCAGAAAGGTGAAGACGATGTAGAACATCGAAAAGATCAGGATCAGCGCCTGGACGGTGGGCAGGTCGTTGCGTGCGATGCTTTCCCACGCGAGGTAGCCTGCGCCATGCAGGGCAAAGATCGATTCAACAACGATGGAGCCGCCCAGCATGAAGCCCATCTGCACGGCAGCGAGGCTGACGACCGGGATGATGGCATTGCGCAGCGCGTGGCGGAACAGCACGCGGGTTTCATTGGCCCCCTTGGCGCGGGCGGTGCGGATATAGTCCGACGACAGCACATCCAACATTCCGGCGCGGGTTAGGCGCATGATAGCTGGCATCGCGTAGTAGCCAAGCACGATGGTCGGCATGACAAAGTGTTTCCACGTCCCGGTGCCGGAGGGCGGCAACCATCCTAGTTGGATTGCAAAGACCACGATCAAGATCAGGCCGAACCAAAAGCTCGGCATCGCCTGGCCCGCGACAGAGATGAACAACGCCACGCGGTCGACTATGGAATTCGGTCGGATCGCCGCAACAACGCCCAGAGGCACGGCGGTGATCAGGGCAAAGCTGATGCCGCACAGGCCTAGCAGCATTGTCACGCTCAGGCGGTCGGCAATCAGCGTGGCGACCGGCAGGCGGAAATAATAACTTTCGCCAAAATCGCCGCGCAGGGCAGAAAACAGCCAGTCGCCGTATTGCACGAGCATTGGGCGGTCAAAGCCGTAGAGCCGCCGCAACGCTTCGACGTCTTCGCCGCTGGCGGTTTCACCTGCCAAGGCGGCGGCAGGATCGCCGGACAGGAACAGCAGGCTGAAGCTGATGAACGACACGGTGAAGGCCACCAGTATCGCAAGGCCCAGTCGTTTGAGAATGAATTGAAGCACGGGGGGCAATTACCTTGAGGCTGCGGCCCCTTGGTTAACGGGGCGGCGGTGGGTCTGGGTGGGGGCAGTGGCGACGGGGGTATGGTTGGGGGCGCGGTCGGGCGCGCCCCCGTTGATTTGGCTTACTTCCAGCTTGTCGTGGTGAAGCGCAGGACCTCGTCCGCCGTCGGGGTGTATTCAACCTCGGTGGTGGTGACGTAGTTGGTATTGTAGGAGAACATCGGCGCCCAATAGGCTTCTTCGGTGATCCGTTCGATCGCCGCTGTGTAGTTTTCCTTGCGCACCGCATCGTCGGTCGCGCTGTCCGCGACGTTCAGGGATGCCAGCGTCGCGTCGTCCATCGCATAGTCGAGCGAGCCATGTTTGAAGAACTGGCTGACCATCGCAGAGGCGTCGTTTACCGAATAGCTGCCCCATGTCTGGAAGGAAATCGCTGTCTCGCCCTTCATGTTCAATTCGCGCAGCGCCGAGTATTGCAGCATCTTGAAGTTGGTGGTGATGCCCACGGCGTTCAGGTAGCTGGTGATTGCCTCGGCATATTCGCGGTCACGGTAGGCATAGAAATCGGTGGTGAACCCATCGGGATAACCCGCTTCGGCCAGCAGAGCCTTAGCCTTTTCCGGGTCGTAGTCATAGGATACCGCGGCGTCGACGTCACAGCCGAATTGGCTGGGGAAACAGGGTGTTGAGATCACCTGCGATTTACCCTTGAGCAGGGCATCAACCAGCTCCTGACGGTTGATCGCGTGGTTCACGGCCTGACGCACGCGAATGTCGGTAAAGGGGGTGCCGCCCGACCGGCCTGCGGCATCCATCGCAAGGTAGCCCACGCGCATGGTGGATTCGTTGGACACGATGAATTGGTCCAGCTCGGCCAGCTTTTCGGCCTGATCCGCAGGTACTTGCCAGATCAGATCAAGCGTGCCGCTGAACAGTTCAGCCATCTGCGTATTCACATCCGGGATCGTGCGGATATCGACATTTTTGATGGTTGGCTGGCCCTTGGGGCTGTCGTGGTAGTTTTCGTTGGCCACCAGCACGAAATGCTGACCCGGTACCACATTGGTGACCTTATAGGGACCGGTGCCCACAGGCTTGAGGCCCATGCCCTCGGGGCCGGCTGTTTCGTAGTAATCGCTGGGGTACATCGACACCGGGCCGGAGAGGAATTCGATCGCCGCCGGGAAGTTTTCCTTGAGCAGGATACGGACGGTGTAATCGTCGATCTTTTCGGCGGATTTCATCCAATTCACATTGCGCTGTGTCTTAACGCCATTGGCTTCGTCGGCCACGTAATTGACGGTAAACACCACATCATCAGCGCTAAAGTCGGACCCGTCATGAAAGGTCACGCCTTCGCGCAGTTTGAATTCGATGGTCGTGTCGTCGATCCATTCCCATTCCGTCGCGAGGTTGCCTTTGTATTCATTGGTCGCCGGATCGCGATAGATCAGCCCATCCCAGATGGCGCGCTGAAGCACGACGCCCTCGCGGGATGAGTTGAAATAGCTGTCGACGTTTTCAAGTTCCTTGGTGAAGGCGACGCGCAGCGTGTCGTCGGCCTTGTCTGCCCAGGCTGCACCGGATGCTGCCGCAAGGGCGATGGCCGTGATGGTTGATTTGAAGACCGTGGATTTCATGGTCGGCTCCCTGTTGTTTGCGAAGTGAATTTCGGAACACTTTTGACTTGAAGCATGTATCATAATGTAATATACGATATTGCTATACGATTGATTAACGCGAACTGACTTGGCGGCGTCAAGCCCCCGGATCACGTTTCACTGGTGATGTTGGGGCAAGTGGTTGGAAAAAAAGCAAAATACTCTTTACGTGGGGTCGCTTGCCAAGGGGTTGCGCCTGTTGCGCGCCTTTGATGAGACACACACTGAGTTATCACTGGTTGAACTTGCGCAGCGCACCGAGTTGGACAAAAGCGCGGTTCAGCGTTTGGCCAATACCCTGCACATCGAGGGAATGCTGGATAAAGATCCTGTCACGCGGCGGTTTCGGCCGTCGCACGCCTGGCTTGGATTGGCCTATGCCTATTACTGGTCGGATCAACTGGTCGGGCAGGCAATCCCCAAGTTGATCGACCTCAGTCAGGAAATCGGCGAGACGGTCAACCTTGCCGAGTTGTCGGGGGATCACATTATCTATGTCAGTCGGCTGCCGTGCAAACGTACCTATTTTGCAGCCACCGTGGTGGGCCGCAGCCTGCCGGCGCTGTCCACGTCGGGCGGGCGGGCGATCATTTCGACCTTTTCGGCCGAGGACCGCGAAGAGGCGATCCAAACCTGGCCGATCAAGCCCTTTACCACCCGCACCACAATGGACCGCGACGCGATACGACGCAGCATAGATGAGGCGGTGGAAAGCGGCTATGCGATCTCGACCGGGCAGATGATCCTGTCGGAGTTGGGCGTGGCCTGCCCGATCACCGGGCCGGACGGGCGGGCCTTTGCGGCAGTGCAGTGTTCGGTGTCGGCCCATACTTGGTCGCGCGAACGGATCGAGGAGGAAATTCTGCCACGGCTTCAGGACACTGCCAACGCGATCTCGCCCTCGTCACAGGTTCACCGCCGGTAGGGCGCAGCCGCGCCTTTGGTCGGATATTTGCGTTGGCGCGCCTTGCGGCCAGATATTTGGGTTGCCGCGCCTTGCGGCCAGATATTTGCTTTGGCGCGCCTTGCGGCGCGGGCGAGGGTGTGCGCAATTGGCCGCAATATGGGGGCCAACGGAAGGCACAAGAGATGACGACGATGACACGCTCGGGAACACACCTGACTGTTCTGGTGGTTCTTGGGTCGACCCACCTGCTGAACGACCTGATGCAATCCCTGATCCCCGCGTCCTATCCGATTTTGAAAGAAGCCTATGCGCTGGATTTCGTGCAGATTGGCATGATCACCCTGACATTCCAGATCGCCGGTGCGCTGTTGCAGCCCGTGATCGGCATGGTGACGGATCGCTATCCTGCGCCCTATTCTCCAGTGGTGGGTATGATGTTTACGCTGTCCGGGCTCGTTAGTCTGGCCTTTGCGCAGAGCTATTTGATGATACTGATGTCGGTGGCGCTGATCGGCATCGGGTCGTCAGTCTTTCACCCCGAAGCGACGCGGATGGCGCGCTATGCCGCGGGTGGGCGTCAGGGGCTGGCGCAAGGTATCTTTCAGGTCGGTGGGCAGGCGGGCGGGGCGCTGGGTCCGGTCTTTGCCGCGCTGATCATTGTGCCATGGGGTCAGCCGAGCCTCGCGTGGTTCGCGGTGGTCGCGCTGGCGGCGATGCTACTGCTAACCTGGATCGGGAGCAAACAGCGCGCGATCCGCGATGAATTTGCCGCGATGCGCGAACGCAACAAGGGCAGTGTCAATGCAGTGGTGCACGCGCCTGTCACAATTGCGATCGGACTCGTCGTGCTCACGGTGCTGATGTTCACCAAGAACGCCTATGGCGAGAGTTTTCGGTCATTCTATACGTTTTACCTGATCGAAAAGTTCGGCCTGTCCATTCCCGCGTCGCAGCTCATGCTGTTTGTGTTTCTGCTGGCGGCGGCGGTGGGTGTGTTGATCGGCGGTGTGGTGGGCGACCGGATCGGGCGCTATCGGATCATCTGGATTTCGGTCCTTGGGCCGCTGCCGCTTACCCTGATCCTGCCCTATGCTGACCTGTTCTGGACAGGTGTGCTGACGATCATGATCAACCTGATCATGGCCAGCGCCTTTGCCTCTATCCTGATTTACGCGATGGATCTTTTGCCCAACCGGATCGGTCTGATCGGGGGGTTGTTTTACGGTCTGAACTTTGGGTTGGGCGGTGTCGCCGCTGCGTTTCTTGGGGTCTTAGCCGAGAGTTACGGGGTTGAGACGGTTTACGTCATCTGCTCATTCCTGCCGCTTGTTGGCTTGTTGACCTGGTTCCTGCCCCGACTTGAAGAAGGCCGTTAGGGGGCGCGGCCCGACCTGCGCGCATCAGGGCCGGGCATCGCCGTTGGTTAATGCCGGGCGACCAGATGGCCATCCCCGACATCGTCATGCACGACGACCTGCGGCGGATCGCCCACGGCGCGTACGGGGCTGGGCGGGTCCGAGGCGTCGATCACCCGAGCGGGCAGGGCGCGGTCGGGGTCGGCGTGAGGCACCGCCTGGATCAGGCGGCGGGTGTAGGGATGACGCGGGTCACCGAAAATCTGCGCCCCGGTGCCAAGTTCGACGATCTGGCCGAGGTACATCACCGCAACCCGGTCAGCGATGTTTTCGACCACCGCCATGTCGTGACTGATGAACAGGTAAGACATGTTCATTTCACGCTTTAGCTCTGCCAGCAGGTCAAGCACCGTAGCCTGAACCGAGACATCAAGCGCTGATACGCTTTCGTCCGCGATGATCAGCTGTGGTTCAAGCGCCAAGGCGCGGGCGATGCAGATGCGCTGGCGCTGGCCGCCGGAGAATTCATGCGGATAGCGGTCAAGCGCGTCCTGACCCAGGCCCACGCGTGCAAACAGGGCGGCGGCCCGGTCACGGCGGGTGGCGGCGGTGCCAATGCCGTGGATCACTAGCGGCTCGCGCACCAGATCGCCCGCTGTCATGCGTCCGTTAAGCGCGGCCATCGGGTCTTGGAACACCATCTGCAATTCGCGGCTGATCTGCTTGCGCCGGGCGGCACTGTTGCCGAGCGGTTGCCCTTTGAATCGGATATCGCCGGTGTGAGGGACAAGCCCGGTCAGCGCGCGCGCGATGGTGGATTTGCCACAGCCGCTTTCTCCCACGAGGGCAAAGGTTTCTCCGGGATGGATGTCAAAGGATACACCTTCAACGGCGTGCACCCGTTGAACCACGCGGCCCAGAATGCCGCCATGCAGATCATAGGCAACGCGGGTATCGCGGAAAGACACGAGCGGCGCGCTTTGCGGATCGGGGTGGGTGCCGTGGCCGGTGCCCATGCGCGGCACGGCGGCCAGCAGTTTGCGGGTGTAGGGTTGTTCCGGTGTCGCAAAGAGCTTGCGCACAGGGGCGCGTTCGACCATCCGACCGTTTTGCATGACCAGCACATGATCGGCCATTTCCGCGACGACACCCATGTCATGCGTGATCAGGATCAGCGCGGTGCCCATGTCGCGGGCCAGATCGCGCAAAAGGTCCAGCACCTCGCGCTGCACGGTGACATCCAGCGCGGTTGTAGGTTCATCGGCGATGAGGATATCGGGACGCAGCGCAATGGCCATGGCGATGACGACACGCTGGCGCATCCCACCCGAAAGCTCGTGGGGGTACTGGCGCAATCTGCGCTCGGGTTCTGTCAGGCGCACGGCGCGCACGGCCTCCAGGGCGCGTTTGCGGGCTTGGCCGACAGAGATGTTTTCGTGCGCGCGGATCGCTTCGACAAGTTGCACGCCGATCCGCATGACGGGATTAAGCGCGGTCATCGGTTCCTGAAAGATCATCGCGATGCGGTTGCCGCGCAATTGTTGCAGGCGGTGTTCCGGCATCCCGGTCAGCATCTGGCCGTCAAAGTGGATACTGCCCCCGGTGACCCGCACCGCAGGCGGCGGCAAAAGACCCATGATGGCAAGTGACGTCAGCGATTTCCCCGACCCGCTTTCACCCGCGATGGCAAGGGTTTCACCCTTGTTCAACGTGAACGAAAGGTTTTCAACCAGCGGCATCAGCCCCTGCTCTATGCGCACAGAAATGCACAGGTCGTCGACGGTCAGGATGGCGGTCCCCCCCGCCGCCTGCGGCGCCGGGGAGAGGTTCTGGACTACGGTCATTCAAACACACATCGCGGAAAGTAGAAGGACACGACCCAATTGGGCATATCCACGATTTCAGAGATGCGCAGGTCGCCGCAGGTAGAGACCAGCATATAGGCATCCTCGGCAGCGAGCCCTTGAGTGGCACAAAGCAGGTCGACCATCTGGCTGACCGCCTCGCGGGCGCCGGACATCAGATCAGGCCCGATCCCGGTGGTCACCTCATAGCCTTTGGCATCAAGGTGGTTCGTGACCGGCCCCGGCGTGGTGAACCGAGGCATCCTAAGTTGGGCATCCTTGATCAGATCTAGGGTCACCGTCGCGTTCATCGGGCTTTCGATCGCGGTGCCGCAGACTTCGCCATCGCCCTGCGCTGCATGGGTGTCCCCGATGGAGAAGAGCGCCCCTGCCACCTCGACCGGCAGATAAAGCGTGGTGCCCGCTGCCAGATCGCGGATATCAAGGTTACCGCCCACGCGCCGGGGCGGCACGACGCTGTGGAGTCCCGGTTCTGCCAACGCGCAGCCGATGGTGCCCGCGAAGGGTTTCAGCGGCACCCGGCCATGTTTGCCAAAGAGTGCCGGCGCCAGCGTGTCGGGGTCATAGTCCCAGATCGTCAGCGCCGGGTCGGTGAATTGGTCGGCCAACAGGCCAAAGCCCGGGATGTTTGCCGTCCAGCCAAACCCCGAAGGGGTGAACCCCTCGATGGTGATTTTAAGCGCGTCGCCCGGCTCGGCCCCTTCGACGTAGATCGGGCCGGAGACCGGATTGATCTTGCCGAAATCCAGCGTTTCCACGTCTTTGACGGTGCTCGATTTGGTCAGTTGACCGGCCGAACTGTCGTGGCAGTGGAATTCAAGGGTCGCGCCGGGGGCCACCGTCTCGGCTGGGACAAACGAGTTGTCCCAGCCGAAGTGGTGATGGCGTCCATGGATCGTATAGTCAGGACATTTATTGCACATCGGTTACATACACATAATCGTAGTTGACGGGGATCGAGACCGGATCGACATAAAGCGCATCTGCGCCGCCCATCCGCTCAGACTTCATGGTGTAGCGCTGTTCGTTGAACACCGGCACCCAAGGGGCGTCGTCCATGACCTTCATGTAAACATCAGACCATTTTTGCAGCCGTGCCTCGACCGCGTCGGGGTCTGTCATGCTGTCGGCTTCGGTGGCCATCGCGTCGATCTCTTCGTTGCAATACCACGACCAGTTCCAGCCGCCCTGCACCGCACCCGCACAACCCAGGATCGGACCGTAGAAGTTTGACGCATCGGGGAAGTCGGCGATCCATGCCATGCCGCCTGACCAGATCATCGGCGCCTGATCCGCCTCGCCGCCCGCAGCGATGACACTGGCCTGGGCAAGTGACTGGATCGACGCCTTGATGCCGATGTTCGCCAGATCCTGCTGAATCGCCTGCGCAATCCGTGGGTTTGGGTCTGTGTTCATAACGTAAAGCTCGGTCTCGAACCCGTCGGCAAAGCCGGCTTCGGCCAGCATCTCTTTTGCTTTTTCGGGGTCATAGGCATAGCCCTCGTAACCATCCGTATAGCCAGGCATCGACGGCGGCAGGGGCTGCGTGGCCGGCACGGCGCGGCCATTGATCACCTGAGTGATGCGTTCCTTGTTGATCGCCATGTTCACGGCGCGGCGGACATCGACATTGTCAAAGGGCGGCATTTTCACATTCAGTGTAATGTACCCGGTGTGCAATTGGCCGCCTTCAACCACGCGCGCGGCTTGGGCGGGGTCCGCCATCACCTCTTGGAACTTGGCGGGCGGGATACCGTCACCCGGCACGTCGACTTCGCCATTTTGCAAACGCAGCAGGGCCACGATGGGCTCTTGCCCCACTTCAAAGGTCACGCTGTCGAGATAGGGCAGGCCTTCGCGCCAGTAGTCTTGGTTCTTTTCAAATACGAGCCGCTGGCCGATGGTCCATTCGCCCAGTTTGAACGCCCCGGTGCCCATTGCAGTCTTGCCAAAATCGGCCCCTGCTTCTTCGACCGCTTCGCGGGCCACGACAGAGGCAAAGTTCAGCCCCATGACATGCAGGAAAGTCGCATCGGGGCGTGACAGGGTGATTTCGACCGTGAGGGGGTCGACCACTTTGACGCCATCAAGTGTTTCAGTGTCACCGTTCGAGATCGCGTCAAAGCCGGCGATGGAGGCAAAAAAGCCGGCGCCGGGGCTTTGCGTCTTGGGGTTGGTCACGCGATCTAGCGAATATTTCACGTCCTCCGCTGTCATTTCGCGGCCGTTGTGGAATTTTACACCTTCGCGCAGCTTGAAGGTAAACGTCATGCCATCTTCGGAAATCTCATAGCTTTCGGCCAGACCGGGGCGCAGATCGGTGGTGCCGGGGGCATAGTCCATCAGCCCGTCATAAAGCGATTTTATCATTGACCAGTTCTGCCAGTCATAGCCAATGGCAGGGTCCAGGGTGGCCACATCGTCCTTGTACGAGATGGTGATATTACCGCCCGATTTCGCGTTCGGGTCCATGTCAGAGTGGGCATCGGCAAAGGCCGTCGCAGGCAGGGCCAGTGCGGCGACCAGCGCGGTTGAGGTCAAAAATCTTTTCATGGTGTCTCTCCTTGTTGGGTGGTTTTTTGTGGTTAATGTCAGCGGACCTTGATCCGCGGGTCGGCGAACAGCGATGCGATGTCTGCCACCAGATTGCCGATCACGATGGCGCAGGCCGAAACCAGCGTGACGCCCATGATGATCGGAATGTCGACGCGTTGAATGGCCTGCCACGCCAATTGGCCGATGCCAGGCCAGCCAAAGACGGATTCAACCACCACAATGCCACCCATAAAGATGCCAACGTCGATCCCGATCATGGCGATAATGGGCAGGATGGCATTGGGCAGCGCATGGCGCAGCAGTACACGGGCGCGCGACAGGCCTTTGGCGTGGGCGGTGCGGATGAAGTCCTGGCGCAGCACGTCGATCATCGACGAGCGCATCATGCGGCTGTACCAGCCCGAGCCTAAGATGCCGAGGGTCATGGCGGGTAGCACCAGATGCGCGAAAGTGCCGTAGCCGCCGATCGGGAACCAGCCGAGCTGCACTGCGAAAACATAGAGCAGCAGCAGACCAACCACGAATTGCGGTGCAGACACCCCAATAAACGAGGCGATCATCAGGCTGTTGTCGGTGGCGGTGCCCCGGCGCAGGGCCGCGACCACGCCCATGGTCAGCCCGACCACCAGTTCGGCCACGATCGCGCCGACCATCAGCAGCAGGCTGGCGGGCAGGCGGGCGGCGATGAGGGCGCTGACTTCGGTTTTTTGGAGATAGGAGCGGCCAAGATCACCCTGCACGAGACTGGTCAGGTAGCGCCAGTATTGCACGATGAAAGGTTGATCGAGGCCCAACTGCTCGCGGATATTCGCAACCGTCTGTGCCGTGGCTGATCGCCCGGCGATCTGGCGTACCGGGTCAGACGGCAACAAGTAGAGCAGCGCAAAGGTAATCAACGACACCCCCAGCAGGATCATTGCGGATTGCAGCAGGCGTCGGGCAAGGAAATTGATCATTGGTCTTGCCCTCTTTGGGTCGGGTCAAGCACATCGCGCAGCGCATCGCCCACAAGGTTGAAGGCCAGGGCAAGAGACACGATGGCAAGGCCGGGAAAGAACACCAGCCAAGGGGCCGCTTGGAAATAGGTCTGGTTTTCAAAAATGATGTTGCCCCAGCTCGGGGTCGGGGGCTGCACGCCCACGCCCAGATAGCTTAGCGTTGCTTCGAGAAGGACGGTGGTGGAGATGCCCAAGGTGCCCCAGACGATAATCATCGGCACGAGATGCGGCAGGATATGACGAAAAAGGATGCGTATATGGCCCGCGCCTAGCGTCCGTTCGGCGGCGATGAATTCGCGCTGCGACAGGGATGAGGTTTCGGCGTAGATGACCCGCGCCGTCTGGACCCAATTCACCGTCGCGATGACCATGGCGACAATCCACAGGGAGGGCTGAAAGATCGCGGCAAGGCAGATCGCCAGCAAGAGGGCGGGGAAGGCCATCATCAGATCTGTCAGCCGCATCAGCACAGAGCCGATGAACCCCCGAAAATATCCGGCGGTGATCCCGACCAAAGTACCAATGACCAGCGCGACACCATTCGCCACCAGCCCGATGATCAGCGAGGTCCGCGCGCCGTAAAGGATGCGGGTCAGCAGGTCGCGCCCCAGCAGGTCGGTGCCCAGCGGAAACTGCGCACTGGGCGGCATCGGCGCACCCTGCATGGTCAGCCCGTCAAACATCTGTGTATTCGGATCATAAGGCGTAAGCCAGGGCGCAAAGATGGCCCCGAAAAAGGTCATCGCGACAAGGAATAGCCCGATCAACGCCAGTTTGCGCCGCCGCAGCCGCGCCCAGATCGACGGGGCGCTGGCGCGCAGGGTGGCTGGATTAATTGCTGTCACGCAGATTTCCTTTGTCTGTGGCGTTTTCTACGATCCGGGTTGCGGCCTCTTCGACGGTGATCCGCCAGGCCATGGCAAGCTGGCGCAACTGGTCGTAGGCGGCATCCTGCGATTTGCCCTGCGCCGAAAGCAGTGCCACGGCCTGCACAACGGTTTGCCGCGCCGACATCCTGTGGCGCAGTTGTTTGATCTCGGATGTCAGCGTGCGGCGCAGTTCGAACGAGTGGCGCGCCATCAGCAGCGCAGAAAACGCGCCGCTCGAGCCAACGGGTTTGAGCAGCAGGGCATCCGCCCCCATGCGAGCGGCCCATTCGATACGCCCCGGCGCTTCGGTTCCGACGAGGGCAATCATCGGCATCGGCGCGGTGCCGGGGGCCCAGGGAAACTGCGCGTCATGGCCCATATCGGTGTCGTAAAAGATGAAATCCGCTGTGATGGCAGAGGCGGGCAAATCTGGCCAAGCGTGGGTCACGCTGAGCCCGATGGCGTTGAGTTGCCGCATCAGCGCAGCGACATGGTCGGGCGCGGGATGCACGATGACGGCGCGCGCTTGATCAAGGTTTGGAATGTCCAATGTGCCTGCCATTACGACACGACGCTCAGTTTGGGGTGCCCGACATCGGGGTGGCGCGAGGGACGGGTGAGATAGGGATCAGGGGCGATGTCGGGCCAGTGGTGCAGCACCTCAAAGACGCCACCGCGTACCTGCGCCACCTTGACGCTAAGCGTGCTGTGGTGGGTCGCCGGATCAATGCCAAAGCGCGCACCGTGGCTGGCGATGAAATTCTCGAACGGTTGATCGCCCTGCGCCGTGATCATGGCGGCCAGCGTCAGCACCGACTGACGCGAAATGATCTCGAACGATGAATCGCGGCCTCTGGGGCTGGGCGATGGGCAGAAATGCGGCCCGACAGACACCAGCCCTTCGGCATCCGCGCCCAGCTGCGGCAGTTCGGCTTCGGTCAGGTTGCACGACACGACAGGGCAGATGTCGGCGGTGAAATGCGGGTCGCGGCGACCCAATTCAGCATAGGCGCGCAGAAAGGCATATGAGCTGGCACCCACCAGCGAATTGAGGATGAAAGCGGGGCGCAGGGTTTCGATCTCGGCGATGAGAGTTGCAATATCTTCGTCGCCCAGCGGCAGATACCGTTCGCCCAGAACGCGGCCACTGGCCTCGTCCGTGCGCATCCGCGCCACGCGGCAGGTTTCCCAGCCCCATATGTAATTGGACCCGACGAGATAGGGCGTCGTGCCGAAATTCCGGAAACACCAGCTAAGCAGGGGCAACAGGTGCTGGTTGGCGCAGGCGTGGGAATAGATCACCCGGTTGGATGTCTCGAACCCCTCAAACGGCAGGTTGTACCACAGCATCGCGTTGGTGCGGTCGAGTATCGGGATCACTTCCTTGCGCGCGGACGAGGTGACACAGCCGATCACATGACGGGCATCGGAATTGGCAAGGATGTCGGCGCACAGGGGAGCGTATCGGTCGATCCGCCCTTCGGGATCGCGCAGGACGGGCCGGAACGAAATCTGTGCATCGGTTGAGGTGTTTACCGCGTCGATCCCTGCCATTGTCCCACGCAAGACGGCGCGGGAAATAGCGTCATAGGTGCCGGATTGCGAATAGAGCACCCCAAGATCGACGGTTTTTTTCACGGCTCCCCCCTAAAACGAAAAAGGCCTCACGCGCACGTATCCGTGCGACATGAGGCCTGATTGCCCTGCGGATATTTCCGCATGTAGTAATAATAAACGAAATAAAGATGCGGCTGTCGAGTCTTGATTGCATGATTTCGCATCCAAATCGCAAAGACTGCGCAACAATTGGGCTGTAGCGCCGATAGATGCCCGAAAATTATGCGTCTAGAGGTCGAGGTCAATCTTGCGCACACGGTCGCGCAACAGTGTTTTGGATACCGTTAGCAGATGCTGTTCCATCGCGGCTGCGGCGGCGCGGCAGTCGCGTCTGGAAATGGCATCGGCCAGTGTTTTGTGCTGTTCGCCCAACAGATGCAGCGTCTGTGCCGAATAGCTGTGGCGCCGCTGGGTGGTCCAGGCCGCTTCGCGGCGCACAGAGCGAATGGATTCATAGACCGTCAGGAACAGCGGATTGCGTGCTGTTTCGGCGATCTTGTAGTGGAACATATCATCGGCGGCCTCGTAGGCATCCATGTTTGTCAGATTCAGCGTCGCGCGCATCAGTTGTACCAGCAGATCAACCTCATTCGGCTGGGCGCGTTCGGCGGCCAGTGCAGCCAGCGCCGGTTCGACCTCAAGCCGCACTTCCATCACATCGCGCGGCGTGACCTGGCGGGCCAGCAACCGCAAGCTGTCGGCATTGGTTGCCGGGGGCGGTGCTGCAAAGGTACCCTGACCGTGGCGGCGAAAGATGGTGCCGTCGTCCTGTAGCTGGCCCAGTGCCAGCCGCAGCCGCGCCCGACTGACACCAAAGCGTTCGGCCAGCGCCCGTTCAGGCGGCATGCGTCCATCGTCAAGCATATCGCCCTTGCGGATCGCGGCGCGCAATGTCTCGGCAAGCGTATCTTCTGACCGAAAGCGGGGCGCGTTATCATCCATTGGCGGTCAAACTGCTGAAAAGGTCCATGAACATTCGCAAGGAGGTTATCATCAGGAAAATGCCGAAGGCAAACCGCAAGGCGCGGCGCGGGATGCTGTGGGCGAGTTTCACGCCCACATGTGCGAAACTGCTGGTCAGTGGAATGATGATCGCCGCCGCAGCAAGATTGACGTAGCCGAGCGAGAAGGGCGGCAGACCCTCGGCCCCAAGGCCGGTCAGCGCATAGACCACGGCACCCGGCAGGCCGATGATAAACCCGATCGCGGCAGAGGTGCCGACGGCACGGCGGATGTCATAGCCCAGAAAGTTGAGCAGCGGCACGCCAATGGTCCCGCCTCCGATGCCCATCATCGCGGACAGCGCACCGGTCACGGTGCCAAGTGCGGCCCAAACCAGTTTGGAAAAGCTGCGCACGGCCGGATCTGTGGCCGGTTTGCGAAAGATCATGTCAATCGCGACCAAGGCAGCGACCACCGCAAAAACGCCGACCAGGATAAGCCCCGAAACATAGCCCCCCAGCAGCGCACCGACGATGACACCAACCAGCAGCGAGGGCGCCCAAAGCCGCAACAACTCCATGTCAATCGCGCCGCGTTTGAAGTGACCATAGCCCGACGATAGCGAGGTAAAAACGATGGTCGCCAGCGAGGTGCCGACTGCAACCTGCATGGTGATCGCCGGGTCCATGCCCACTGTCGACAGCGCAAGATAAAGTGCCGGTACAATGACGATTCCGCCCCCCACGCCAAGCAGGCCGGCAAGGACACCCCCGGCGACACCCGCACCGACTGCGATGGCAATGAGGGAAAGTAGACTACTGAAATCGAGCGCCATCATTGGGTTATGTCCTGTCAGTTTTGGGGCCTGAAGCGTGAGACTGGCTTGGTTGTCCCGCGCTTTTGCGTGCGGCTTCGGCCCGTGCGATGGCGGCATCTATCGGTCCGCGGTCGGTGGTGCCGGAGAAATCATTCTGCGTTGGCATCGCGTCCGCCACATGCAGATAGCGTTCGCCTGCCACATCCAGCAGGCGGTCCAACTCGGCCAGGGGGTCGGCGTGATCATCGGCGCGCAGGTCAAGATAGGCGTGGTCCTGGCCGCGATGTATCACCAGCCCCGCCGCTTGCCTGCCACGTTTGTCGCCGCCTGCATCCTCGCCCGCGCGCATCGCGGCCAGCAGCCGTTGCGGCATCGCAAGATCGCTGCGGCCTACGTAGGTATCAAAGGTGGCGCGCACCACGTCTGGCCCGGCAAGCATATTGCCCGCCACCGAATGATGCGTGCCGATCTGATGCCCCGCCCAGTCAACGCAATCGGCCCCGGTATAGGCGGCGAAATTACCCGCAGCGTCCATCATATGACATTGGCGGATATCGCGCCCCGCATCACGCGCAGAGAATTCGGCAATCAGGCCATTTGCCGTCTCGCCTGCCTCAAGCCTGCGACGGCCCTCGGTGCCCCAAAGAGGGTTGACGAAAGACTGCGTTGCCACGGCCACGCGCCGCCCGAGGTATGGCACGGCTGCACCACATGCAAAGAAACGGCTGGCGACGATGATGCCGATTTCACCAGTGCCGGGATCGCGGGCAATAATTGAGTAGGTCATCCTTCAGCGCCCCACTGCATAGGCTTGCATCAAGCGCGGCGTGGCGGCGGCCTGAAGGCTGCCATCGGGGTGGCGCAGTGCTGCCGTCAGACGGCCCACCGACCACGGTTCGGCCACGGTTACGATATGGCCGCGCGCACGCAGACCTGCGATGACGGCTTCGCCAAAGTTGGGTTCGATCATCATCTCTCCTGGGAGTGCCTGTCGTGGGAAAAAGCTGCTTTGAAAGTGCATCGAATGAAACAGCGGCGCGTCCATGCCTTGCTGTAGGTCCAACCCGTGATGCACGAAACGCAAGAACCAGATCAACTGCCACTGGTCCTGCTGGTCGCCACCCGGTGTACCAAAGACAAGCCGGGTGCCGTCAGGTTTCTCGGCCAATGACGGGGTCAGCGTGGTGCGTGGGCGGCGGCGCGGGCCGAGCGATGTCGGCAACCCTTGCTGAAGCCAGAACATCTGTGCGCGGGAATTGAGCGGGAAGCCAAGGCCGGGGATTACTGGATTGCTTTGCAGCCAGCCGCCCGAGGGGGTTGCCGACACCATATTACCCCAGCGGTCGATGATATCCAGATGTACGGTATCGCCGCGCTTTTCGGTCAGATGGGCCATTGTCGGTTCTTGTGGGGCCGTATCTTTAACGCCAAAATCGAAGGTCACTCGGCGCTGGTAGGCCTCTGCCAAATGTTCCAGCCCGGGAATGAAGCCGGGGCGATGTTCCAGCGAGGCCTGATCGGTGATCAGCTTGGCGCGGTCAGAATTGTAGCTGTCAGACAGCAGGATCTCCATCGGCACGATGCTGTAGTCGGGATCGCCATAGTATGCTTCTCGGTCGGCAAAAGCCAAATTCATGGCTTCAATAACCGTATGAACAAACTCTTCGCCCATCGGGTCCATCGCGGCGAGGTCAAAATGTTTGAGGATCGCCAGCGTCTGCAAAAAAACCGGTCCCTGCGACCAAGGTGCTGTCTTGTGAACCGTCCAGCCCGCGTAGTCATAGCTTAGCGTATCTTCGTAGGTTGCCGACCAGTTTGCGAGGTCTTCGCGGTTTAGAACCGCGCTGTTCTTTTGCTCGGATACGTCGTGGACGCAGGCCTCATCGAGGTAGTCGCAGATGGCATCGGCGACGAACCCTTGGGACCAAATTCCGCGCGCTGCTTCAATTTGGCCGACGCGGTCTTGCCCGCTTGCTTCCGCTTCCTTGACCAACCGTGTGTACGTCGCGGCCAGATCGGGGTTTTTGAAATTGGCGTTGGGCGTCGGTGCCGTGCCGCCGGGGGTCCAGACGGCAGCGGAGGTTGGCCATTCTGCTGCGAAATAATCGGCCAGCCCGGCGATGGTATTGGCCACACGCGGCAACATGGGGTGGCCGTCTCGGGCGTAGTCAATGGCTGGTTGCAACACGTCCCGCAGGCCCATGGTGCCATGATCGCGCAGCAGCAGCATCCAGCCGTCAAACGCCCCCGGCACCACGGTGGATAGCAGCCCCGATCCGGGGATCAGCGTCAGACCGCGCGACGTGTAATGCGCGATGGTGGCCCCGGCGGGTGCGACCCCCTGGCCGCAGACGACCTTGGTTTCGTTTTTTTCAGCGCTGTGAAAAATGATCGGCAGATCGCCTGCGGGGCCGTTCAGATGTGGCTCGACGATCTGAAGCACGAAACCGGCCGCCACTGCCGCGTCAAAGGCGTTGCCGCCTTTTTCAAGGATGCCAAAGCCCACGGCAGAGGCAATCCAGTGGGTCGATGTGGCGACCCCAAAGGACCCTCGGATTTCGGGGCGGGTGGTAAAACCGGGCATAACGTCTCCGTTTGTCAGTGTTCGCGCGGGTCCAGCGCATCGCGCAGCCCGTCGCCCAGAAGGTTAAAGCCAAGCACGACCAAAAAGATTGCGACACCGGGCCAGAGCGCCATCCAAGGTGCCTGGTTGAGAAAGTTTTTTGCGGTGTTGAGCATCGAGCCCCAGGAGGGCGAGGGGGGTTGCTGGCCCAGCCCGAGAAAGGACAGCGATGCCTCTGCGATAATGGCGGTGGCCACGGTCAGCGTGGCCTGCACCAGCACGGGTGGCAGCACGTTGGGAAAAATGTAGCGGCGCAGGATACGCGGCGTGGACAAGCCGATGGCGTGCGCGCTTTCGACGTAATCTTCGGCGGCGATGCTGAGCACCTGACCGCGTGTCAGGCGGATGAAGACCGGGGTTGCTGATATGCCGATGGCGATCATTGCATTCGTCAGACTTGGCCCCAGGAATGCCGCCAGCGCGATGGCGAGGATCAGGAAGGGCGCGGCCAGCAAAGCTTCGGTACAGCGCGAGATAATCGCATCCGTCCAGCCGCCGAAATAGCCCGCGATGATGCCCAACGGCACCCCGAGCCCAAGCGCGATGGCGACCGACACAACCCCAGCCAACAGCGACGCTTGCGCGCCCCAGACCAGCCGTGACAACACATCGCGGCCCAATTCATCGGTGCCCAGCCAATGGGCGCCGGAGGGTGCCTTGCGCACCGCGCCCCAGTCGGTCGCTATCGGATCGGGGATCGGCAGGATCGGCGCGGCCAGTGCAATCAGTACAAAGAACGCGACCAGCGCACCGCCAAGCATCGCGCTGCGGTGTTTGCGGAATTTCTTCCAGACGCGGTTTTCGGGTCGGGCTGCCAGCACGGGATCGGCGGCGCTTTCGGCATCAATGGTCAGGGGCGTTGCAGGTTGGGCCATTATTGCTTCCTCAGGCGCGGGTTCAGCAGCACATAGGCGACATCGGCCAGCAGGTTCATAAAGATGAAGCCGACGGCGGTAACGAGAACGATCCCCTGCACAACGGCATAGTCACGGTTGAAAACCGCATCGACGACCAGTTTTCCAAAACCGGGGATGGTGAAAATCTGTTCGGTCAGCACAGCGCCCGCGATCAACTCGCCAAACAGCAGGGCGGTCAGGGTCACGATCGGTGTCAGCGCATTGCGAAAAGCGTGTTTCAGGATGACGCGGCGTTCAACCAGCCCTTTGGCGCGGGCGGTGCGCACGTAGTCGGAATTCAGCACGCTCAGCATGGCCGAACGGGTGTGCCGCATCAGGGTGGCGGCCAGTGCGGTGCCCAGCACAAAGGCAGGCATGATCATCACGGTGATAGAGCGGACCGGGTCTTCGCTAAGCGGGACGTAGCCAGAGGCGGGGAGCAGTTTCCATTTCACGGACACCAGCAGGATCAGCATAATGCCAAGCCAGAAGTTTGGGATCGACAGGCCGGAAAGTGCGACGACATTGGCGATGTAATCCACAACCGTACCCTTTTTCACTGCCGAGAAGATTCCGGCGGGAATGCCGATGAGCATGGCAAAGACCATCGCCATGGTCGCAAGTTGAATGGTGACCGGCAATTTCTGCGCAATCAGCTCCAGCACCGGTTGGTTGGTGCGCAGCGAAATGCCCAGATCGCCGGTAAGTGCATTGCCGATCCAGGTAAAATACTGAACCAGAATGGGATCGTTCAGGCGGTATTTCTCGCGCAGGAACTCAAGCACCTGTGGATCACGTTCTTCACCCGCCATCGCCAGCACCGGGTCACCCGGCAACAGCTTTTGCAACGTGAACACAAAGATCGAGATCAGGATGATCGTGGGGATCGCGATGACCACACGGCGCAGGATAAAGGACAGCATCTGAGAGGGCCTCATATGAGAGAGGAGCCACCGCCGGGACAGGCCCGGCGGTGTGCGGGAAAGGCGGCTTAGCCTTCTTCTTTCTTCATGCCTTTCAGGCGGATCATCCCGTCTGGATAAGGTGTGAAGCCCGAGATCGCGGAATCCAGCGCCCAGATCCATGTCTCGTGGTAGAGATAGACGATGGGTGCTTCATCATTCAGGATCGCGCGGGCCGCGTTGTAGCTTTCCTTGCGAACGTCCCGATCGTTGGATGTACGCGCGGTGTTCAGCAGCGTGTCGACCTCGGCGTTGGAGTATTTGGAATCGTTCAGCCCGGCGTCGGTGGTCATGAACTGATGGATGTTGCCATCAGGGTCGACCCGGCCCGACCAGCCGATCTGGCTGGCGGTATAGTCGCCCGCGGTCTGATCAGACAGCAGTGTCGCAAATTCCTTGGAGACCAGTGAAATGCGAATGCCTGCCTCGGACGCCATGGATTGTACCACCTGCATCAATTGCAGCGGAATGGTGGTATTGGGCACCTGAACTTCCAAGTCGATCCCATCGGGGAAGCCTGCCTCGGCCAGCAACGCTTTGGCCTTTTCCACGTCACGCGCGGGCACGGGGAAGTCGCTGCTGTACCATGGTGATGTCGGCGGAAACGGCTGGTTGCCCGCCGCAAAGGCACCGTTGAACACGACCTGATTGATAGCTTCGCGATCAATCGCAAGGCTCAGCGCCTGGCGCAGACGTTTGTCTTTGCCCCATGGGTTATCGGCTTTTTCGCCATTGGCCACGTTGATGGTGATGCCCTGATAGCCAAGTGACACAGCGCTGGCCACCTGGATGCCATCGTCCCCTTCAGCCTGCGCCAGATCGGTTGCGGCAAGGCGTTCGAGCATGTCGATGTCGCCTGATTGCAGGTTGGCAAGCCGCACGGTGGTGTCTGGTATCGGCAGGTAGGATACGGTGTCAAAATGGTATTCGTCGGCATTATAATAGTCGGCGAACTTCTCAAGGACGATCCGGTCTTGCGCTACGCGCTCTTTAAACTTGTACGGGCCGGAGCAGACGGGGTTCAGGCCAAAATCGACACCCGCCTCGGTTGCGGCAGTGGGCGAAACCATCATGCCCGCGCGGTCGGCGAGCTGAGCCATCAGCGTGGCGTCGGCATCGGCCAGATCAAAGCGGATCTCGTGGCTGCCCAGCACTTCAACACCGGTTACGGACGACAGTTCAGACTTGCGGCGAGATTCCTCAAAGTTCTGGCTGCGGTCGATGTTGGCTGCCACGGCTTCGGCGTCGAATGGGGTGCCGTCGTGAAAGACCACATCGTCGCGCAGCATCATGGTCAGCTGTTTGCCATCCTCGGAGAACGACCATTCGGTCGCCAGTTGCGGGATGATTTCAAGGTCGGGCGTGATGTCGACCAATTTGTCACAAAGGGCGGTATAAACGATCCGCCCGACAAAGGTGCGCGACTGGTCAGGGTCTAGCACATCGGCATCAGATTGCAGCGCGATGCGCAGATCGGCGGCTTGAGCGCCCAGTGTTGTCGCACCCAGTAAGGCGGCTGCGAGGGTTAGTTTCATCAGTGTCATGTCGAACTCTCCTGTTGATGGAATTTGTTTCGGTTAGGCCTGTTATTTTTGATTTTGGCTGGATCGGGATTGCGCCCGCCCCTGCATGGCATCTTGGTAAAGTGTAAAGCGCGCGCTGGCGCCTGCTGCACGGGGCGCGGGTTCTGTGCGGCCCAGATCGGGCTCTGCCGCCGCGATTTCCTCGAAAAAGTGGCAGGCGGCTATGTGATCCTGGCCGACGTTGGTCGGGCGCAGGGCAGGGGCCTGCGATGCGCAGAGGTCTTGTGCATAGGGGCAGCGGGTGTGGAACCGGCAACCGGACGGCGGGTTGGCGGGGCTTGGCATTTCGCCATGCAGCGCCGTCTGGCTGAGGCGCTGACCGTAAGCGGCCACCGGAATGGCGGACAACAGCGCGCGGGTATAGGGGTGGCGCGGGTGCTGGAACACGGTATCAACCGTGCCCTGTTCGACGATCTGGCCCAGATACATCACCGCCACGCGGTCGCTCATGTGCCGGATGACCGCCAGATCATGTGCGATGATCACCAGCGTCAGGCCCAACTCGTCGCGCAGATCGCCCAACAGATTGATCACCTGCGCCTGAACCGACACATCCAGCGCCGATACCGGTTCGTCGCCGATCACCAGCTTGGGTGCAGAGGCCAATGCACGGGCGATCCCGATGCGCTGGCGCTGACCGCCGGAAAATTCATGCGGATAGCGTTCGGCGTGTTCAGGACGCAGCCCAACCTTGTCCAGCAGCCCCGCCACCTTGGTGCGCCGCTCTGCCGTGGTCATTTCGGGAAAGTGGGTTTCCAGCGGTTCGCCAATCAGTTTACCCACGCTCATGCGCGGGTTAAGCGACGAAAACGGGTCTTGAAAGATGAACTGCATATCCCGGCGCAGCGCTGTCAGATCGCGCCCCTTGAGGCTGCGCACGTCGATGCCATCAAAGGTCACACCGCCGTCGGTGGGCGACAGCAGTCGCATCAGCAACCGCGCCAGCGTAGATTTACCGCATCCGCTTTCGCCGACAATGGCAAAGGTTTCGCCGCGTCGAACGTCAAAGGACACGTCGTCAACGGCGCGGATCACGCCCGGCGTGCCCATCATGCCGCCGCCGGTCTTGAAGTGCTTTTTCAGCCCGCGCGCCTGAAGAATATTGTCGCTCATGCGCTTTCCTTCAGCTTGATTTCCAGCGGGGCAAAGTGGCAGGCCACCTGATGATCGTCAGTCATCGTGACCAGTGGCGGCTCTGTCGCGCAGATTGGTTGGGCAAAGGGACAGCGTGTGGCAAAGCGACACCCTGTCGGCATGTTCTGTGCGGTCGGCACCATGCCCGGCACCGTCGACAGCCGCCCGCGCGCGCCGGTTAGATGCGGAATGGAGGACATCAGCCCGATGGTATAGGGGTGCTGTGGATCGTTGAAAATCCGCTCGGCCGGGCCGGTTTCCACGATGGTCCCGGCATACATCACGGCGACCGTATCGGCGATTTCTGCGACGACGCCGAGATCATGGGTGATCATGATCGTGCCCATGTCGGTTTCTGCCTGCAAGTCGCGGATCAGCTCGAGGATCTGTGCCTGAATGGTCACGTCCAGAGCAGTGGTAGGTTCATCCGCAATCAACAGCGCCGGGTCATTGACCAAAGCCATTGCGATCATCACGCGCTGGCGCATGCCGCCCGATAGCTGGTGGGGATAGTCCCGCATACGCTTTTGCGGCGCGGGGATGCCGACGCGCCCCAGCATGGCCACAGCACGGTCATTGGCTTCGGCATTGGTCACAGTGCTGTGCGCCTTGATCGCTTCGACGATCTGGTCGCCGATGCGAAAGACCGGGTTCAGCGATGACATCGGCTCTTGAAAGATCATTGTCATCCGGCTGCCGCGTAGTTTGCGCATCGCCTTGGGGTCGGCGAGGTTCAAAACTTGGCCCTCGAACACCATCTGGCCGGAACTGATGTCTGCCGCCCCGGCGGGAAGCAGCCCCATCATGGCCAGCGAGGTGACGCTTTTGCCGCAGCCGCTTTCACCAACGATGCAAAGGGTTTTCCCCGGACTGACAGCAAAGCTGACGTGGTTGATCTGGTCGCTGGGTGCACCGCGAAAGCGCAGACTGAAGTCCTGCACGACGAGCAAATCCGGTGGTGCGTCGGTGTTAACCAGAGACAAAGTGCGCTCCTCTTGGACCAGAATCTAAACCAATACTGAATTGGTTTAGTATGCGTTTGCAAATATTACGCTGTCAATCAACAGTTTTCGCATTTCATAAACTGCGGATATTTTTTGGTAACCTTTTGATATTACGAAAATATCAGAAGATAGGCTGCGGGTGAGGGTCAAGCCCCCTCACCCTAATGATGTTAGTAGCCGGCGGCTTGACCGTCTTTGCGCGGGTCAGACCCAGCAGCATAGGTCCCGTTGTCCAACCTTTGCACCAGTTGCGCTCCACCAAAGCCAAATGCGTTGTCGGGCGCTTCGACCTGGATGCTGTGACCCATCTTTTTAAGACCGTTTATCACGTCGGCCGACATGGATGGTTCGCAGGCAACCTCAAGGCCTTCGATGGTGCGCCAGCGTGGTGCGTCTGCCGCAGTCTGTGGATCTTGATCCCACAGTTGGGTGCGCAGCAGCAATTGCATGTGGCCCATCGCCTGGATCGGCCCGCCCATCATGCCGAACGCCATCAGTGGTGCGCCGTTTTTCATCGCAAAACCGGGAATGATCGTATGGAAGGGCCGCTTGCCCGGCGCGACCTGATTGGGGTGTCCCTGTTCAGTGGTAAATCCCAGACCGCGGTTTTGCATCGAAATACCGGTGCCCGGCACCACCACACCAGAGCCGAACCCGGCATAGTTCGACTGGATGAAACTGACCATCATGCCAGAAGAATCCCCGACGTTCATCAACACGGTGCCGCCACGTTTTGGGGCTCCTGCGCCAAAATCCTGCGCACGATCAAGGTCGATAAGCGCCGCGCGTGATTTCAGATACGCGGGGTCCAACAGGGCGGTTTCGTCCACCTCAGCCATATGATCGCGGTCCGAAACATAGGCATGAAGATCGCTATAGGCCAATTTAACAGCTTCGATTTGCAAATGTGCAGCGGCCAGATCATCAGGGCCGTGGTCACGGATGGAGGTGTGTTGCAAAATACCCAGCGCCATCAGCGCCGCGATGCCCTGACCGTTCGGGGGGATTTCATGCAGTTCGACGTCGTCAAAACTTTGGCTGATCGTGCCACACCAGTCATTGCTGTGCGCGGCCAGGTCTTCGACTGTCATCGCGCCACCGTGCGCCTTGGCGAAGGCTGCGATTTCCTGCGCGATCTCGCCTTCGTAAAATGCGCGGCCCTTGGTCTCGGCAATCGCGCGCAGGGTGCGTGCGGCGCCGGGGTTGCGAAACCGCTCGCCCGGCTTGGGTGCACGGCCACCGGGCATGAAGGTTTCGGCAAAGCCGGGCTGGTCTTTAAGAACGGCGGCACCTTTGGCCCATGCGGTGCCAACAATCGGCGACACGATGAAACCTTCTTCGGCGTAGCGGATCGCGGGGGCAAGCACGGTGGCGAGGCCCAGTTTGCCAAACTTTTCCGACAGTTCGACCCAGGCGCTGACCGCGCCCGGCACGGTCACCGAATCCCAGCCATGCTCTGGCATGCCTCCGGCAAACCGGTCTGGCGTCCAGGCGGCAGGCGCGCGGCCCGAGGCGTTAAGCCCGTGCAGTTGTTTGCCATCCCACAGGATGCAAAACGCATCAGAGCCTAACCCGCAGCCGGTCGGCTCGACGATGGTCAGGGTCGCCGCTGTGGCGATTGCGGCATCCACGGCATTGCCGCCCTGTTGCAGGATCGACAGCCCGGCCTGGGTTGCCAGCGGCTGAGATGTTGCCACGACGTTTTCCGCAAGGACGGGCGAACGGCGGGAAGGGTAGACGGGATCATGACGCAGACGCATCGGACGACCTTTCTTTGGTTTTACGGGATTTGAAATGGTTGCGAACCGGCCATGCCATTGCAGTCGTGAGGCCCGTGCGAAATGTCACTTTGTGGCTCCCGTCGGAAGAAGGCAGCGTTTGGCCGCCGCGGAACAGATTATGACAATAGCTAACACAAGAATTTCCAGAACAAAGCGCGGAATTATTGCCTTTATATTAAGAATAACTTATCTTGAGCTATGGATACACGCCAATTGGAAACCTTACTTGCCATTCATCAGCACGGTGGCTTTGCCGCTGCGGCGCAGGCCGTCAATCTGACAGCTTCCGCCATCAGTCAGCAGATAGCAGCGCTGGAGGCCGAGTTGGGCACGCAATTGTTTGATCGATCTCGTCGCCCACCTGTGCTGACGTCGAAAGGCGCTGAAATGGTGCGGTCCGCGCAGTCGATTTTGCAGATTGTGAGAGAGACAAAAGCCTCGGTCGGGGCGGGGCCCGTGCGGGGCACCATGGCATTCGGATCGCTGCGCACCGGAGCCAATTCGCTGGTCCCCAAGTCACTTGCAACCCTCAGGGCCGGCTATCCTGACCTGCATTTTCGGTTGCGTGTCGGCATGTCAGAAGAGCTGATGAGCGAGGTTGTGTCAGGCCAACTGGATGCCGCGCTGGTTGCTGATCACGTCGCAGTCCCAAGCAGTTTGCGCTGGACGCCCGTGATGACAGAACCGCTGATCGTGCTAACCCCGCCGGGCACGGGCGGGCTGTCGATCGAGGCGTTGATCCGCACGGTGCCATACGTCCGTTACCGCACTCAGGTTCCGCTGGCACGCCAGATCGACACCGAAATTGCCCGGCTTGGCGTATCCCCTCGGCAGGTTGTTTCCGTCAATACCATGCCTGCGGTGGTGGGCTGTGTGCAGGCGGGACTTGGGTTTGCAATCGTGCCGCAGGTCGCGTTGCAGGATATGGTTACCGCGTCGCTAGATTGGTTTCCGTTCGGGTCACCGCCTATTCACCGCAGATTGGGCGTGGTGCAACGCGTAACATCACGACGCGAGGAGGTCTTGGTCGCGCTTGTGGCCGCGCTGACCTATCATGGCCGCCCGCGTGACAATCACGACTAGCGCCAACGTCACTGTATAAAAAGGGTATGCGGGTCGGCTGGATGCGCTGTGCAGCCCATAATGCTAGTTATGTAAAATACGACTGTAAATTTACATTAAGTGTTCGAATAA
>TARA_R110002049_G_scaffold46424_4_pt1 | contig 38567 bp, 27 predicted proteins | sample TARA_R110002049 | Tara Oceans TARA_R110002049 (sample SAMEA4396941) | marine metagenome | biome: Polar Biome; feature: [SRF] surface water layer (ENVO:00010504); material: water (ENVO:00002006), including particulate matter (ENVO:01000060) such as... | depth 5 m
TTACCAATATATGATTGATTTGGGGAAAGATTTACCCCTTATTGACGACCAATACAAAACCGATAGCAATATTATAAAAGGTTGCCAAAGTAAAGTTTGGGTACATGCCGAAATGAAAGACGATAAAATAGAATTTACTGCCGATAGTGATGCGATTATTACTAAGGGTATAATAGCTATTTTAATACGTGCGTTTTCAAATCAACACCCAAAAGATATTATCGATGCCAATACCGATTTTATTGATAAAATTGGACTAAAGGAGCATTTATCACCCACGCGAGCTAACGGATTAGTAAGTATGGTGAAACAACTTAAAATGTATGCCATTGCATACCAAACACAGTTAAATTAGTTTATTTGTTTAACGGTTTATCAGTTTATCAGTTTATTTACCTAAACAACTTTTAAACCTCTAAACCTCTAAACCCATAAACGTATAAACTTAAAAAAAATGAGCGAAACAACTATAGACACCACCGAATTAGGAGAAAAAATAGTAAACGTACTTAAAACCATTTACGACCCAGAAATACCTGTTGATATTTACGAACTCGGTTTAATTTACGATGTATTTGTAAATGAAGATTACGACGTAAAAATATTAATGACGTTAACAACGCCCAACTGCCCAGTAGCAGAAACATTGCCTTTAGAGGTTGAAGAAAAAGTAAAATCGCTTAACGCCGTAAAAAGTGCCGAAGTTGAAATTACTTTTGATCCGCCCTGGACCCAAGAATTGATGAGTGAAGAAGCGAAGTTGGAATTGGGGATGCTTTAGTGGAGTAAGCAGTATTCAGTCGCAGTTTGCAGTAGTTAAAAAAACAATAAAATGTCACCTTGAGCGCAGTCGAAAGGTCTCTTATATTATGGCCGGAGAATACTATAAAACCAAAGAATCTGTTCAAGAATATATAAAATTAGCTGAAGGCATTGATGGCAGGAAATTAATTGAAAAACTTAAAAAAGTTTTACCATCCAATTCGACGGTATTAGAAATAGGTTCTGGACCAGGTAGTGATTGGGAAATATTAAGTAAATATTACAATGTTGTAGGTTCAGATAATTCAATTGAATTTTTAGATCTCTTAACTGCAAAATATCCAAATGGAGAATTTCTTGAATTAGATGCCGTCATTTTAAAAATCGATAAGACCTTTGATGGTATTTATTCGAATAAAGTTTTACATCATTTAACGGATAATGAATTAACGCATTCCATTAAAAGACAACATGAAATTTTAAAACCTGAGGGCATAGTTTGTCATTCTTTTTGGAAGGGAGAAGGTTCTGAAGTTTTTAAAGGTCTTTTCGTTAATTATCATGATAAATCAAACCTTGATGAAATTTTTAAAGATTATTTTGAAATACTTTCAATTGAATCTTACGAAGAGTTTGAAGAAGGTGATTCACTTTTACTGATAGCAAAGAAAAAATAAAATGTCAGACGAAATCATAAATCGCGTAGCGAATAGCAAATTAATCACTTTAAATCTTGAGGATTATTATCCTAAAGGTAATCGTGTGCTATTTGATATCAAAGATTGGCTTTTTGAAGGTTTTGTGTTACGCGAAAAAGATTTTAGAAATCAGATTGATGAATTTGATTGGTCACAATTTCAAGATACTTACATTGCTTTAACTTGCAGTAGTGATGCTATTATTCCTGGGTGGGCGTATATGCTGTTAAGTATTCATCTTGAACCTTATGCGAAAAAAATAATTATTGGTAATCTTGAAACTTTAGAAACCTCTATTTATCAAGATGTTTTAAATAGTTTGGATGTTTCTGAATATAAAGACAAACCCATCATTATAAAAGGCTGTTCCAATAAACCCGTGCCTCAAAATGCCTATATTATGTTAGCAACAAAGCTAAAACCTGTTGCAAAATCTATTATGTACGGCGAAGCTTGTTCCTCAGTACCGCTTTTCAAAAAGAAATAATTCTTATTAAATTTACTGTGACTAAATTGTAAAAGAGGGCCTAAACCTTATATTTGCACAAAATTTAACAATTTAAAAAAAATGAAAAAACTATTACTAGTATGTGTTTTCTTTATCGGATTAATATCGGTAAACGCACAAACTGAAGAAGAACTTAAAGCTACACAAGCTGTTAAAAAAGATTCTATAAAAGCTATTAAAGGGCGTGTTGACGCATTACAGGCACAAATAGATGCCTTACCTGGTTGGAAAAAAGGCGCTTTCGGAACAATTGGAGGTAGCTTTTCAAGCTTTAATAACTGGTATTCTCAGGGGTCTCCTAATAATTCATCTGGAAATATTGGTTTTACCGCTAATGCTTTTGCTAATTTAAATAAAGAGAAATTCTTTTGGAGAAATGCAGGTAATATAAACTTATCTTGGGTTAAATTTGATGATAAAGACGACCCTACAGATAATTCAAAATTTAGAGAGGCCACAGATGTTTTCAACATCTCTTCTTTATACGGACAAAAATTAAGTGAAACATTTGCTATCTCTGGTTTAGGGGAATACAGAACTACAATTCTAAACAATTTCAACAATCCTGGATATTTAGATTTAGGTGTTGGTGCCACTTGGACGCCTATTAAAGACTTAGTAGTGGTAGTACATCCTTTAAACTACAACTTTGTGTTTACAAAAGAAGATGCTATTTTCTCATCGTCATTGGGTGCTAAAATTCTTGTAGATTATACGAGACAAATAAATGCCATTAGCTTTAAAACAAACCTATCCATGTTCCAGAGTTATGAGTCAAGTGATTTATCCAACTGGACTTGGAACAACTCTTTTAGTTATACCTTATTGAAAATGATTGGTGTTGGTTTTGACTTTGGTTTAAGAAATAACAGACAGGAAGCTCTAGATTATTCTATAAACACATTAGGAAATACTACTGATACTTTTGAAACAGTAGATAATGATTTACAAACGTATTTCACAATTGGTTTAAGTTATAAATTTTAACAGATTCAATTTATATGATAACAAAAAGCGTTTTCAAATTGAAAACGCTTTTTGCTTTAAACCAAATTATGACGTATTTTGATTTACTAATCTCCTTTAAATTTCTTCTTTTTTTGCTTACTTCCAAAAATTCTTTTCAATAGGTTATCTCTTTTTTCTGGATTGCAATCCAAATCATCTAATACTTCCTGAGAAGGTGATTCAAAAGTGCTTTTTGTAATTTTATTATAACGCGAATCGGCATTCAATTTCTGATAAAACTTACCAAAAATCGGAAGTGCTGAATTAGCACCTTGCCCAATACTTGTAGATTTAAATCCAATGCTGTGGTTATCATTCCCCACCCAAGTTACAGTAACTAAATTGGGTGTTATGCCAACAAACCATCCATCTTTATTGTTTTGGGTTGTTCCTGTTTTTCCAGCTATATCGTTTTTCAAATTATACGTCGTTCGTAATCTTGACGCTGTTCCACTGTTTATAGTAGATTGCATCATTTTAAGCATCACTTGTCTTGTATAATCGCTATAAGCCGAAACCTCAGCAACTTCTTGTTCAAAAGATGCAATAATGTTGCCTTCTTTATCTTCTATCTTCGTAATAATATATGGTTTCACGCCTTTACTATTATTCACATAGCTGGCATAAGCACCTGTTAGTTCTTTTAAATTGATTTCTGCTACGCCCAATGCCAAAGACGGTTCCAAAGGAAGATCTTTTGTAATCCCTAACTTTTTTGCTTGTTGTACGACCTTTTCAATCCCTACTTGATTTAAGACTTTTACGGCAATGGTATTTACAGAATTACTCAAAGCCATTTCCAAATTAAAATTAAGATGCGGGTCTTCTTCTTTTTTGCCCGAATTAGTAGGTGTCCAATTATCAAAATTGGTATAAGTAACCGCTTGTAACGAAAAATAAGTGCAAGGTTTCATGCCGTTTTCTATAGCGGCTGTATATACAAAAGGTTTGAAAGTTGAACCGACTTGTCGTTCGCTTTGAGACACATGGTCGTACTTAAAATATCTGTAATCTATCCCGCCAATATATGTTCTAACAGCACCAGTATTAGGTTCTATGGAAAGTATTCCAGTGTTTAAAAATTTTAAATAATGCCTTAAACTGTCAATGCTTGAAAGATTTTTAACAACATTACCTTCCCATCCAAAAAGTTCTGTATCTTTTTTTATAGATAAAGAATCTTCAATTTGTTTATCAGTTAATCCTTTTTCTTTATAGAATTTATATTTTGGCAGTTTTTTTACCGCAGCTTCAATTATACGTTTATTGGTGATCCAAGGTGCATTTTTTCCATGTGACGTTTCAAAATCGTTTTGTAATTTAGAAAGGTGTTCTTTCACTGATGCTTCAGCAAGTGTTTGCATTGTTGAGTCTAAAGTGGTATGAACAACTAACCCATCACGATATAAATCGTATGAATCTCCATTAGGTTTTTTTAAGGTGTCTAATACTTTAGATAATTGTTTTTTTACTTCTTCCCTAAAATATGGCGCTAATCCTAAATCGTGACTAAAAGATTTATAGTTTAAAACAATGTTTTGCTTGGAAAGTGAATCAACCAAATGTTGGGATATATAATCATAATTAAGCATTTGATTGAATACTACATTTCTACGCATTTGGCTATTTTCAGGCCGGAGTCTGGGGTTGTAATAACTCGTAGCCTTTAAAGATCCAACTAAAGTTGCGGCTTCAGAATATGTTAAGTCTGATGCTGGTTTATTGAAAAATTTACGTGAAGCACTTTCTATACCATACGTATTATCAGAAAAAGAAACCGTGTTTAAATACAACGTAAGAATCTCATTTTTTGAATAAATTTCTTCAATACGCTTGGCAATTATTGATTCCCTAAATTTATTAATCAACATGCTAAATAGCACATACTGTTTTCTTCCAAATAAATTTTTACTCAATTGAAGGGTGATAGTACTTCCGCCTCCAGCAGATTTATCTTGAAAAATGATATTTTTAACAAAAACACGTGCTAAACTCACATTATCGATACCGTCATGTTCGTAAAATCGGGTATCCTCCGTGGCAATAAGTGCATCAATAAGATGCTGTGGGAAATCATTGAAAGCTAGCGGTTGCCTATCATAAACATAATATTTACCAATTAGTTTTCCATCTTTATCTAAAACTTGAGTAGCCTCTTCCTGCTGAATTGAACTCAACTCCTTTACAGTAGGTATTTTACCAAACGCCCCTAAATAGATACTAATATATAAACCAAAGAAAAATATAAAAATAGAAACCGCTAAAATTAGAGCCCATTTTACCCACCGTTTCTTTAATATTTTTGATACCCAAATAAAATAAGGTGAACCTTCGGCTTTATGCATATATTTATTAATTATACTCTTCTGTATAATCTGGATAAAGAAAATTATTATAGGGAAAACGGGTTACATGAATGTCTCTAACCTCATCGTAAACACGCTTTTTAAAGTCTTCTAAATTTTTCTTATTTAATGCAGAAATAAAGAGCGCATTGTTACCTAATTTATTCATCCAAGTGCTTTTCCATTCTTCCAAAGAGTAATGTCTCTCGGTACGTTCAGTTTCTAAATCGTCTTCCTCTAAAGGTTCTGCTTCGTAAGCGTCAATTTTATTGAAAACCATAATAGTGGGTTTATCACCACTTTTTATTTCGCCTAAAACTTTGTTTACAGACTCGATATGCTCTTCAAAATTAGGATGTGAAATATCAACCACGTGAAGCAATAAATCGGCTTCTCTCACTTCATCAAGCGTACTTTTAAAACTATCTACCAATTGCGTTGGCAATTTGCGTATAAACCCAACGGTATCGCTTAATAAAAATGGCAAGTTTTGAATTACCACTTTTCTAACCGTAGTATCAAGGGTTGCAAACAACTTGTTTTCGGCAAAAACATCACTCTTACTAATCACATTCATTAGGGTAGATTTACCAACATTGGTATACCCCACTAAAGCCACACGAACCATTTTTCCGCGGTTACCGCGTTGTACCGCCATTTGTTTATCAATGGTTTTAATACGTGATTTTAAAAGTGAGATTTTATCCCGTACAATACGTCTATCTGTTTCAATTTCTGTTTCACCGGGTCCACGCATACCAATACCCCCTTTTTGTCGCTCAAGGTGCGTCCACATCCCTCTTAATCGCGGTAGTAAATATTCACATTGTGCCAATTCCACTTGCGTTCTTGCATAACTAGTTTGGGCACGTTGTGCAAAAATATCCAAGATTAGGTTTGTTCTATCTAAAACCTTAACGTTAAGTATTTTACTAATATTACGTTCTTGTGCGGCTGATAATTCGTCATCAAAAATAGCAGTACTCACATCGTTATCTTCAATAAACTGCCGAACCTCATCCATTTTACCTGTTCCAATAAAGGTTTTAGGATTAGGCATATCCATTTTCTGGGTAAAGCGCTTTACGGCATACCCGCCAGCCGTAAAAGTTAAAAACTCCAATTCATCTAAATATTCTCTAGATTTTTCTTCACCCTGATCTTTTGTAATAATGCCTATTAAAACCGCTTTCTCCAAAGCAATATCTTTCTTTTCTATCATGCTGCAAAGTTAAACATTTGTAGCTAGTATTGTTCGAAAAAGAATTCCTCGATACCTTTTATCGAGGTTTCAATTGAAATTGTCATTCTCGCGAATGCGGGAATCTAAAAAATAAAGAATTTATCAAATTATTTATTTTAAATTTTTAAGCCTATTTTTGATTTATGACAGAATCTTTTGAAGACATTCCCGTGAGCCATGATATGCAAACTGTGGCATTTTATAATCTTGAAAATTTATTTGATTTAGTTGACGACCAACACACTAACGATAACGATTTTTTACCAACTTCTGCTAAAAAATGGACGCCAAAACGCTACGATAATAAATTGAGGAAATTAGGATATGCTATTTCCAATATTGGGCGAAGAGAAACAGGTAAACATCCAGCAATTGTAGGTTTAGCCGAAGTTGAAAACAATAAAGTTATTGAAGATTTAATAGCTTCAAAACATCTTGAAGACTGTAATTATGGTTATATCCATTATGATTCTTTAGATGAACGCGGGATTGATGTAGCTCTCATTTATGACACGACTGCTTTTGAAGTATTACATTCTGAAACATTTACTATTCAATTGACTGATGATGATGGTTCGCCTGATTACACCAGAGATATTCTATTGGTTTCGGGTTTACTTGATGGTGAAAACGTGCATCTTATTGTAAACCATTGGTCGTCTAGACGTGAGGGTGAAAAGGAAACCGAACCCAAACGTATGGCTTCGTCGGATAAAGTTGGCGAAATTATTTCTTCATTACGACAAAAAAATGAAGCTGTTAAAATTATTGTAATTGGCGATTTTAACGACGACCCGCATAGCAATAGCATAAAACGTTTAGTTGAAGGTTTTGATTTATTTAACCCCATGGAAACCTTAAAGTCTTTTAATAGGGGAACCACTAAACACAACTGGCAATGGAATTTATTTGACCAAATTTTAATTTCCACTAACTTTTTCAAAACTTCAGACTTGTTGTTTGAATATAGTTCTGCTAATATCTTTGATGAAGATTTTTTAAAACTTTTTAACGGTAAATATAAAGGCTCACCGTTTAGAACTTATGTTGGTAAAAAATATAAAGGGGGTTATAGCGACCATTTCCCAGTGTATGTTATTTTTAAGAAGTGATTCTATTTGTCACCTCGAACGCATGTTAGAGGTCGCATATTTTTTATACCTATTTATTTTAATGCGTTTTTTATTATGTGATTTCTCACTTTGTTCGAAATGACAAAAACTTCTTTTTTAAAATCTTAGTAGTGAAAGATTTTGAAAACTTGACAATTATGAAGCCTGAAACACCACATAGGTTAAACCTAAAATAGCAACTGGCAATAACCACAATAAGTATATATTATATGTGCTTTTAGATTTCTTTTTATTCATTTTAGCATGTATCATCATGCGCCTTTTTCCTGTGTATTGCATCCAGTTTTTAAAATAGATAAAAATAGCCATTAAAGTGAATAATGTCCATGCCTTTGAAGACGACATCGTATCCATATTCATTTGCCTAAAAAACCCTGAAAAAAAGACACCTAAAAGCAACAATAGTGCCATTTGAAAAACTGTAATATAAACTATGGCAATATTATTTGCCTTTTGTTTATACTTTGGTTTGTAATGTGAAAAGATGTTGTAGAAAAGGGTATCGAATAGGTTCATTTTAGGGTTTTTAACTCATATTGTTACTTGGTTTTTTCTAAAAATAGGTGTTTACAGCAAACTCAAACTGAGTTATAAAAATGTCTTTAAAGTTTGAAATATTGTTTTGTTCATAAAATAGCAACATTGCTTTTTTATAGTCTATCGAGCCCACAGTTCGAAATGATAAAGGACAATGGTTTTCGCTCATTAATAACGCATTGCTGACTATTCTTGCCGTTCTTTTATTTCCATCCATAAAAGGTTGGATATATGAAATTAAGACTAGCGTCAATAATGCTTTTTCGAAAACATTTTCCTTCTTATTTATAAGATCGCACGTATTTTTTAAAGCCTCTAATATTTGAAATTCGTTGTCTAGTGGTCTATAATTTGTTCCTGAAATACCAACACGCCTTTTTCTTAAATTTTTTTCAACAGCTAATTCCTTAATCAAAATACTATGAATATCTTCAATTTTAGAAACAGAAAGTGGATTCAGGTAATTAGTATGCTCAATTATAAAATCTAAAGCATCCTTATGATTTAAAAGCATAACAGCCTCTTCCTTTGTTTTACCAGACGCCGTTTCTTTTTCTTTTAATAAGCGTTCTGTTTCTAACAATGAATAGGTGTTTCCTTCAATTTGAGATGATTTCCAACTTAAATCTATCGCTAATCGTTCCAGTTCCATTTTATATTCATTATCTGAAAGCTGAGCGATATTTGATTTATAATTATTTTGAAGTGTTTCAAGTGTTTCCAATTCGCTTTTAGAGAACACATTATGGTAACTTAAAACTTCTGTAATGATCTTGAAATTAAAACTTTCTTTTATTTCTCTTTCGTCAATCTCCTTTTCATAATATTTTTCAACATTCATTGGTTGAACTAATTCAAAAACTGGAGAAATAAAATACTTCGTGCCTTTTCCTTTGCCTTGGGTTTTAATGTAATTTTGAGAAACCAATTTCGCTAAATCACGTTTTAAAGTTGCATAGCTAGAATTTGAAGATATATTATCATATGCTTCTTTGGAAGAAATATTCCCATGGTTTTTTATGTATTCAACTATTTCTAATTCTCTTTCGGTAAGCATTATAATTATTTTAAGCTCACTAATTTAGTGTTTTTAGCTCAATATTTGTAGTTTTTGAGCTTTATTTTGATTATAAATGAGCTATAATGTATCTTGTGAGGTAATAATGTTAAGTTTTTGAAGGAAAAATCGCTTGAGACATAAATAAAGCTCATGGGTTGGATGACTACATGATAACCATATTCATATAACTTTATATTTTTATAAACTTCAATTTGGGTAAAACAACCTTATATTCTTTATCATCTTTTGAGTCATACCAATAGACTAAATATTCAACGCTTCCGTTGGACAACTTATAGCCATCCTTGATAAAAATATCGTATTTTTTAGTCATAAAATCTCTTGAAAATAGAAGGACATTTCCACCATCTTTTTTAGCCAATCCAATTGCTATATTATCAGTAAATTGTACAGAATCGTTTTTTAGAGTATCTCCTGATTTTAGAGTTTTAATTCTATGTAATGTGTTTCTATATTTTTGAGATCCTAAATTAATGTCTTTGTGCCCAAGTATTAATTCAAAATAATCAGGCTGTTTTGTCTGACCTTCAAATTTAATTATGGCTAACTTATCAGTATTGAAATTGTCAAAGAATGAAGCGTTGCAATGTATCTGTAAACTCAACTTTGCCCTAGAGCAACCGACATATAATACTCGTTTTGACTCAGTATTTTTGAAGTCATAATCTTCTAAAAGCAGATATACATGATCAAATTCCTTCCCTTTTGACTTATGCATTGTCGCAATTATTATCGCATTGGAATCAGCATTTATAGCATCTTCCATTTTTATTTCACCAATATATTCGTACCAATCAATTAATTGTTTTTGATTATCATAATTCAGTTCAAACTTTTTAATGATCTCTTGGCAAATATCAAAGTGGATACTAGAATGATGTTCTGATTTAAACTTATTTTTTGCTTCAATCCATACATTATTAAAAATTAAACCAGCGTCATTTTTTTTAAGTTTTAGATAATTCGTGAAAGTTCTTAGTTCAAATAAATGATTGAGACTAAAGCCTTCAAGACCTGTAATAAGTTTAGTTTTCTGACCTAATTCATTTAAGAATGTACTTAGCATTAGAGCCTGTTTGTTGGTTCTGACCAGTATAGCTCTTGTTCCATTGTAATTATCTTGAATTACTTTTTCGGCTAATGATTTTTCCAAGTATGAGGTGTTGTATCTCACTAATCTAATTTTAGATGTCGCATGTTTATCAATAGGTTCTAAGGCATGAGTTTTTAACCGATTAGGAATTCTAAGAAGTAATTCATTATTGAATTCAACAATAGTTGCACTACTTCTATAGTTTTTAATTAGAGAATACTGTGTGGCATTATATTTCTCTTTGAACTCTATCATGTTTTTATTGGAAGACCCTCTAAAGCCATAAATGTTTTGATCATCATCACCAACAGCAATTACTCTTATATTTCCAGCTTTATTAATTATGGTTTGTATAAGTTCCCATTCAATAGTATTTACATCCTGAAACTCATCTAAGAGTAAAACGCTCTTATTAATAATTGAGGAAATATCAATGTCTTCATTGTTAATCGCAGTAATACATTTTTGAATTACGTTTTCAGATTTCTTTAAATCTCCCAACTGTCCCATTAATTGAAAACAGAAGCCATGAAAAGTGGTTATTTTAATAAGTCCCGAATACTCTGGAACAAGTTTTCTGGCTCTAGCTCTAAATTCTAAAGACGCTGCTTTTGAAAATGTAAGCATTAAAAATTGTTCTGGTTTAATATCTTCTAGCAATAAAAGGCTGGCAATTTTATGAACAAGGACTTTGGTTTTACCACTTCCAGGTCCTGCTAAAACTAATATGTTATCTGATTTGTTGTCGTCAACGATACGTCTTTGGTCAATATCCAATTCTCCTGCAATTTTTTTAAACCGTTCAGGTGTAAGTGGCCGACTAATTTCTTTTTTACGTCTCGGAAAATATTTAGCTAAAAACTCTTCGTAGGGTTGACTAAAATAGTCATTAACGTATGCCAATGCAGACTCATAATTTTGAAGTCTCCTTTTAGCATATTCGCCAACAATATGAATCTGTTCTGTCTTATGGTGATAATGTTGGTCCATTTTATTGAAGTTCTCTTTCGTAAATTTTGGAATTGAGCTGTCAATGTCTTCAATATTTAACCTATTATATGTTACCATAAAACCACCTTCAAGTTTTATTGATTTTATCTGGTTTAGAAATAGTAGGGTTTTTTCATATCGTTTAATGTCTTCCTCTTTAATTTGCCCGAATAGTTGGTTGGAGTTTTTAAGCTCTAACATTGAAAAGCTAACAGGCAAGTCTTTTTTATCTTGATCATCTTGTTTTTCCTTTTGCTCAATGTAAAATTTTTCTAAAAGTTCATAAACATCTAATGTCAATTCATGTCTCCATTGAATATCTTGCTTTAAAGCATCATATTGTTTTACTTTTATTTGGTATAAATCATGACCTCTGTCAATACGTTGATTTGTAATAAAATTTCTTTTTCCCCAATAGTTAAGAATATTTTTCAATTCATAAATCTCAGACTCAACATCCAAATCATTTATGTTTTGATTGAGTTGGCGCATTGAAATTTTAATATCTTTTTTAAAAAATTGTAGCATTGCAATTTCAATTTTCAGGTATCGATCAAGTATCTTTTTTGAGCTATTTTTTGACTGCGTTAAATTGATAAATGCAGTGAGGTCTTTTGCATCTCCTAAAATTTTAAGATTTCTAAGTATATCAATGACATCTCTAATTTCATTTAGTTTTAATCCAGTTCTATCCGCTAAGTAATCAATTCTGCACTCGTCATCTTTTATAATACGCTGCAGAACTCTTGAACAATTTTGAACTTGAGCTTCTGTAATGCTTTTGCTTTGGTGTATTATCTTTAGAGCTTTGGATATGTTTGGGACCATTAAACTATCTGCGAAAATACTTGGTGAGTTTTGTTTGCGTTTTAAGAAGCTCTGATCTTCTAAAGCTGCTATAGACGTCTTAACTCTGGTTTCTAATTCTTGAATTTCGGTATCCCAGCCCGCTTTTTTGGCTATTTCTAAAGCCGAGTTACTTATTTTGTTGTTTTTTCTATATTTAGACAAATACTTAAGTGCTTGCCATATTTGTTGAATCTCCTTTTGATTTATTTTGGTCTGTTGCAACAGACTAAAGTGTTTGTTTAAATCTTGTTCGTTGTACAAAATATAACATTTGGCTTGTATGCGTTCATCTCTTCCAGCCCTTCCTGCTTCCTGAACATAGTTTTCTAAAGAATCGGATATATTGTAGTGGATGACAGATTTTACATCATCTTTATCTACTCCCATTCCAAATGCGGATGTTGCTACAATAATGTCTTTTTCATTATCCATAAATGAATCCATGAAATCTTTCTTTACGTCTTTATTCAATTTTCCGTGAAAATAGGTAGAATTAAAACCCGCTTTTTCTATTGAACCGTGTATTCCTTCAACCCTTTTTGTTCTGGAGGCATATATTATTACAGGTTTTTCACAGCGTTCCAACAAGGGTAGTAGTGCGTTTATTTTTCGATCAGGATCTTTAATCGCTATGACCTCATATTTTAGATTGGTTCTACTGGCTCTTGTTACATATTCGTCTAACTCAATATTGAGTTTTGTTTTAAAATACGTTTTGATGTCTTCAACAACTTGTGGTTTTGCAGTAGCTGTAAAACAAGACACAGGTATTTTACCAGACATTCTCTCCTCTTCAAGACTTTTTATGAAATCTGCAATGTATAAGTAGTCTACTCTGAAATCTTGTCCCCAAGACGAAAAGCAATGCGCTTCGTCTATGACAAACCTAGCTATAGAACGCTGTTTTAAAATTCTTAATATCGTTGGTGATCGCAAAGACTCAGGAGATAGATATAATAGTTGAACGTCTCCTTTTAAGACACGTTCGATTGCATCTTGTCTTTCTAGTGGAGATAATAATCCATTTATAGCTACGGCTTTTGTAATGTCAAAACGCTTTTCAAGATTTTCAACTTGATCTTTCATTAATGATACTAAGGGAGATATTACTACGGTTAGTTGACGGGACAAGGAACCTTTCATTAGAGCTGGTAATTGAAAAGTAAGTGATTTACCTCCCCCTGTTGGAAAAACAGCCACAAATGAACTTGAACCTAATCCAGCTCTAACAGTTTTTTCTTGTAGGCTTATGTCCTCATCTTGGTCAAAGCTTCTAAAGTCTTCGTATCCAAAATAGCTTAATAAAGCTTTTTTAGGATTTAGATTTGAATTACAATAAGTACAAGTCTGTTTACCACAGAACTTAAATCTGACGTCATCTAATATTTTTTGTGTCTTGGGAAGCGTTTTACTAACCCAATAGGCTAATATCGATTTGTCTTCCTTAGTGTTAATAAGTGAAACAGCATAGGCTAGTTCAATAGGGTTATCCTTTACCAATTGAAATATGTTGGAGCTATCACAGATTTTATTTTTACATAAATCTTCTATTTTAGTAACAGTATCAATGTTGTTTGTTTGATAATTAATCAATTCTAAAAATCCTGAATATGCATCAGAATCGGATAATAAACTCGCATAGACCTGCTTAATGTTTGTATCTAATTCATTGAATCTATTCAGTTCGTGAATTAATAATTGCTTGGTTAATTTGCAATCTGATAAAGGGTTGTTGTAATCACTATGATTAACTATTTTGTAACCTTTGACAAGCTTATGATATGGATTGTCACTAAACAAGAGGGGAGACCATAATAATGTATCAACGATCTTCTTATTTTTGAAAATTTTATTTCCCAATACCCTTTCCAATAACGGAATATCGTGTGCTACTAAATTGTGACCACAAATATATTCTGCTTGATTTATCCAGTTTTCAAGCTTGGTAAGTTGACTTTCATGCAATTCTTGTCCATTAAAAAGCGCACCAACATCTTTTATTTTTCCTTGTTTGGTGGTTTCAATATCTATGCATAGAATTTTATTTATCATATTATTGAGCGGTGGCAAAAAATAGCTTTTTTAGTTTTTTTTAGGGTTTGCTTGTGCATAGGTAAAAATCAAATGTATTATTTGCATAGTTGGATCGTTTTCTATGTAAAAACTCGCCTCTTACAGAATAAAAGTAATTATTATCGACAATTTTATGAAGAGAATATGGATCTTCATTCCTATTCTTAGATTAAACACTATGGCACATAATCAACACTAATTTCATCCAATTCATAAATCCCATCAAAAGTATCTATACCGCCACCTGTGTATTTAAATGCAATATGCATCGTTCCTGTGGCACAGGATAAATTTACGTTTCCAGAATTAAACCACTGTACAAACGAATCAGAATCTTTAACCACATAAGCCGCAGATAAAACGCCCCAAGTTGCCGAAGTTATATTGGCTTCCGTTCCATCCCAATCTAAAGCATACAACACCTCCATAAAACTGCTATCAGCCAAACTGTTAGAGGTTTTAAAACGTAGTGTTACATCATTATACGTATCCAAATCAATGGCAGGTGTAATGAGCCAGGTAATATTGCTTAAATCTCCCGAACTTGCAGGTTGTACTCTTGCAGAACGCCCTAAAGATGCATTTGAAGATGTTGAAGAATAGCCTTCCCAACCTTCGGTACCTGCTTCTATATAATTAGTCCAACCCACAATTTCTATAGATCTATTATTTCTTTGTGCCTCAAAATCTTCATAAAATAAATTTTCAGTTCCTACAGTTTCTGCTAAACCGCAATCCAATTCCATCGGGTCGCAACGTTCGGTATTGGTAAAATCAACATCAACGGCACTATTCGGAATTATAACATTAAAATCATCTCCAAAATCCCTACTAAAAACACCTGTAATATCGCCTTGACCTTGTGGTACATTAAGCGATTTAAAATCGGAAAACGTGCTGGTTTGCATAATAATAGACACCCCAGAATCGCAACTTTCTAAAGTGCGCAAGCCATCAAATTGATCGATAGATTCGCTGGCAAATGTTGCGCCCAATTCAAACCTGTTTAATTGCATATTTACAAGTTTAACAAGTGTATTTCTATCGGCTTCGGTTAAATTAACCAATGTTGTGCTTTTCGGAATAATGGTAGCCACTTCATCAGTTCTAATAACCACATCGCGATACTCAAACTCTTGTATTTGCTCTAAACGTTGTCCTTCTCCTTTCGCAATCGTTATAATACCATTGGATTTTCCTATCGTTAATCCGCTTAATTTTATATATACTTTTCTACCAAACTCGTAAGTATCAGATAAGCTACTGACATTAATATCGATTTTAACACCAAGTCTTGGGTCGTTATCAGGGTTGCTGTCATCTGTTTTATTTTGAAGAATGAGCTCTTCAAAAAAGTTGCCAGCGGCATCACTGGAAACGACGTAACCTTTAAGATATATATCTTCATCCGCATCAATGGTAGCAATTAAATTACCATTATTAATAGCCTGCTCATACCTTTGGTGTATCGCTCTAAACGTTGTGATTTTGTTAGCAGGAATCATTATGATTTCAGGATCACCCGGACTCGGAATACCATAATCATCATCATTTACGCAGGACCATGTAACAAGTAGCATCAAAACGAAACTAAATGCTATTTTATTAATTTTATTCATCATTCATATATGTTTTAGTTTCCCCCTTCGAGGGAATGACAGTTTCATTTAAAGAGTACTATGTTCAAATTTTGTCATTTTGAGCGCAGTCGAAATGTTTTTAAAAACCCAAATCCTAAGTTTTTCGACTGCGCTCAAAATGACACTTATACTCTATTTTAGACATCCTAATTATTCTTAAATTAAAATTTTACATACAGATTTAAGAAATAGGTTGCTCCCCTTCCGTACCAATATTTAGAACCAAAAACAGGTCTATCTAAAGCCTTATCATCTCTTAATTGTCTGTAATTAGCATTTCTACCTTGTTCAAAACCACCTGTTTTGTATTCGGCATCTAACAGATTATTAATACTCGCAAAAAAACCGATATAGTATTGATTGATTTTCCATGATTTCCCACCAATTAAATTCACGGACATATAATCGTCAAATCGTTCTTGTTTTAAGAGTTCTCTGGCCAGATTTTCATCATAATCACTAAAGGTAAAGCCATCAATATCCTTAAAGAAATTATCGGTTCGGGTTAACGGACTTATATCGATATAGGTATTTCTGAAAAAATTAGCCGTAGCGCCAAACCACCAAAAATCAGGATCACGATAATCAAACCCTACAGAAAAAGCTTGATGTGGGCCTGCGGCAACCTTATAGTTTTTTAGTTTTGAAGTACCTAAATAGACATTTTCAAATCTATCGGAAGACAAATACAAATCGGGGTTATTCGCATAAATAAATTGCCCCACCGAAGCTACACCTTTCAATTTTATAGTTGATGTTACTTGCGCTTCAACACCTAATTCTACTCCTAAATGTTCCTTATCAATTCCTGTAAGTATTTCTTGAATAAACTCGGTGTCATCATTCCCAGATTGTTGCGTGCCTGAACCTGCAATAACATTACCAATACCATCTGCGAAGAAAAACGAGATTTCATTGGCATCTTTTAAACTGGTGTAATATCCCGTAAGTTTTGCATTAATAATTGAGGTTCTAAAAATATAACTGGCATCAACAGTCATGATTTTCTCCTCTGTAATATTGGGAACAATATTTTGATTTGACCTTGAATTAGTGTAACTATTTCTTATGGATGGCGCTTTGGTGATATAACCCGCATTGACATCAAATAAGTGCGCGCCTGTTAATTTATAGGTTAATCCACCTTTAAAACCTAAACCCGTAAAGGCTAGTTTTTCGCCTTTTCCAAAGGAATTATTTTCAAAGTTTTCATTTTGAAACAAACCTTCTCTTTGGTATTGCGTATTTGTTAAGCTGGCAGATGTATAAAAATCAATCTTTTTATATTTAAATGTGGCTTGGGCAAAACCAGAAATAACATTGGCAAACACATTATAATTGTAACTATATTTATCGCCTTCTTGTAAAACCTGATTAGGATTTCTTAAATCGAATTGAATACCATCAAAAGCATCCACATTTAAAAAGCCTGTTCCTCCTAATAAATCTTGAACTTGCCCAAAATTTTCAGACTTTAAGTTCTTGTAATTTAAGGCAGCATTAAATAATATATTATCGTTTATTTCACTGGTTAAAATAGTATTTGCAGTAAATTGAGAATCATCAACCACATCTTCATAAATCATATAAGTAGAGTTTTTACCTTGTGACGCGTTTATTAAATTCGCTTGGTACAAACTTTCCCAATTAAGTTGCCCATTCTTTAAAAAGGCTTGTTGCGCACCGTAAGCAAATTCTAAATCGTCAGGAAAATTACGTTCTAAATAACTTGGTAGTTTTTGATAATAAGTCGGGCTTGGGTTTCGTCCCCCACCTTCAAAAGTTTCCTGTCCGTCAACGGTCACCACTCTATTTGTTCCCGTAAATGCAATACGGCTATTTCCAGTTTCACCGAACTGATATCCTAAATTGGTATTTAATTTTGTTTTGCTATTAATATCCCAAAAGTGGTTTAGCATAAATATAGGTTCTTCAACTTCTTTTATTCGCGAGTTACGCTTTTCACCATCCTGAAATCCCCAATATTCATTATATTTTATCCCTTTTAAATCAAATACTTCTTGGGTATTTGGTGATGATTTTCCTCGTCGGTTTGGAGCATAAATACCTGTAAAATTTAAACTGTGTCTATCATTTATCTTTTTTTCTGCGGAAACAAAAAGCGAATTAGATTCGTATAACGTGGCATCTTGATAACCCTCATTTCCCCAACGTCTTCCTAAAGATAAAGTGTAAGCCCAATTATTTTTCAACAACCCAGAAGCATAGGAAACCATAAGGCGATTTGTGTAACTTCTATTGGACGAAGAATAGGTTAATCGACCACCTTCCTTCATTTCTGAAGCTCGTGTATTTATATTGGTAGTTCCTAAAATTCCTCCAAAACTGACGTTTGATGGTGTTAATCCAGCAGATAATTCCTGACTCCGCATCACATCATTCAATCCGCCCCAATTGCTCCATTGTGGCCTACCGTTATAGAGTTTATTCATTTCAATTCCATTAATTAAAATGGTTCCGTTATCAGAATCCAAACCTCGTAATCTGTAAAAAGATGAGCTAAACTCAAACGCTGCTGTGCGTTGAAACAAATCTAGTGATGATGACAAAAGTCCTGAAATATTATCTGAACCTAAAAAATCATTATCCAATTCATCATCAGAAAGTGCGATTGTGAATAAATCTTGACTTTTAGAACTGTCTCTTTCTAAAGTCATATCTGAAATGTTTACGGTTTCATTTTCGTTTACAACAATAGGATAGCGTTTTGTAATAAAACCTATTTTTGAAATTTTTAAAACCTGTTCGCCTAAAGGCACTTTTTCAGAAAAAATAAATTCACCTAAAGCATCTGTTGTAGTCGTTTGATTTGTTTCTTCAATAGTTACGGTAACACCTGAAATTAACTGAAAAGACACGCCATCCCTAACGCTACCTTTAATAACTGTATCTTGGGCGAGGGATGTGAAAATAGATAAAATTGTAATTAAAAATACTAATAAGTAATTACTCATTTCTTAATTTAGAATTACCTTCAAAAACTTAAATTTAATTCATTTATATTAAATATCTACTTTTGGCTTAAGTTTTGTATTGAAAACAGTAATCATAGTTAGTTATTAATGAGACATATTACCCTTTTTCTGTTATCCTTTTTCTTTTGTTTTTTGCTTAACGGACAGGAGAAAAAAACATATAAAATCCATACGGTTGCCTTTTATAATCTTGAAAACTTATTTGATACGATTAACGACCCGACGAAATTTGATGAGGCTAGCCCCATGATGGAACTTAAAACAAATCGTGAGTCTAGTTATAAAAAGAAAGTTAGAAATATGGCTCATGTTATTTCAGAAATTGGTTTAGATGTCACTAATAATTCTCCAGCTATAATTGGGGTTTCCGAAGTTGAGAATAGAGCTGTTCTTGAAGATTTAGTTAATGATTCATTATTGATAAAAAAAAATTACGGCATTGTTCACTATTCATCTCCTGATGTGCGCGGAATTGACGTAGCTCTATTATACCAAAAAGAACTATTTACCCCTATTTCTTCAAGTAGTCATGAATTAAAACTGTATGATGATGCTACTCAAAAACGAGTTTATACCAGAGATCAGCTGCTAGTTAGTGGAAATTTAGATGGTGAACTTATTCACCTGATTGTAAATCATTGGCCATCTAGAAGTGGCGGGCAAGCAAGAAGCAACCCAAAACGTGTTGCTGCTGCAAAACTAACCAAACGTTTGGTTGATTCTGTTCAAAGTATAGACCCTTATGCTAAAATGTTTATCATGGGCGATTTAAACGATAACCCCACCAATACTAGTGTTAAAACAGTTTTGAAAACGCAAAAAAACAAAAAGCGGGTTGGATTAAAGGGTATTTATAACCCGTATGAAAGTGTCTTTAAAAACGGAATAGGCACAACGGCATATCGAGACAATTGGAGCTTGTTTGACCAAATATTACTTACTAAACCTTTACTGGAAAAAGATTATTCGTCTTTTCGTTTTTATAAAGCAGGCATTTTTAATAAGCAATATCTAATAACTAAAACAGGAGCTTACAAAGGCTATCCGTTTAGAAGTTGGGGTTATGGCGGCTTTAGTGGTGGCTTTAGTGATCACTTTCCTGTTTATGTGTATGTTATTAAGGAAAGCCCCTCTGTCCTATCGGACATCTCCCCGAAGGGGAGAAACTAAACGTTATGGTTTTCGTTTAATAATACTATTTGTTAGATAAAACGAAACCTCACAGTCCCGACGCTTCGGGACTGTGAGGTCTGAGTGTATATATTAATACTTTGTTGCTTATTTATATTATGCTAACCAAGTACTCCAGGGAATTCTTGATAAGATTAACACTAAAGCAATCGTATAAAAAATAGCTATTTTTTTTAGTTTTGCACCAGATGTTAGTTTCTTTTTATGTTTGGAATACCCTATTGTTATTAAAGCTACTGCTAAAATGTTAATAGTTGGATGCTCAACTAAATATAATCTGTTTACAGCATCTTTCATGACACCACCCATACCTAGTTCACTCCATGATTGTAATCTTGGAGATACAAAATAAAGTAGTAATCCTATTAGTAACTGAATGTGCGATACTATTAACGTGAACAATGCTATTCTAAAATCCTTGGCACTATATTCCTTACCTAAAAAGAATTTGAATACCGCATTCCCAGTAGCTAGTATTAATATTAATAGCACTAAATAGGCCCAGTATGAGTGAAGTATTAGAATAGTTTCGTACATGATAATATCTTAAATTTTGTTTTAACAAATGTAATGATAAAATTTTATTCAACATTTTATCTAGATTCCCAATTTTTTAGGAATGACCACATTTATAAGGAACTCGAATTAAAATTTGAGAACTATTTTGAATTAAAAACATAAGAAAACCGCTTCTCCCGATAGTTATCCGGAGAAGCGGTTTTAAATTTATATTAAAATGAAGATTAGAAGCTATATCTTAATCCAACTTGCATTTGCCATCTTGATGAGTTTAAACCACTATCATCAATGATATTTTCTCCATCTATATTATTTTCAATTAACGTAAACTCTGGAGTTGTACCATCAGGAGCAAAACCTTCAAAATTCAGTAATTTTACTTGGTTAAAAGCTGCAAATGTTCTAACGCCCCATTCTTTATTAATTAGGTTCGTAAAGTTAAATATATCAGCTGTAAATTCTAATTTATGAATTTTATTGCCAAATTTAAGACCAAATTCTTGAGCGAATTTTAAATCGATGATATGGGTCCAGTCAGAACGGTCTGCATTTCTTTCTGCAAATTTACCTCTACGAGAACTTAAGTAATCATTACTATCAATAAACGCATCTAATAACGCCCATTGTTCTGCAGCAGTTAAATCTCCAGAGTCTACTAACTGCGCTTGATCTTCATTTGCCGGTACAAAAATTAAACCTGAATCAGATCCAGTGTCTGCTAATAAATTACCATCTATTACATAACTAAATGGTGCTCCTTCAGCACCTTCATAGAATAAACCTATACGTGTTTTTATAGTTTCTGACCATTTAAATTCTATGGTAGAATTAGCAAGAATTCTGTGACCAGGAGAGAAATCAGAAATTGATAGGTCTGGTCTGTTAGAACCATTTACTGTTTCTAAGTTTCTCCATTGAGAACTATTTTGCGAACTTGTTCCATCTAAGATACCATCTGATTCACCATAAGAATAAGATAATGAAGATCTTATATCAAACTTGTCATTAACTATGGTATTAGACAATGTCCCACTTATATTGTATGAACTTCCCTCACCGGTATTAGATCCTAAATAAATATCACTGTATGTGTTGTCTACCTTATTAAATCCATAGCTAGGTCTTGAACCAGCCCCTGTAGTACTAAATTCAGGGCCAACTATATTAATATTCTCATAAAGTACCGCACTGATATTATCATTCCAAATGAAATCTGCAGAAAATACAAATCCACCAGGTAATTTTTGATCAAAGGCAATATTAGTTTTAAATACTTGTGGTAATTTAAAATCTTTAGCAAACAAATCTACTTGTCCACCAACTGAACCAGAACCCTGAGCAGGATCTTGGAACTGATTTGTTGGGTCTGGATTAAAAGCAGGAACATCACTGCCAGTTAACTGAATAAATCCAGTAGTTACACCATTATTGTTATACGTTCCTCCAGGCCAAACTAAAGGCACTCTTGAAGTAAATATCCCAAAACCACCACGTATTTGTGTTGATTTATTTCCTTTAACATCCCAGTTAAATCCTAATCTAGGAGATAAATGTACACTTGCATCAATACCTTGACCAACTCTAGCATCTTGTAAATCTTTACCAGCAGCTTCTAGTAAAGGAATAGTTCTATTATTAAAGTCATCATTTTCAGTTCCATCAGCCCAGAAAGGGATGTCTATTCTAACACCAGCAGTTAAGTTGAAATTGTCAGTTACACTTACCTCATCTTGAACATAAGCACCAAATTGAAAAAAGTCAAATTCAGCAGCACCTTCTGAAGAATCACCGCTTCCACCGATTAATGAATAACCATGACGGTAACGATTAGGTAATCCACCAGTAATAAAAGTATCTAGATCATCGAATCTGTAGTCTCCAAAGTTTTGTCTGAAGAAAACATTTAACATTGAAGAAAACTCATTATTTGTACCAATAGTAATTGTGTGCTTACCAGAGTAAATCTCAAAATTATCAGTTAAGGTTAATATACGTTGTTCTAATAAATTTGCTGTAGAAAAGGCTTCAGAACCAAAATTGATATTACCTGCGCCATCACGAATGTTCACTCGCGGGAAATCAGCACCTATTGGATCTCTATTGTCATCTACAGATGTATAAGCTATCACCAAATTATTTGCAAATTTATTTCCAAATCTGGTATTTAATTCTAATGCTGTAGAGTTTGTAATAGATTCAAAACTTAAACCAGAGTTAAAGAAATTAATATTACCTGTATTTGATGAACCTGCATCAAGCTGTAGTGCTTTAACATAACTGTGTTTTAAAGATAAAACATTGTTTTCGTTAATATTCCAGTCAATTTTAGCAATTAATTTATCACTCACTAAAGATGATGTACTACTTCCAAATGAACCAGCGTTATAACCATATGTGTTTTGTAAAACACTTGCCAAGTTAGTAACATCAGCTTCAGATGAGTCACCTCTATATGTAGATATATCAAAAGGAGAAGGAGTATCTCTATCTTCTCTTTCATAGTTTACGAAAAAGAACAATTTGTTTTCAATGATTGGTCCACCTAAACGAACACCATATATATTAGCTGAAAACTCATCTAACTTTTGTCTTCCATTGCTTCCAACTAAACCAACTGGAGTTTTTCCTGCTAAATCTTGGTTTCTTAAAAATGTATAAGCCGAACCAGTAAATGTATTTGTACCGGATTTAGTAATGGCATTAATACTACCACCTGCAAATCCAGATTGTTTTACATCAAAAGGTGACACATTAACCTGAAAGGATTCTATAGCGTCTAAAGATATTGGACTTACGCCCGTTTGCCCTCCGTTAGTACCACTGCCTGCCAAACCAAAAACATCGTTATTTACAGCACCATCTATAAATATAGTATTGTAACGGTTATTTTGACCTGCTATGGAGATTACATCATCACCAGTAACTTTTGCTTGTGGTGTTAATCTAGCAAAATCTGAAATGTTTCTAGATATTGACGGTAACGTATTTACCTGTCTCCTAGAAATTTTAGTATCAGCACCATTTTTGCCCGAGTCAAATATACCATCTCTAGTACCTACAATAACAATTTCCTCAAGTTCACTTGCATTTTCAGATAACTGAACATTAATTCTTTTAGATTCCCCAAGAGCTAAAGAAACTGCATTATCCACATAGTCTTTATACCCCACATAAGTAATGGTTACCTTGTAAGGGCCTCCTACTCTCATATTCGAGATTCTATAGTAACCATCAAAATCCGTAGCTGCACCATACTTTGTACCAGAAGGTGTATGCAATGCAATTACATTTGCTCCAGGCAGAGCCCCTCCATTGACATCTGTAACTTTACCATTAACAGAGGCGGTTGTTACGCCCTGTGCCATTAAAGCTGAAGTAAATAACAATACCACAGCCATCAATAAAAATTGAGTTGTTTTTTTCATAATTAATTATTTGAAATTAGTCATGGCAAAAATACATATTAATAGGTGTTAAATGTTAAGTATTTGTTAACAAATATTAACAATAATTATAACTAAAAAAGGGATAAATATTAAAATATTTACCCCTTTTTTGCGATTTTAGTAATAAAGTGTTATTTAATTAAGATAAATTCTTGTAGTAATTCAATAAATTAGCAGTAGAAGAGTCATGTTTGTTATTACTTGTACTGTTAAGTTCTTGTAAAATTTTAGTTGCGAGTTGCTTGCCTAGCTCTACACCGAATTGATCGTAACTAAAAATATTCCAAATAATACCTTGTACAAATATCTTGTGCTCGTACATCGCAATTAGTTTGCCCAAACTTTCAGGCGATAGTTTATTTATAAAAATAGTGTTTGTTGGCTTGTTACCTTCAAAGACTTTAAATGGAACAATGTCTGTAGCTGTTCCCTCAGATACAACTTGTTGGTTTGTTTTACCATTTAAAAGCGCTTCGGTTTGTGCTAAAAAGTTCGATATGAGCTTATCTTGATGATCTTGGTTTCCATGTAAGGACTTAGTAAACCCAATAAAATCGGCTGGAATTAATTTAGTCCCTTGATGGATTAATTGAAAAAAGGCATGTTGTGCATTTGTTCCTGGCTCTCCCCAAATAATGGTTCCTGTTTGGTAATCAATAGGGTTTCCATTTCTATCTACACTTTTACCATTACTTTCCATAATACCTTGTTGCAAATAGGTTGCAAACTGATTTAGGTATTGAGAATAAGGTATTATAGCTTCACTTTCTGCTTTAAAAAAGTTGTTATACCAAACACTTATCAAAGCCAAAACTACGGGGATATTAGATGCGAAATCTTCATTTTTAAAATGATTATCCATTTTATTCGCGCCTTGTAAAAGGCTATCAAAATTCTTATAGCCTACTGCTAAACTAATACTTAATCCAACGGCACTCCAAAGTGAAAAACGACCACCAACCCAATCCCACATCGGGAAAATGTTATTTTCATCAATTCCAAAAGCTTTTACATTAATAATATTTGTTGATACTGCTACAAAATGTTTTGCAATAGCATCCTCATTTGCCGATTGTAAAAACCATTCTTTTATGGTATTTGCATTGGAAAGCGTTTCTTGGGTTGTGAAGGTTTTTGAAACAATAACGAAAAGCGTAGTTTCAGGGTTCAATTTTTTTATGACTTGGTTTACATGATCGCCATCCACATTACTAACAAAATGTGTTGTTAAATGGTTTTTGTAATACTGCAAGGAATCCACAACCATAGCAGGCCCTAAATCTGAACCTCCAATACCAATATTAACTATATCTGTAAATACTTTCCCTGTAAACCCTTTTCTATACCCGTTTACAACTTCATTTGTGAAGCGTTTTATTTTTTGTTTTACCTCAAAAACTTCTGGCATGACATTAACACCATCAACTTTAAAGTTGGCATCTTCCGGTGCGCGTAGTGCGGTATGTAAAACGGCTCTTCCTTCAGTTTGATTTATAATGTCGCCTGAAAACTGACTTTTTATGGCGTCTTTTAATTTTACCTCATCGGCTAATTCCAATAAGTATTTAAACGTGTCGCCGGTAATTCTGTTTTTCGAAAAATCAACATAAAAATCATCCCATTTTATAGTGAACTTATTTGCTCTTTCCAGATCTTGGGCAAACAAATCTTTCATATGAACATCTTTTACAGATTGAAAATGTTCTTGAAGTTTTTTCCAAGATTTTGTTGTTGTTGGATTTATGCTTGGTAATGACATATTATGAATTTGCTTGTTTAATTACTGGTAGTTTTGGTTGTTCATTCTCTAAAATTTGGGGTTGAAATTGAATGTTATCCAATTGATATTTTATAGGCTCTATAAACTCTAAATATTTATATTTTAAAGAATCTGAAATAGGCTTAGCCTCTGGCAACTTTTGTTTGAACGGATCTACTTGTTTTCCGTTTTTCCAAAAACGATAACATACATGCGGCCCTCCAGTATTACCCGTCATACCAACCCAACCTATAACATCGCCTTGCTTTACAAATTGCCCCACTTTTGCCTTACGTTTTTTCATGTGAAGGTATTGTGTTTCATAGGTAGCGTTATGTCTTATTTTTACATAATTACCGTTTCCTCCGGTATAACTAGACTTTGTTACAGTGCCATTTGCAGTTGCCATAATAGGTGTTCCAATAGCTGCTGCAAAATCAGTCCCTTTGTGCGGACGCACTTTATAACCATAAACGGCTATGCGTCGTCTTAAGTTATATCTTGAAGAAATACGCTTGAATTTTACTGGTGCTTTTAAAAAGGCACGACGTAAATTTTTTGCTTCATCATTAAAATAATCAATAATACCCTTTACTGAATCCGTTTCAAATTCAAAAGCATAAAAAGGCTCATTATTGTGTTCAAAATAAGCGGCTTTAATGTTATGGACACCAGTGTAGATAGTGTCGTCAATATACTTATCTGTGTAAATGACTTTAAAGCGATCACCTTTTTGTAATCGTCTAAAATCTATAGTCCAAGCATAAATCTCATCAGCCATTTTGTAGGCTAATCTGGGGCTTAACCCTTGCTCATCCAAAGTTTCAGATATATTATTCATTATAACACCCGTAGCCATTTTTTCAACATACTTAATAGGTTTTCTACTCGTATATGCATGAATAGAGTCGTGGAAATTGATAACTACAAATTCTTCTAAAGTAGGCTGATAAATAAAAGATTTGGGAAGCTCTAAAGAATCTTTTGAACATAAAAGCGTATAAGGTTTACCTATTTGCAAACGTCTTATATCAAATGTGTCCTTTGCCTTTTCAGCGATATGAAATATTTTAGGGTAACCAACATTATTGCGCTCTAAAATTTCGCCAAAGCTATCACCCTTTCTTATGGTGTCTCGTTTTACGATATAATCTTCTAACTTAAAACCAAACTCGAAGGTTTCAACTGGCTCTTCAATAACAGCTATTTCCTCTTTAACTTCTTCAGGTTTTGGGTCGTCTTTACAACCCATAAAAAAAACAGCTAATATTAGTAGTACTATATATTTGTTCCCCACGTTTCTATCTCTTTCTCTGTCCATAAATCTGGAAAAAATATTCTTTTTTGATATTTTGGATGCATATACTTTACCCATTCGCTTCCTCCTGTTGCTTCAGCTGTTTTACCATTAATATTTAAATAATGATTAGCTGTATTATAATGTGCCATAACCCATTTTATATTTACCGTATAATCGTAATGGCGCATGGCGTTTACTAAATCTTTATCTTTTTGATCTTCTTTTGGCAGTGCCTTAAACTTAGACCACAAATTGTTTTTCTGATAAAATTTTGTAAATCTAATAAATTCGTCTTTATATCGCTCTTCAAAAGCTAATAAAGTATAGGTTTTTTTTCCTGTTTTATAATCTTTACCCGCGGCTTGCCAGTATAAATGTTCAAAAGCGTTTTCGTAGGATGAATTTCTATCAATAGTTTCTCTAAATCTGTTATCTATTAGATTAATGAGTTCGGTTGATGAAAACTCTATTTTTCTGTATTGCGCGCTTTGAAAGCCACTGGCAGGTGTTAACGTTGTTCTGAATTTATTATACTGCTTTACATCCATTCCATCTTTCATAATACTAAAAGATGATGTAAGTACGTCGAAATATCGACTAATACGCATTATTTTATCACTGAAAATTTCTGCACTTATGTTATCATCTTTGGCAACTTGTTCTATTTCGCTAAGGATCATTTTGAACAGAAGCTCAGAAATTTGATGATACATAATAAACACCTTCTCATCTGGAAAAACAGTACGTTGTACTTGAAGGTTTAAAAGCGCATCGGTTTGGACATAGTCCCAATAATTTATGGGTTTACTATGCAATAAGCCTTCTAAATGCGTTTCAACATCTTGGTCTAGGGCCTCGTATTTTTCTTTTAGTTGATTGGTTATTTTTGAATTCAATTTTTTTCTAATTATTCACTACTATTTTAAATGGATGTTTTAAGCCTTTAAAGGCCTCTAAGTCCGCTCTTAAAGACCCAACAGCTAAATCAGCCTTGATGCGTAAAGGTAATTTATTTTTATCTTTTGAAACCCAAAGCGTTAAACTTTCTTCTTCCTTAAAAACACGACCTGCCATAACATACGGTCTAAATTTTAAAGTTTCAACTTCCCCAAAATCTGTATTAATAGTTTCCTCTCCTAAATACTGAAGCTTAAACCCGTAATTTTCTTCATCAAAAAACATGTCAACCTTAACTTCATCGCCAATTTTAAGGTTTCTTGTATCTAAATTATTTCGTAAATAATAAAAGGTAGATACCATATCCTGAATATTGGGTTTAGTATCTATAACGGTCTTCGTATTACGTTTTTTATCGCTTATGTGTGCCTTATTGTTTTTTTGATCAAATTCTATTTCAAGATCTTTGGTATGCCCGCCCTCATCTATATTTCTGATAAACTTATAAGGCATTATTGTTTTTTTGTCAAAGTAACTCTCGTATCTGTCTTTTACTTTAAAAAACCATTTTATCATGCCTGTTGTCCATCCTTTTCCAACAACATGATAAACGTCTTTATTATCTAATTTGGCATCTTTTACGGTAAGTGTCGCATTACCGGCTTTAAGCCAATTACTATAACTCATTCTAAATTTAAACCACTCCCCTTCCCCAAACGCAGACTCCTGCTGCGAAAAAGACATTTGAACAGTTAATACAAGTAATATTATAAGTAGTGTTTTCTTCATTTGTTCGGGCATTGGGTATGTAACTTTATAAACTTACATTTATTGTTATACGTAAGAAATTACAATTACTATTCCAAAAATAAAAAAATAACTGAAACCACCTATTTTTATAAGAAGACCTTAACGTTAATTTGTTACAAAAATGGTATTTATTAGGGCGTTACCCTCCCGATTGTTATCGGGAGTGTCGGGCTATCCATTATATCTTTTTTGTGCTGAACTTCTTTTGGTATCTTATCAAACTTATACGATTCATTCCATTTAATTTTCCATTCAAAAACTTAGTAAGCACAAAAAAGGATGCCATTTCTATCCCTAACGCAAAAAAAAAGACCCTTCAGGTTTTCAAAACCTGAAGGGTCTGAAATTTAAATACCTACAAGGTGGACCAAACACTAAAGCGTGCCTCTGTTAGCCTGCTCTCTTTCAATAGATTCAAATAGGGCTTTAAAATTTCCTGCGCCAAAACCTCTTGCGCCCATACGCTGAATTACCTCGAAAAACAACGTTGGCCTATCTTCTACCGGTTTTGTGAAAATTTGAAGTAAATACCCTTCTTCATCAGCATCAATCATAATTCCCAAACCTTTTAAGGTTTCTATATCCTCTCTCAATTCATGACTGTGTTCTTCTAATCTGCCCGGTACAGCTTTATAATATGCCTCTGGTGGCGTCGATAAAAACTCAACACCTCTAGACTTTAACTGACTTACTGCACTAATAATATCATCAGTTGCCACCGCAATATGTTGTACCCCTGCGCCTTCATAAAAGTCTAAATATTCTTCTATTTGAGACCGTTTTTTGCCTTTCGCTGGTTCGTTTATCGGGAATTTAATACGTCCGTTACCATTGCTCATTACTTTACTCATTAGTGCAGAATATTCAGTATGGATTTGTTTATCGTCAAAAGACAAGAAATTTTCAAATCCCATAACATCTTCGTACCATTTTACCCAAGTATTCATTTGACCCCAACCTACATTACCAACCATGTGGTCTATAAATTTTAACCCCACTGGTGTTGGATTGTAATCTGATTTCCATGCTCTAAACCCTGGTAAAAAAGCACCCTTATAGTTTTTGCGCTCTACAAACATATGTACCGTTTCACCATAAGTATAAATACCTGCACGAACCACTTCGCCGTGGTCATCTTTTTCAACAACAGGTTCCATGTATGATTTTGCGCCTCTGCTAGTGGTTTCTTCATAGGCTTTTCTAGCATCTTCAACCCAAAGCGCAATTACTTTTACACCGTCACCGTGTTTTACGATATGCTCATTTATTGGTGATTTACTGTTTAACGGCGTTGTTAAAACCAACCTTATTTTGTCTTGTTTCAGGACATAACTAACTGAATCTTTCGAGCCTGTTTCCAATCCTTTGTATGCATAAGATTGAAAGCCGAAAGCTGTTTTATAAAAGTGTGCCGATTGTTTTGCATTACCTACATAGAATTCTACATAGTCTGTTCCTAAAAGTGGCAAGAAATCTTGCGCGCCTTCAAATATTTTTTCTAAACCGTAGTTTACTGATTTTATGTCTTTACTCATTTTCTTAAAGTTTATTTGTTTATGAGTTTAATTGTTTATTCGTAAAGTTAAAATTCAACTCTTGTATTTTTAGCCCTGATTGATGCGGCATCCTTTTGGTTTTCTCAAAAAACCAAAAGATATAGCGGAAAGCAGGAAATAGCTTCTAATCATTATTTTGATGAACGTTTTTTAAGTCCCCTTCGGGGATTTAGGGGAGCCACGATTTATAATAACTTTCATCGGCTATTTTCATCGCCTCTTCGGTAATCATTAATGGTTTAAAGGTATCTACCATAACGGCGAGTTCGTCAGTTTTAGTTTTTCCAATACTACGCTCTGTTGCTCCTGGGTGTGGTCCATGTGGAATACCTGCGGGGTGTAATGAAATATGACCTGCCTCAACATCGTTTCTACTCATAAAATCGCCATCAACGTAATACAAGACCTCATCGCTATCAATATTACTGTGATTATATGGCGCGGGAATAGACTGCGGATGGTAATCGTAAAGCCGCGGCACAAAACTACACACCACAAAAGCATCAGTTTCAAAGGTTTGATGTACTGGTGGTGGTTGATGAATACGCCCCGTTATAGGTTCAAAATCGTGAATTGAAAACGCATACGGATAGTTATAACCATCGTACCCAACCACATCAAACGGGTGGGATGCGTAAACCATCTCAATAATATCATCTTGTTTCTTGACTTTTATTAAAAAGTTTCCGCTTTCATTATTAGTCTCTAGTTCGTGCGGACGTCTAATATCGCGTTCGCAAAACGGTGAGTGTTCCAATAATTGCCCAAACCAATTTCGATATCGTTTTGGTGTATAAATGGGTCGGCGAGATTCTACTATAAACAAGCGATTATCCTCAGTATCAAAATCTAATTTGTAAATAATCCCTCTTGGAACCAAGAGATAGTCGCCATATTTAAAATCAAGATTTCCTAAATGTGTTCGTAACTTACCTGAGCCTTTATGGATAAATATAAGCTCATCGGCATCGGTGTTTTTATAAAAATAATCTGTTTTTAATTGTTTTGGAGCTGCTAAAATAATAGCACAATCGCTATTTATTAAAACTGTTTTTCGGCTTTCTAAATAATCCCATTCTGGCTTTACTTGAAACCCTTTTAAACGGTACGATTTTATATTATTTGCCAAGGTAATTTTAGGCGCAACACTGTATTGTTTTTTTATTTCCTTTACTTGTGTGGGGCGCTGTTCGTGATAGCTGTTGGTGGACATGCCATCAAAACCAATGGTACCAAACAGTTGTTCGTAATACAAACTGCCGTCAGGTTTTCTAAACTGGGTGTGGCGTTTAGGGGGAATACTTCCTAGTTTATGATAAAAAGGCATTGCTTTAAAATTAAAAGTTAATAATTAAAAGTTAAAAGTTGATCCTTAAAACTTTAATTATAAAGATACGATAAAAAATGGGCCCTTATTCAGGATTTCATCTGATAGATATTTATTTTCTTTTAATAAAGACAGATGTTGCATCCATATATTATTTTTTATTCAAGAACTGGTTTAAACTTTTAGTTATGGATGGTTCTCTTGATAAAATCATGTAGAAATGATAATAAGTCTTTAAATAAAAATGGCATAGTTTAACAAATATCTGAATTTTAAGTGAGATGCTGAAATAAATTCAGCATGACAATATAATTTTAAAAAAATATATTGTCAAAACCAGAAACCCACATTGAAAAACCAAATACTTTCTTTTTGTTCTGGCGAATAACTGTATTTAACTTGAATAGGTCCTACAAGAGTTTCAACAGCATATCCTAAACCATAACCCCTGTAATCTGGTAAGGCAAACCATTCGCCACTTTCAAAAATATCATCATCAATGTTTGCCCAATTTGCTTCTAAAGTAATATGATTCTTTTTAAAAACTTCATAATCTGCAACTATTGATGCTTTAACGTAACTGTTTCCAGTTAACGAAATAAAATCATAACCAATAAACGGAATAAAATTATTTATCAAATTATTACCATAACCGCCAAGTGCAAAATCAAGTGTTTGGGTCGATTTATCGCCCAGTTTAAACCCGCCGCTAGTTTGTAAATTAAATGCTAATTTATCAGAAGTACTAAAGGCATATCCAAGATCTGCTTTGGCAATGGAAAAGTTCTCGAAGTCTTCATTAAAATTTGATGCAAACAAATACATGTGCAAATCACTATTAAAATAAATCCCTCTTTTAGGAAAATATTTATTATCGTAGGTGTCTAATTTTAAATTAGCAAAAACACTGGCATAATCTGTATTTTCAAACACAAAATCGTCATCTGGATTTGTAGTTGAAAGCGTTTCGGATTTTATTTCCAATCGCTTGTGTTCTACCCCCAAACTTAGTGCGAAGTCTTTTCTAAAAAGCGTCTGTAAATAAAACTGATTGGTTTGATCGTATAATTGGGCATCTATTTTATTGATACCCGTAGCGTCTATTTCAGTATCATCAAGTAATAATTGTGCACTTATATTTTTATTAAACGAATTGTATCTTGAACGCAAACCGACACTCCAATAGAATCCTTTATCAATTAAATATTCAAAATTATACCTAACATGATCGCCTAAAATAAAATCAAAAGACATTATATCATTATCAGAAAACAATTGCTTTTTTGTTATATTTATTAGTGCAGCGCTCTTGTACAAATCATCAAAATGAATCCCTAACTTTAAGAACATCTTATTTTTAGACTCTATTAGGGTGCTGTGAAAATCATAGCCTTCATTGTTTTTAGAAGGAATTAATTCATATTGAAATGACTCAAAATTATTGGTAGCAACCAAATTATTAATCCCTCTCCCAAATGCTTTATAACTTATTTTCTCTTGGGGTTTTAACTTTAGTTTCCCCAACAAATAAGCTCGAGAATAGTTGATTTTACCATTAAAAGTAAAACTGTTAATAATTAGACTATCTCGTTGTTTTAATGTTATAAAGCCTTGTTTTTCATCAGGCTTATTTTTTGGTAGTACTTTTAAATTGTCTGAATTTTGAAGCGCTGCTTGCTTACCATTTTTTATAATTTTTGATCCATCATCAAAAGATACTACCGAATACTCTTTTATATCTGGCTTTATATAAATATCTGTTTTTTTAGTTTTAGTCTCCATGGCCTTTATGCTCCTGAAGTTGTTTATTTGAATTAAAACATCGGGTGCCGAAATAAGTTCTTCTCTATTTAATAACACGTCTTGTACATCCACACCTATTATGATATCCATTCCCTTTTCGCGTAATTCGTCAATAGGATAATTATTTACAACCCCACCATCAATAAGCACTTCGCCATTAATGGTTACCGGTTGAAACAATGACGGTAATGCCCCACTTGCCATGATAGACTGGGTTAAGTTTCCTTTTTCCAATATAACTTGCTTGCCCGTTTCTATGTTTGTTGCAATGCAAAAAAATGGAATTGGTAATTTATCAAAACTGTTAATATCACTAACATGAAGTGTTAATCTGGATAGTAAATTATACGTATTTTGCCCGCGTGATAAAGCCGAAGGCAACTTGATTTTAAAATGATCAAACGGTAAGGTTACAGCATATTTCTCCGAATTATCACGCTCGTAAAATGCTTTAGAAGCTCTAGGTAAATTGTCGTTTATAATTTTATCAAAATCAATGTCTTGAAAAATAGAATCGAGTTGATTGCCCGAATAGCCCGATGCATAAAGCCCCCCAACTATGGCTCCCATGCTGGTTCCTGCCACATAATCAATTTTAACACCCAGGCTATCAATCACTTTTAAAACCCCAATATGTGCCAACCCTTTTGCGCCACCGCCACTTAACACTAAGCCCACTTTTGGCGTTGTGCTTTCGTATTCTTTATTTTGCGCTTTCGCGGAAAATAAGACCAGTAAAAATAGGATTAGTATGGTTGTTGTTTTGTTCAAGTTTTATTGATTTAATTAAAAAGTTTTGTCATGTCGAAATGAGGTACGATTGAGACATCTCATAATATATGAAAGCAATAATTTGAGATTTCTCCTTTCGTCGAAATGACATTTATACTTAAAAATTTCACTCCCCATGATAATAATTATAAACCTTTTCCGCTCTAGAAACCCCAACAACAGCTTCCAACTCATCTAACTTTGCATTTGCAACACGTTTTGCTGATTTAAAATGTTTTAATAAATCTATAACCGTTTTTTCGCCCACACCATTTATAGTTTCAAGCTCCGTGTTTAACGCTGTTTTACTCCGCTTATTTCTGTGATGCTCGATACCAAAACGGTGCGCTTCATTACGCAATTGTTGTATTATTTTTAGGGTTTCGCTCTTTTTGTCTAAATATAAGGGAATTGGGTCGTCTGGGTAAAATAATTCTTCTAAACGTTTTGCAATACCGATAATGGCTATTTTTCCTCTTAAATTTAAAGCATCCAAACTTTTTAATGCGGATGATAATTGCCCTTTTCCTCCATCAATAATAATAAGTTGTGGGAGTGGTTGTTTTTCTTCAACTAAACGTTTATATCTTCTATACACCACTTCTTCCATCGATGCAAAATCATCAGGTCCCTCAACTGTTTTTATATTAAAGTGCCGATACTCTTTTTTACTTGGCTTTCCATTTTTAAACACCACACAAGCTGCTACAGGATGTGTGCCTTGAATATTGGAATTATCAAAACACTCAATATGCCGCGGCTCTTCCTTTAGGCGTAAATCCACTTTCATTTGTGCCATAATCCTATTGGCGTGCCTGTCAGGATCCACAATTTTCATTTGTTTGAAACGCTCCATTCTAAAGTATTTCGCATTTCTTAATGATAAATCTAATATATGCTTTTTATCACCCAATTTAGGTATAGTCACTTTTATATCTTCTCCTAAATGAACTTTAAAAGGCACGTAAATTTCTTTGGATTCTGAATGAAACCGTTGCCTAATTTCGGTGATTGCCAATTCTAATAATTGGGCGTCGGTTTCATCTAATTTCTTTTTAACCTCTAAAGTATGCGAACGAATGATAGAACCGTACGATAATTGTAAAAAATTAACATAACCATAGGTTTCGTCGCTCATAATTGAAAACACATCCACATTACTAATTTTCGGATTTACAATAGTGGATTTTGCTTGGTAGTTTTCTAAAATTTCTATTTTCTCTTTTATTTTTTGGGCATCTTCAAACTGCATATTTTCAGCATAGTCATGCATTTGCTGTTTAAACTGTTGCAAGGAATCTTTAAAATTGCCTTTTAAAATTTCTTTAATGGCTTTTATATTTTCGTTGTATTCAGCTTCAGTTTCTAAGCCCTCGCAGGCACCTTTACAGTTGCCCAAATGGTATTCTAAACAGACTTTATATTTTCCTGCTTTTATCTTTTCTTCTGCTAAATCATAATTACAAGTTCTTAGAGAATATAACCCTTTTATAAGACTTAACAACGTTGAAACCGTTTTCATGCTCGTATAAGGCCCATAATAATCACCCCCTTTTTTAAACACACGACGCGTTGAAAACACTCTGGGGAAACGCTCTTTTTTTATGCAAATCCACGGATAAGACTTATCATCCTTAAGCATTACGTTATAGCGTGGTTTATGCTTTTTTATTAAATTATTTTCTAGGAGCAAGGCATCGGTTTCGGTTTCAACCACGATGTGTTTTATGTTGGCTATTTTTTTAACCAACACTCTGGTTTTACCGTTTTCATGGGTTTTGGTAAAATAGGAACTGACGCGTTTTTTTAGGTTTTTTGCTTTACCAACATAGATAACCGTACCTTCTTTATCGTAATATTGATAAACTCCGGGTTGATTGGGTAGGGTTTTTAATTGTATGTTTAAGGCAGGGGTTTCCATCTTAACCAAAGGTAATTATTTTAAAGTTTTATTACTGATTTAGCCACGAATAATCTTTTTTAAAAAAATAAAAATTACGTTTACTTATTCACTAAATTGCGTCTCTTTTTAAAACCTGTATTGGTTTTAAAGCAGCATTAATAATGGATTTAGAAGTTGCCTTGGCGAATGGTTGCGTTAGGGATTGAGGCATTTGTTGAAGCTCTCCCGATTTTTCATCGGGAAGCGACTGCCGAAAGCCCGACCCTTGTGGTAACGCCCAAAATAATAAATTGAAAATGAGTAAAAAAATTATTGGTCGTGTTGATAAAATTGATTTTCCGAAATTGGGATTGTACAATATAGATGTTAAAATAGACACCGGTGCTTATACATCGGCTATTCACTGTTCTGAAATTATTGAAGTAGGTATGGGCCTGCGCTGTATTTTTAATAGTGATGTACACCAAAATTTTGGTGGCACCGAAATTGTTTTTGATGCTTTTACACTTACCAACGTAAAAAGTAGTAATGGTTTTAAGGAAAATAGATATAAAGTGAAATCTGAAATTGTCTTTTTTGGAAAAACGTACAAGATTAATTTAACTTTAAGCACGAGGGACGATATGCGGTTTCCTGTTTTGATTGGCAGGCAATTTTTGAGAAAAAAGTTTATGGTTGATGTTGATCTGGAAAACGTTTCTTTTAAGACAAAAACAAAATGAACATAGTTGTATTATCTAGAAACGCCAATTTATATTCTACGGAACGCCTTGTTGAGGAGGGCATAAAACGTGGGCATAAAATTGACGTTATAGGACCCGCTTAAATGTGATATTATAATTGAAAAGGAAAAACCAACCAAAAAATAAATGGCAGAAATTAAAACTAGCATATTATCCATTCTTGGTGAACAAATAAAACCTGGAGAAAGTAAAGAAGTTAATTTTGATATAGCTAATTTACACACCTCATCCTCAGTGAATGTTCCCATAATTATTGAGCGCTCAAAAAAACCTGGACCAACAGTACTGTTTACTTCGGGTATTCACGGTGATGAAGTTAATGGTGTTGAAATTGTAAGGCATCTTATTGAAAAAGGCATTAATAAACCCAGAATTGGTACTATTATTTGTATGCCAGTAATTAATATTTTTGGGTTTATAAATTTGAAACGCGAGTTCCCAGATGGGCGCGATTTAAATCGTGTTTTCCCAGGTAGCCCAAGTGGTTCTTTAGCTGGTAGGGTTGCCCATAAATTGATGGAGGAAATAGTACCTCATGTTGATATTATAATAGATTTTCATACGGGTGGTTCGGGCAGATTTAATGCGCCCCAGATTCGTTATTCAAAAGATAATAAAATTGTCATCGAATTAGCTAAAGTATTTGGAGCACCTTTTGTTTTGTACTCTAAAAACGTATCAAAATCATTTAGAACATCGTGTTTTAAATTAGGCAAACCTTTATTGCTTTTTGAAGGTGGAAAATCATTTCATATTAATGATGTTGTCACTCATTCTGGTGTGAATGGTTCTAAACGCGTTTTAAAACATTTGGGGATGCTAAAAACAACTTTTAAATCGTACAATCCAAAAAAGGAATGTGTTTTTATAAATGAAAGCAAGTGGTTGCGTGCTAAATATTCTGGTATGTTTAAGGCCTCCGTTCTTATTGGCTCACAAGTTAAAAAAAATGATGTTTTGGGACATATAACCGACCCTTATGGCAAGTTTAATTTCTTTGTTAAAGCTACGAATTCAGGTTATATTATCAATGTAAACGAATCGCCTATTGTGTATCAAGGAGATGCGCTGTTTCATATAACAACTAAATTGAAACGTTAATTATGACTAAAGCTGAACTGCGTAAAACATATAAAAAACGTCGTGATGATTTATCTGAAGATGCTATTGATGCATTTAGTTTGGCTATTGCAAATACCCTTTTAAAATTACCTATTTGGGAGTTTTTATTTTATCATATTTTCCTTTCTATTGAAGAACAAAAAGAAGTCAACACCGATTATATTTTGAATATCTTATCAGGAAAAGATAAAAACATCCTTATCTCAAAAAGTGATTTTGAAACGGGAGGGATGACAAACTATTTGTTAACTGACAACACGATAATTAAAAAGAATGCATACAATATTCCTGAACCTGTTGACGGTATAGAAATTTCAAATAATAAAATTGACGTTGTTTTTATTCCGCTTTTAGCGTTTGACACACAAGGAAATAGAGTGGGTTATGGTAAAGGTTTTTACGATCGGTTTTTAGCCAACTGCAAACCAGAAACCATTAAAATAGGATTGTCTTTTTTTGAAGCT
>TARA_R110002049_G_scaffold296797_1_pt1 | contig 38555 bp, 32 predicted proteins | sample TARA_R110002049 | Tara Oceans TARA_R110002049 (sample SAMEA4396941) | marine metagenome | biome: Polar Biome; feature: [SRF] surface water layer (ENVO:00010504); material: water (ENVO:00002006), including particulate matter (ENVO:01000060) such as... | depth 5 m
ATTAAATCCGAATGATGCAGGTGATAAAAATAAGGATAGGGATGGTGATGGTTACACTAACCTTGAAGAATTTATGCATTATTTAACAATAGAATAAAAAAGTTAATTTTTACACAAATAGAATAAAAGAGGGGGCTTATATTAGCCCCCTCTTTTATTCTATTTCAAATTACTTGAAAATTTAAAATATCAATAAGTAACTTTACTCCTCGGATAAATTAGTCACAACCATTTCATAGGCTTTATAATTATTGGCTTTCTCCATATTACATTTCAATTAATGGTTTTTAAAATCACACATCTCATTTTGCAATAAACATAAAGTTTATAACGGTAGGAAATACCAACATTACTCTTATTATAAAACTTTTTGAGATTTATATCAAATACCCTTTTCAAGTAAGGAAACAAAAAGAATAATTAAATCAATTAAAATATTCAAATTCAATTTTCAATTTCGACATTTCAATTTATCGAAAATAAATTATCTTACATCTTATCGAACATATTTGAACATACATCGTAAATTCATTGCATACAATATATTTATATATATATTTTCTGAAGTAAACCCCCATAATTAAGTAATTCAACCATACATGCTTGATGAAAAGAGTGCATTGATAAATCAATTAGAGCTCGCCATAGATGCAGCCATAATGGCAGGAATAGCTATAATGAAGGTTTACAATAAGCCAACCTATAGTCAGAAATTAAAAGTTGACAACTCACCATTAACTGAAGCTGACACAACCGCCAATCAAATAATAAATAAATTTTTAAAAACTTCCGATATCCCTATAATTAGTGAAGAAAATAAGAATTCGCCCTATGACCTTAGAAAGAAATGGAAAAAATGTTGGATTGTAGATCCATTAGACGGGACAAAAGAATTTGTCAATAGAAATGGCGAATTCACTGTTAACATTGCGCTATGTGAACTAGGAATACCCATACTAGGAGTAATTTATGCCCCTAATAGCAAAGAATTGTTTTATGCAGATGTAAAAAGTAGAAATGCTTACAAAATACAGTTGAAGGAAGAACGCATGCTAAAACGTGAACTATTTGATGTTCAATATAAAATTTCACCTAATCCTGCTCCAAAAAGTACAATTAGGGTAGTTGGAAGCCGATCACACATGAATTCGGAAACATTGGATTTTATAAATACCTTAAAGAAAAAGTTTGATCAAGTAGAAATTCTTTCCATTGGGAGTTCTCTTAAACTATGTATGATTGCAGAAGGCAAAGCAGATATCTATCCTCGTTTTGCCCCTACTATGGAATGGGACACGGCTGCAGGTCATGCTATTTGCAGGGCGGTAGGACTAAAAGTAATATCAAAAAACTCCCAAGATGAATTAATGTATAACAAGGAAAATTTCTTGAACAATCACTTTATAATTCAAAATTCATAATGGATGGCTCTCATAAAAGACATATTGCCAAAACCATCACCTGGAGACTAGTTGGCACCTTGGATACTATCGTGCTTTCATGGATAATTTCAGGCAACCCATTCACAGGGTTAAAAATTGGGATGTTTGAAATGTTTACAAAATTAACACTTTACTATTTACATGAGAGGTTCTGGTTTAAATTTTATGTTGAAGAAAGCAATACAAGACACTTAATAAAAACTGTTTCTTGGCGTATAATTGGTACTTTAGACACTATTGCCCTTTCATGGTTTATTACTGGAAATATACTAACAGGATTAAAGATTGGAACAGCCGAAATAATAACAAAAATGATTTTATACTATTTACATGAACGAGGTTGGTATAAAATAAACTTTGGTTTGGATAAAACGAGAAGAGCTAAAAAATGGAAAAAAATATAATACATCAAGAGTATAAAATAAGTCGATCGCTAAGAAGAAAGGCAAACGGACATAATTCCTTCCTGATATTTTTCACAGGGTTTTCAGGATCCGGAAAATCTACTATTGCCAATGCATTGGAACAAAAATTACATCACCTGAACATTAAAACCTATGTTCTGGATGGAGATAATGTACGTAGCGGGATTAATCAAAACCTTTCCTTTAGTAAAAAGGACCGGTCAGAGAATATTAGACGGATAGGTGAAATTTCCAAATTATTTGTAGACGCTGGCGTGGTTGTCCTTGCTGCTTTTATTGCTCCTTATAAAAAGGATAGGGAATTTATAAAAGCAATAATAGATAGGGAAAATTATGTGGAGGTATTTGTGAATACAACCTTGGAAGAATGTGAAATACGGGACGTTAAGGGATTATACAAAAAGGCCAGAAAAGGGGAAATCAAGAATATGACAGGTATTTCCGCACCGTACGAAGCTCCTCAAAATGCTGATGTGGAAGTTTCAGAGTTACACTCTGTTGATGAATCTGTAGAGATTATATATAACAAAATTAAAAATAAATTAATACTCTGAAATGATGAATAAATACTTTTTAAACTATTTGGATGAACTAGAATCAGAGTCTATTTATGTTCTAAGAGAAGTATGGGCCCAATTTCAAAATCCTGTAATCCTTTTCTCTGGCGGTAAAGATTCCATTGTCTTAACACATTTAGCTAAAAAAGCTTTTTTCCCAAGTAAAATTCCATTTGCCTTAATGCATGTGGATACAGGTCATAATTTTCCTGAAACCATTTCTTTTAGAGATGATTTAGTAAAAGATTTGGGAGCAAGGCTTATCGTCGGTTATGTGCAGGATTCTATAGACAAAGGTCGAATAGCAGAGGAAAAAGGTAAAAATGCCACAAGAAATGCCCTACAGATTACGACACTATTGGACGCTATTGAAACAAATAAAATAGATTGTGCCATAGGGGGAGGCAGAAGAGATGAAGAAAAATCTCGTGCCAAGGAACGTTTCTTCTCACATCGGGATGAATTTGGTCAGTGGGATCCGAAAAATCAACGCCCAGAACTATGGAATTTATTCAATGGAAAACAATTCCAAGGCGAGCATTTCAGGGTCTTTCCCATAAGCAATTGGACAGAAATGGATATTTGGAACTACATTAAAAGGGAAGGCATTCAGATTCCATCTTTGTATTATGCACATGAAAGAGAGGTAGTCTGGCGGAATGATTCTTGGATTCCAAATTCAGAATTTTTAATTCTTGAATCTAAGGAAGAAACTTATTTAAAAAAGATTCGCTTTAGAACACTGGGAGATATAACCATAACAGGGGGGATAGAATCAGATGCAGATACCCTTGAAAAAATAGTACAGGAAGTAGCAGCGATGAGAAATACCGAACGTGGCAACAGAAGTGATGACAAAAGGTCGGATACCGCCATGGAAGACCGTAAAAGACAAGGGTACTTTTAACAAAATTTAATTACGAAATTATGAATATTAATAATAGTCAATTATTGCGTTTCACAACTGCAGGTAGTGTTGATGATGGTAAAAGTACTTTGATTGGTCGCTTACTATACGATTCCAAATCTATATTCGAGGATCAATTAGAAGCAATTACAAATACCAGTATTAATAAAGGTCATAACGGGGTGGATTTGGCTTTGTTTACAGATGGGTTAAAGGATGAGAGAGAACAAGGTATTACCATTGATGTTGCCTATAGGTACTTTACCACTCCAAAACGTAAGTTTATTATTGCGGATACTCCTGGGCACATACAGTACACTAGAAATATGATCACAGGGGCTTCAACGGCCAACGCTGCTATTATTTTAATAGATGCCCGCCACGGTGTAATTGAACAGACCAAGAGACATGCATTTATTGCATCTTTACTCCAGATTCCACATATTATAGTTTGCATAAATAAAATGGATCTAGTAGATTTTAAGGAAGAAATATATGATGGGGTTGTAGCTCAATTTGAAGAGTTTTCATCGAAATTGTTGGTCAAGGATATCAGATTTATCCCCATAAGTGCCCTTTTAGGAGATAACGTAGTACATAGATCTGAAAATATGTCTTGGTACCAAGGTGGTCTCCTTTTACACACTTTAGAAACTATTCATATAAGTAGTGATATTAACAAGGTAGATGCCAGATTTCCCGTACAGACAGTAATACGGCCCCAAAGTGCGGGATATCTTGATTATAGAGGCTATGCTGGTCGTGTAGCCAGTGGGGTTTTTAGAAAAGGAGATGAGATTACTGTAATGCCTTCCGGGTTTACTTCCAAAATAAAGACAATAGACACTATTGAAGGAGAATTAAAAAATGCTTTTGCACCCATGTCGGTCACTATAACGCTTGAAGACGACATTGGCGTAAGTAGAGGGGATATGATCGTTAGATCAAACAATAAATCAAAGGCTTCACAAGATATCGAAGTAATGTTATGTTGGCTAACCCATTTACCTGCAAAACCTACTTCAAAATATACAATTAGACATACCTCCAATGAGCAAAAAGCGATTATTAAGGAAATTGTATATAAAATAGACATTAACTCTCTTTCTAGGTTACCAAACGAAAAAGAATTAAGAATGAATGACATTTGTAAGGCCAAGATTCGGACTACAAAACCACTTTTGTTTGATTCTTACCGTGAAAACCGAATTACAGGTAGTATTATTTTAGTAGATGATGATACTAACGAAACAGTTGCAGCAGGAATGATAGTATAAATTAAAAATGAACATTTTTAAAATAAATTTAAAAACTAATTTATTTTAAAAAAAACACATTTTAATTACATTACACCGAATTAGTATCACGTATGTCGATTAATAATTAAAAATTAAAAATTAATTCTTTAATTCAATCATGAAAAAATTACGGTTAATTTTTATTTCCATAGCTGGACTCCTATTTTTCTCCATATTCCTGTCCTCAACAGTCCGTAATATTTATTTATCAAAGGATGGGGGCATCAAAAGATTTGGAATATTTGCAGAACCTATTAAATTATTAGCCGAATTACCGACAATGGTAAAGCAAGTTTTAGGACCTGCTGAATTTTTAGTCGAAAATGTGGAGGCTAAAGATGGTTTTACATACTTTGACACTAATAATATTGATCAATATCCAAAAATATTGATTTCTTATAAAGAAGTAGAATTTGGCCAAAAATTTGATCTTTTTGAATTAAGCACTGGCAAATTATTAAAACGTTGGGAACCGGACAATAAAAGCTTGTACGAACAAGCTTACAATCAAATTAATCCAAGAAAACCTAAAAGGGGAAGTGATTTGTATTTTATGCACCCGTTTTTCACTCAGGATAGTTCATTAATACTGAATGCCCAACTTACGAGTTTATTGGTTAAAATTGATAAAAACAATAAAACAGTTTGGCTAAAAAACGACAGGATTTACCATCATACAATTGAAGAGGACCATGAAGGAAATATTTATTCTACAACACATCCATTTCTATCGGGAAAATATGACATACTGCCAGAAAATTACGATGAATATAAAACTATTCTATTGGACGATGAAATCACCAAAATAAACCCTAAGAATGGTGAAATAATCTACAGTAAATCAGTAATTGCAATATTGTTGGAAAATGGATATGAGGATTTATTGTTATCTAAAGGTCAATTTATAAGTGACCCTATTCATTTAAATGACATACAACCGGCGCTTACCGATTCGGACTATTGGAAAAAAGGAGACCTTTTAATATCCTGTAGAAATCTTAGTACAATATTTATATACAGACCAAGTACCAGTAAAATAATTTGGATAAAACATGGTCCCTGGTATAATCAACATGATGTAGATTTTCTGGGAAATAGTAAAGTAGTGGTTTATGGAAATGATGTTATTCGTGAAGAAAGTAGGATAGATCCTAAATTAACTTCTCAAAATCTTTTCTTCAGTGCCAAAAGGAAAAACAATGAAGTTTATATTTATGATTTTGAAAAAGACACTATTACTATACCATTTAGTAGGTTATTAAAAAATGAAATGATAAATACTATTACTTCGGGCAGATGTGATATCTTGTCTAATGGTGACATATTTATAGAAGAAACAGCTAATGGTAAAATAATAATCGGTGATAGTATCCATAAAAAAATTAAATTTGTAAAAAGACTGGATGACACTCATATTTCAAGTCTTTTTTGGAGTAGAATAATTAATTAAAATTTATAATTATGTTTTTATATCTAGGACCCGGCCTTGGAGGCGGTATAATTGCCGTTATTTCAGGCGTTTTTTTGACTTTTTTCGCTTTTTTGGTGGCCATTTTTTGGTTGCCGCTCAAACGATTTATTAATTTCATTAAAATAAAACTAAATAAAGACTAATTGATCTATTTCATTATTTTCATAATCACAATACTCTCTTGCATCATCTTTGATAATCTTGGGATAATGGCACTTGTAAAAAAACTGACCAACTCCTATAAATCCCAATTGAAGGCTTTACAGGATAAAACCAAAACCGATGAAGAGAAACAAAAGGAATTATTACATCAGATTTCAAAACAAATCATATATCTATTAAAGCTAATTGGAAGTATAATTTTGTTTATCAGTCCTTTTCTTTCCATTTTCGTTATAGATGAACTATTTAATTCAACACACTCGGAAACTCTATATAGTTTACTTGGAACTTCAGCTTCTTTGATTGCAGTGGTGCTCTATATCATTTTAAAAAAACAATATGTCAAGTTATTCAAAAAGCGAAAAAATTCTACATAAATTATACTTAGCAAATTACTTTTTATCAAAGTCGTCCTTGGAACTTGAAGAAATTATTTTTGGGCCTAAAACTAAAAATATAGAAATACAGGAATACGTATTTATAACTGGTTTGGCAAGATCTGGCACAACAGCGCTAATGAATAAAATATTTGCTTCAAACGAATATGCTTCATTACAATATTCCAATATGCCAATTTTACTCTCTCCAAATTTTTGGAATAAAAAGCTTAAGATTGCTGCCCATGAGAGAGCCCACAAAGATGGTATTATCATCGATGGCAATTCACCAGAAGAATTTGATGAATATTTCTGGAAGGTATTCATGAAGGATTCCTACATTAGTGATGGGCTATTACCGCATACCGTTAATGAAGAAATTGTAAACAAATATTTGACCTATATATCTTTGATTTGTCTTTCAAAACAAAAACAAAAATATATTTCAAAAAATAATAACAACATTTTAAGGCTGTCTACCTTAAAAAAAATAAATAATAGTAAAATATTTATTTTATTTAGGGAACCCATTTCCCATGCTTCATCCCTAATGAAGTTGCACCGTAGTTTTTCTGATAGCCAACTGGATGATCCCTTTGTACTAGATTATTTTAACTATTTGGGGCATCACGAATTTGGTCTTAATCATAAGCCTTTTCTATTGACAACAAATTTTATTGATTCAAGAACACAATATGCCCTTGAAGATATAAATTATTGGCTAATCCTATGGATTAATTATTATGAATATATACTTGAGAATTTTGATGATTCTTTAATGCTTATTTCATTTGAAGATCTCATTAATGAACCTGACAGCGTTTTTGAATATGTCGGCAAAAACCTCCAGGTTGAGTCCTTTCCTAAAAGCACTAAAAAACATAAACCAATGATTTATAAGTCTGTTCCATGCAATTTAGAATTGCAAAATCGGGCCGAACAGGTCTACATTAAATTAACAGATTTAAAAAAGTACTAAAAACTTATTACAATTTTAATAAATCTTTTTTTAGATACAATCTTTAAGTTTAGATTATTGCATTATTTTTGAACGATATAATTTTCTAGCAACTCTAAATTAGAAATAAATCTATTAAATTGATGAGAATACTAGTAACTGGGGCAGCTGGCTTCATTGGATTTTATGTATCTAAAATGTTATTATCCCAAGGCCATATTGTTGTTGGGCTGGACAATATCAATGACTATTACGATGTAAACCTAAAGTACGCTCGATTAAACGAATTGGGTATTTCGAGGGATAAAGCAGAAAAATTTGGCCAAATAAGCAGCAGTAAAATACATTTCGGTTCCTTTTCCTTTATCCGTCTAAACCTAGAGAATCGCGAGGCCCTGCCTATATTGTTCAAAAATCAAAACTTTGATGCCGTCTGCAATCTGGCCGCCCAGGCTGGGGTTCGCTATAGCCTTGAAAATCCGGAAGCCTATATAGACAGTAATGTTGTCGGTTTCCTTAACATCTTGGAATGTTGTAGGCACTACAATATAAAACATCTAGCGTACGCCAGTAGCTCCAGCGTATATGGTCTTAATAAAAAAGTTCCTTTCGAGACCACCGACAATGTGGACCACCCCATAAGCCTATACGCCGCAACCAAAAAAAGCAATGAACTTATGGCCCATACCTACAGTCACCTTTACGGATTTGCTACCACCGGCTTAAGGTTCTTTACCGTCTATGGCCCATGGGGAAGACCCGATATGGCCATGTTCCTCTTTACGGATGCCATGGTACAAGGAAAGCCAATAAAAGTCTTCAACAATGGCGATATGGAAAGGGATTTCACTTATATAGACGACATTACCGAAGGAGTGGTCCGTATCCTGGAAAAGGACACCACATCCAGGATCAACAACGGTGAGAAATATAAAATTTACAATATAGGTAACAACAGTTCTGTAAAGTTACTCGATTTCATTGAGTCCATTGAGGAAAATCTGGGCACCAAGGCCCAACGCGATCTACTTCCCATGCAGCCCGGTGATGTCGAAAAAACATGGGCCAACGTGGATGACCTCATAAACGACTACGGTTACAGCCCAAACACCCCTATAAAGAAAGGTGTAGCGAACTTTATATCTTGGTATAAAGATTATTACAAAATAAGTTAATAGCTCTAGCTATAGCATTTATCCCATATCATCTATTTATTTTATATTTTATAAAATCACTACTATTAGGTTCGTAATGATATTAAGTGTTAAAATGCAACAGTAATTCCATTTCAACGAGTTTATTACGACTTAAAATAATAATAATCCCATTTTAAACTTCTTTTATACACCTTTGCACTTCAAAAGAAAAATCACATGATCAATACATCAATTCAACTAAATTCATCCTATCACATTTTGGTTACAGGAGGAGCGGGATTTATAGGATCCAATCTATGCGAAGCACTATTAAACAACGGGAACAGAGTAACTTGCCTCGATAATTTTGCTACAGGAAAACGGGTAAATATTGCCCATTTACTTACTAATCCCAAGTTTAATCTTATTGAAGGTGATATTCGGAATTTGTCAGATTGCCAAAAAGCTTGTGTGGGAGCAGATTATGTTTTACATCAGGCCGCTTTGGGATCGGTTCCCAGATCAATAAACGACCCTATTACCAGTAATGATGTAAATGTATCCGGATTTTTAAATATGTTGGTGGCAGCAAGGGATGCCAAGGTAAAACGCTTTGTTTATGCGGCCAGTTCCTCTACCTATGGAGATTCCAAGTCCATGCCTAAAATAGAGGAAATCATTGGAAAGCCCCTATCGCCATATGCCATTACCAAATACGTAAATGAACTCTATGCCGATATTTTCAGCAAGACCTATGGCATAGAGACCATTGGATTGCGTTATTTTAATGTATTTGGCAGAAAACAAGACCCCAATGGGGCCTATGCAGCTGTTATTCCCAAGTTTGTAATGCAGCTGATGGCACATGAATCCCCTACTATTAATGGGGATGGCAGTTATTCCAGGGATTTTACCTATATAGACAATGTAATCCAAATGAACCTCAGGGCCATAAGCACTAACAATAAAGAGGCGGTAAATACCGTTTATAATGTGGCCTATGGGGAACGGACAGATTTAAAGGAGCTGTTGAAACTGCTCAAAAAGTACCTTAGTACTTATGATCCTAAAATTGCCGAGGTGGAAATAAATTACGGCCCCAATAGACAAGGAGACGTACCCCACTCCCTAGCGTCCATAGAGAAAGCAAAGGTCTTATTGGGTTATAATCCTGAATTTAATATCGAGTCAGGTTTAAAGGAAGCAGTAAATTGGTATTGGGAAAATTTAAAATAAACTTTTTATTACATGAATTTAACGGTTATTGGAACGGGCTATGTAGGCCTCGTTAGTGGCACTTGTTTTGCCGAAATGGGAAATACGGTCACTTGCGTGGATATAGACCACAAAAAAATAGACAATCTACAAAAGGGTATTATCCCCATTTATGAGCCCGGCCTTGAGGCCATGGTGAAGCGGAATGTACAGAACAACACTTTACGTTTCACTACCGATCTTAGTTCACATTTAGCTAAATGTGAGGTTGCCTTTATTGCAGTGGGCACGCCTATGGGGCAGGACGGATCGGCAGATTTACAGTATGTATTACAAGTGGCTACGGAAATAGGACACTCTATGCAGCACCCATTAATTATAGTGGATAAATCTACCGTTCCGGTAGGTACTGCCGACAAGGTCAAGGCTACCATTCAAAAAGAACTGGATAAACGTAAAGTATCCATAGATTTTGCCGTGGTCTCCAATCCTGAATTTCTGAAAGAGGGAGATGCCATAAACGATTTTATGAAACCGGACAGGGTGGTCATTGGAGCGGATAATGAGGAAGCTGCAAAAAAAATGAGAACCCTTTATAGTCCATTTTTTAGAAGTAGTGTCGACCGCTTGATTACTATGGATGTTCGGTCTGCTGAAATGACCAAATATGTGGCCAACGCCATGTTAGCGACCAAAATTTCCTTTATGAACGAAATTGCCAATATCTGTGAATTGGTGGGGGCCGACGTAAATAAGGTACGTGTAGGAATTGGTTCGGACAGTAGAATAGGTTATAGCTTTATATACCCTGGCAGTGGCTATGGAGGCTCTTGTTTCCCAAAGGATGTAAAAGCACTCAAAAAAACCGCTGAGGAACACGGCTACAATGCACAATTGATCAGCTCTGTAGAAGAAGTTAACGACCAACAAAAATTAGTGATCGCCAAAAAGGTGGTTAAAAGGTTTGGTGAGGATTTGAAAGGTAAAACCTTTGCTATATGGGGGTTGGCATTTAAACCAGAAACTGATGACATGAGAGAGGCCCCGGCTATTTACCTCATTAAGGAATTGGTGAACCGAGGAGCTAAAATTCAGGCTTACGATCCCAAGGCCATGGAGGAGGCACAACACTTTTATTTAAAGGATCTTCAAGGCATTACCTATTGCAACTCCAAATACGAAACACTTAATAATGCCGATGCCATGATATTAATGACGGAATGGAAGGAGTTTAGGTCCCCGGACTTTGAAGAATTAAAGGTTCAATTGAACACCCCTATTATCTTTGATGGCCGCAACCAATATAATGATCTATTGATGACGGAAAGAGGTTTTGAATACTACCAAATTGGAAAAAAATAACCATTACAACTACTTACATACATCTCAAAAATGAGCAATAAAAAAATAGCAATAATAGGATTAGGATATGTTGGTTTACCCTTGGCTCGATTATTTGCCACCAAATACTCAGTAATCGGATTTGATATCAACGAAAAAAGAATAAAAGAATTACAAGCAGGCAAGGACAATACCTTAGAAGTCGAGGACGACATCCTGCAGGCCGTTTTGCGTGATAGCCCTAAGATGAATACTACTGGATTGTATTGTTCCAATCAATTGGAAGACATTGCTGACTGTAATTATTATATCGTTACGGTTCCAACACCCGTTGACAGTACCAATAGACCTATTTTAACCCCGCTTTACAAAGCCAGTGAAACGGTAGGTCAAGTGCTTAAAAAAGGTGATATAGTCGTCTATGAATCTACCGTTTATCCAGGAGTTACCGAGGATGAATGTATTCCGGTTTTAGAAAGAATAAGTGGTCTCAAATTTAATGTAGACTTTTTTGCAGGATATTCTCCGGAAAGGATCAATCCAGGGGATAAGGAGCATACCGTGGAAAAAATCTTAAAAGTTACTTCTGGCTCAACCCCTGAAATAGGCAAAAAAGTAGACGACCTTTATGGCTCTGTCATTACAGCTGGCACCCACTTGGCACCTAGCATCAGGGTAGCAGAGGCAGCCAAGGTAATAGAAAATTCGCAACGTGATATCAATATTGCTTTTGTTAACGAATTGGCCAAAATTTTTAACCTAATGGGTATTGACACCCATGATGTTCTGGAAGCCGCGGGTACCAAATGGAACTTTTTACCATTTAAGCCCGGATTGGTCGGCGGACACTGTATTGGGGTAGACCCTTATTATCTGGCGCAAAAAGCACAAGAATATGGCTATCATCCAGAAATTATCCTAGCGGGAAGACGAATGAACGATGGAATGGGCAAATACGTGGCCTCTGAAGTGGTGAAATTAATGGTGCAAAATGACATCAAAGTTAAAGGAGCTAATATTTTAGTTTTGGGAATTACCTTTAAAGAAAATTGCCCTGATGTAAGGAATACCAAGGCAGTAGATGTTATTAACAACCTAAGTAGCTATGGAGCAAAAGTTGACATCTTTGATCCATGGGCCTCTCCCGAAGATGTTATACATGAATATAAATTAATTACCAACAAACAACAACCAAATCAAAAATATGATGCCATTGTGTTGACAGTAGCCCATAAAGAATTTTTATCTTTAAAGTACGAGGAACTATTAAAATCCGATGGAGTCATTTATGATGTTAAAGGTTTTATTCCTGCAAAAGCCAACGGTAAATTATAACTCGGTAGCCCAAAATTTTCAGTATAATTTACCTTTTTAATATTTTATTTAGATGTATAATTTAATTCCTAAATCTATTGTTGCAAAATTTACATCCCTTTCAAATAACCCATTAATAAAAAATATTTTATTAATTGGGATTGTTTCTATTATTGTTAAAATCGTTGGATTCTATAAAGAAACAGTTATAGCCTCTTTTTTTGGGCTTTCAGAATCCTTAGATATCTTTTATATAGCGATCCTAATTCCCACCTTTATTCAGAATGTTTTTATTGTTTCGCTTAAGCATCTTTTTATTCCCAATTATATAATTGAGCTCAACACAACAAATCATAAAGGTAGTTTTCAAACCTTTTCACTGCTTCTAATAACGGGAATTATTGTTTTATTAGTGTTAATTGCACTTGTATTTTCCCAGTTTTTTCTTGAAACTGTTTTTTCTGGGCATGACCCATACTATTATAGCTCTATAAGAATACAACTTTATTGGGTATTGCCTAGTTTATTTTTTTGGGGTTATACGGGTTTTCTTAATGGATTACAGGAGATAAAAAACAAATATCTGGCATCCACAATTTCAACTATATTCATGCCTATTGTGGCTATAATTTGTCTTATTTACTATAGAGATGTCTTTGGAAGCAATGTATTGGCCATCGGTTTGTTATTAGGGAGTTTTGCAAGTTTTTTATATACTTTGGTTACCAGTATCCTGCAAAAAGTAATCTTTCTTGATACTTTAAAAATCAATGACAACATGAAATTGATGTTACAACAATATCCGGCAAAAGCCACCTCTGGTTTACTAACTGGACTAAATCCCTTTGTTGATCAATTTTTTGCGGCGCAGCTGGCAGTAGGATCTATTGCCGCAATAAATTATGGGAAAAAAATTCCTGCATTTATTGTTGGTATATTAATCATGGCTATTGGAAATGTGCTACTCCCTCATTTTTCTCGCCAAATCAACACCAACCCTAGGTTAGCATACAATCAACTCTTCCGAATTTTGAAAACAATATTTGCCTTAGGATCAATCCTAACCATCATGATAATTTTATTTTCCGACAATATTATTCATATATTATTTGAAAGAAATGAATTTACTGCAAATGATACCATTGTTGTTTCCAAAATTCAACAAATTGCCTTTGCTTATGTCCCTTTTTATCTTTGTACCTTAATTTGTGTGAAATTTTTGACAGCCATTAACAAAAATAGATTTATGGCTTGGACTTCCTTTTGGAATTTACTCGTAAATTTAATAATGAACGTAATTTTAATGCAGTACTATGGTGTTTATGGTTTAGTAATGAGTACGACGATAGTTTACATAATTGCTTCTTTTATTTATGTAGGCTATACATACATACAATTTAAAAATTACTTAAAAGAGACCATATAATGGGCCAACCAATATTGGGTAGATGATAATTACAATATTAATATCTTTATTTTAAAATGAGAATAGATTTTATAACATCTTCATTGTCAGGAGGAGGAGCTGAAAGAGTAATGGTCTTATTGGCAGATGGCTTGGCTGATAAAGGGCATGAAATTTCAATAATTACTTTTGACAACAAAAATGATTATCCCACGAGTAAAGAGGTAAATAGGATTTTTTTAAGCAAAGGCAAGATAAAAAACCATACAATACGCAGATTGAATGAATTAAGGAAATATTATTCCAATTCAAAAAACAGACCGGACATTATTATATCCTTTTTACCGCCCATAAATTTCGCTGCCATTTTGATTGCCAAGATGTATCGGATAAAAATAATAGTAAGTGAACACATAAATCATTTACAAGAAGGATCCGTATTGGACAAATTCACGCGCAAAAAACTGTATAGATTTGCCAATATCACAACTGTATTAACCAAATTTGATGTTGACTACTACAAAAAATTTAAAGCTAATGTAGTCGTAATGCCAAATCCATGTACGTTTCAACCTATATCAAATAATAATCATGAGCGACAAAATACAATTCTGGCTGTTGGCAGTTTAAATAGAATTAATCATAAAGGGTTTGATAATTTAATAGACTTAATTGTTCCTGTACTTAATGAGAATCCTGAATGGAAATTACTTATTGCAGGAGATGGTAAAATTGGTCTTGATAAATTACAAAGTCAAGTTGCGCAAAACAAAATAGAAAATCAAGTTGAGTTTTTAGGCTTTGTTTCCAATATTAATGTCATAATGAAAAAATCAAAGCTTTTTGTACTTAGCTCACGATTTGAGGGCCTTCCTATGGTCATTTTAGAGGCAATGTCGCAGGGAATGGCATGTATTTCTTATGATTGTAAAACAGGCCCTTCGGACCTAATTAATCATGAATATAATGGACTTTTGGTAGAGGATCAAAACAAGTTAGGCATGCAGAAAAGTCTTCGAAGGCTAATAAATGATGATGGTTTAAGACAAAAATTAAGTGAGAATTCCCTAAAAAGTTTAGATCATTATTCTCTGGAAAACATTTTGGTCATGTGGCAACAAATTTTCAATAAACTAAAATGAATACACTTATAATTCGCCTCTTATTCTTAATTCCATTTGTCTTTAGTGCTCTAAGTATTCAAGCTTTGATTACCAAATTCGTCTCAGTGAATGTTGGCCAAATCATAGCGTATTTGAACGTATTGTTAATCATAATTGGTATTTTCGGAATTTTAAAAACTAAGGACAAACAGTCTTACCCTAAAACTATTACTTTATGGTTTGTATTTTTTATAGCTTACTATAGCCTTGGATTCTTTGCTAACATGGTACATAATTACGAGCCCCCCTTTCTAAAAACTTTAATTCCAGTAATCTATTTTATTGGTTTTGCTCAATTTTTAGGTAATAATGAAAACCGATCACTATTTCCTAAAATAGTCATAATTACATTTACAATAGCAAATTTATTACTTATATACTTCCAACGTATTAACTTTTCAATGGACTATGAGGGCGTGTATAAATATACATTAAGCAGGGCTGGCGGAGTTTATGGCGACGCCAATAATGCAGCGGTAGTTTGTCTTTTATCATTTATTTTTATTAAGAATTTCTTTATAACCCACAATTTCCTTCAAAAATTAATAAAACAACTGTGCATAGGAATTTCTTTATATGCCTTAGTATTGACATTTTCCAATACTGGCTTTATAGTTTTAATAATTGTTCTTATGATAACTTATAATTATTGGTTTAATCCAAAGAGAATAATTTTTTTGGTAATTATCGTCCCCATATTTTCTTATTTTTTATTTACCTCAGCCCTAAACAGCTCCTATTTAAATAATATACAAAAAGCTAGGATTACAAATGTTGTTAATATAATTACGTTAAATACTAGTGAAGTTTCCGACTCAGGCAGAGGAGTTTTACTTCAAAACATGATGAATTTCGTAAATGAAAATCCATTTTTAGGTAATGGTATATATTTCTCCACGGAAATTAGAGGGCATAATACTCTAATAGGAATTTGGGCTGATGCCGGGATATTTACATTTTTAATTTTTATAATTTTGCTACTATATTACTATAAAAAAGCTATTTTGTCCCCTTCTAGAATTAGAATTCCGACTTTATCAATTCTATTGGTCCTGACGATTTTTATGTTAACCCTACAAACTATAATTAATCAATCATACTTGATTGTTCTGTTTGCTTTTATGGCATACCTGATGTCTAATTCGGATGAAAGTCAACCTGATGAGCACTCCATTTTTGCTAATGATAATACTCCAACCACTAATAATTTTATTTAAAACCTAAAACAGCAATAGCTTAAGTTAATATGAAAAAAATCAAAATAGATTTTATAATTGGTAAAATGACATCGGGTGGAGCGCAAAGAGTTATTGCCAATTTGGCCAATTATTTTGCCCAAAATGGTCATTCAGTTAGAATTATTACATTTATTGAGGGAAATGCCTATCAATTGGACTCAAGAATTGAAAGGGTCGAGTTTCATGAAAAAATACTATTTATTAAATCTTCAATTATAAGAGGGTTTTTATACCTCTTAAAATTCTATCTCAATAAAAAAAACAGACCTAACATTATTAGTTCACATATAGGTTTTCTTGGGTATACCACCATACCTATTTGTAAAATATATGGTATTAATCTAATAGTGTCAGAACATTTTAATCATGTTCATCAAACCATTAATGTAGAACGAAAAATTTTATGGAATGTACTTTATAGATACGCCGATGCTGTAACCATATTAACCAGTTTTGATCTAGATTTCTTTAAGTCTAGAAGTAAGAGGGTTATTGTCATGGAAAATCCATGCTCATTCGATATAATTCAAAATACCGATAACCCAAGAGAAAAGGTAATTCTTGCTGTAGGTGATCTTAATCGCTATAAACATAAAGGATTTGACAATTTAATTGAAATAGCTTCAAAAGTATTACCCAAGCATAAGGATTGGAAAATAAAAATAGTAGGTACTGGAGATGAGGGGACCAAATATCTAAAACACTTAGTTGAAAATTTAGGTTTGTCAGAACAGATTATTTTTTCAGGATATAGAAATGATGTTAAAGAACTCATGGCTAAATCAGAAATATATATTTTAACTTCAAGATATGAAGGTTTACCAATGGTATTATTGGAAGCACTTTCCCAAGGAATGGCCTGTATTTCTTATGATTGTATTACCGGTCCTGCTGATATAATAGAAAATCAGAAAAATGGTCTTTTAATTCCGGATCAAAATAAAGAAGCTCTAATTGATGGTCTAGAAAGTTTAATTACAAATGAACCATTAAGAAATCATTTGAAATCAAATTCTTCAACCGCACTTAACAAATTTCATATTGATAATGTAGGACAAAAATGGGTTGACCTAATAAATGACTTAATTTAATATCATCTTGAAATAATTAATTGAACTTTATGTCTAAAAAAAAGAAAATAGATTGGCTTATTGTATTACCATCGGACAGTTTAGGGGGTGGAGCAGAACAGCTTCTTTTTAATATATCTGAATTTGTATCCAATCAAGGCGATAAATGTAAAATAATAATAGCCTCCAAAAAAAAATCTAAAGGGTGGGAAATATTGGAAGATAAATGCAATATAAAATATATGCCCTTTTCTCAAATCCACCTGGGATATATTGCCCTAATACCTTATTTAATCTTCAATTCATTAAATTTTCAAGTAACCCAAACTTTGTCATCACAAACATTGATCAACGGGCTTATAGGGTTTCTTAAAAGAATTGGTTTTTTCAAAAAAACAAAGGTTATTGTCCGCGAATCCAATTCAATTTTTCATCTTTTAAATGGAGTAAAACTAAAAATGTATGCTTTGGCATATAATATTGGTTATTCCTCCGTTAACTTAGTGATATGTCAAACAGATTATATGAAAAATGAACTTTTAAAATCTGTCCCCTGGATGAGAAAGCGCATAAAAATGATAGTTATAAATAATCCAATAAATTCAGACCTAATACTAAGGAAATCCAAATTACAACTGCCAGAAATTGAAAATATGGATTTTATGGTTGCAGCAGGAAGACTAGTGCCCGCTAAAGGCTTTGATATATTACTCGACTCTTTTCAAAGTATTCATAATGAATTTCCAAATTTAAAATTACTAATTTTAGGAGAAGGAAAGGATAAGAATAAACTAGAGGCGATAATTGACAAAAATAAGTTACACCAACATGTTAAATTGGTGGGTTTTGTGGAGAATGTATATCCATACTTTAAAAAAGCAAAACTATGTGTTATGTCTTCAAGAATAGAAGGATTCCCAAATGTACTACTACAAATGATGTCACAAAATACTAAAGTTGTTAGTACGTTAAGTGCAGGCGGTATTGAAAAATTGGATGGAGTTTTTACCTGTAAAACAGAGGATACTGAAGGTCTAGCCGAAGCGATTAAGAAATGTTTGAATTCAAATACAGAAATTAATAGAAAAACATTTGACCAGGAACTTGGAAAAAGATCATTAAAGAACTTTGTTAATGAAATCACTAAACAAAGTTCAAGTCAAATAAATTAATAGAAATGAGAAACTTAATCAAATATTTGTCTTCCAAATCTAATTTTACTTTAAAAATTATAAGATTAGGGATTAATCTAAGAAATAGGGTTATACCATTGGAAATAAGACTTAAGCAAAGATTTAAAAGAAAATTAGGGTACACGTTAAATTTAAAACACCCAAAAACTTTTAATGAAAAAATACAATGGCTTAAATTATATGACAAAACAGATCTCCATACTATCTGTGCTGACAAATATGCTGTTAGGAGCCACATTCAAAATAAAATTGGAGCAGAGTACCTAGTTCCTCTTATACTCCAAACAACCGATGTAAATGATCTTAAACCCAGTAATTTACCAAATTACCCAGTTATTATAAAGACTAATCATGATAGCTCGGGTGGAATTTTTGTTTGGGACAAACAAAAAATCAATTGGCCACAATTAAGAAAAGACTTCAATAGACGGCTTTCCCAAAATTATGATTATGGAAAAGGAGAGTGGCAATATAAGGATATTCCGCCCTGTATAATTATTGAAAAATTGCTGATTGATGAACATGGTAACATCCCTTCTGACTACAAGTTACATTGTTTTAATGGGAAATTGGCTTTCACTCAAGTAGATATGGATCGCTCCACTCAACATAAAAGAAATTTATATGATGTGGATTGGAATTTTATGAATTGTACTTGGGCATACCAAAATGGTAATTCTGTTCCAAAACCAAAGGTATATGATGAAATGAAAAGAGTTGCTGAAATACTTGCCGGAGACTTCAAATATGTTCGTGCAGACTTTTATATCATCAATGATAAAATATTTTTCGGAGAATTAACTTTCCATTCAGATTCTGGAAATGGTCTATTTAGCCCGCCATCTTGGGACAATAAGATTGGTGAAATGTTAAACTTAAACTAAATCTCATTTCTATCGCATACTAATCCTTTAATTGGCTTCTAATAAAAAAGGCAAATTTAACTATTGCCTAATTTAGTTATAGTGAATTAAGTAAAAATCGTGGTTATTAGTTTAATTTAAATTAGACGATTAGGGTATATATTATTCAACTAATCCGATCCTTGCTGTTAATAGATAAACCTAAAGATTCCCCAAAATATAATTAATAATGAAAAAGAAAATTATTAGAATTACCACAGTCCCAATGTCCTTAGGTGGCTTATTGACAGGGCAATTAAAATACATGTCCGATTATTATGAAATAATTGGAGTAGCATCTGATGGTGACGGCACCCTTGCTAATATTGGTATTCAGGAAGGAATCAAGGTTTTCCCTATTGAAATGACACGATCTATTACACCGTTCAGAGATTTAAGGGCCATATGGCAACTCTATATTTTCTTGAAAAGGGAAAAACCATTTATTGTGCATTCCCATACACCAAAAGCTGGAACTGTTGGAATGATCGCCGCCTTTCTCGCAGGTGTTCCCCATAGACTACATACCATTGCAGGATTACCTTTATTGGAAGCTCAAGGGGGTAAACGAAAAGTATTGGACATAGTTGAAAAAATAACCTATGCCTTTGCAACTAGGATCTACCCTAACTCCTTTGGAATGATGGATATCATCCTTGAAAATAAATTCACCAATAAAAATAAGCTAAAAGTACTGGGTAATGGTAGTTCCAACGGTATAGACATAGACCATTTCAACCCCAGTACAATAAGTGAAACAGAAAAGGAAAACCTTCGAAAATCCCTCGGCATTGATCCTAACGATTTTGTGTACGTCTTTGTTGGGAGAATGGTCACGGATAAAGGCGTTAATGAACTTGTCCATACTTTCTCTAGGCTGACAGAAAGTATTAAATCCATTAAATTGATATTGGTAGGACCACATGAAAAATCTCTTGACCCCCTATCAGAAGATACAGAAACCCTTATTGCCAGCAACCCAGCTATTAAAGAAGTAGGATTACAGAAGGATGTTCGCCCATTTTTTGCCATTGCAGATGTTCTGACATTTCCAAGTTATAGGGAAGGTTTTCCTAATGTTGTTCTGCAGGCAGGTGCCATGGGAATCCCAGCTATTGTTTCCGATATAAATGGGTGCAATGAAATAGTCCAAGAAGGTGTTAATGGCAACATTGTGCCTGCAAAAGATGAAAAAAGTCTTTACAGTTCCATGTTACAAAATTACCTTAAAAAACAGGAAGGCACCACTTTTGACAGTAATCTTATCCGCAATCTAATAAAGGAGAAATACCAACGAACAGCAATATGGGAGGCAATCCTGAACGAGTATAATTCCTTTAAATAGTATTTGAAATTAGTATATTCAACTATTATTAAGATATACCTCAAAAAATTTTTGCAAAAAGAATTATTAATCAATTACTATGCCGTTGCGTAAAAGGATAATAATCTAATATATAGAGAGTATAAACCCAATAATTTAGCTTATCAACGACAATTTATTGTAAAATAAAATAGTGATGGTAACTTAGTATTCCTTTAATTCAAATAAATTAATTTCGCCACCAAACAGGACATCATATAATATTTAATCATGTACAAGCTATTTTTGAAGCGAACAATAGACCTAATACTTTCATTAATTGGATTTTTGGTTCTTTTGCCAATTACCTTATTTGTATTTCTCGCACTTCTATTTACGAATAATGGCAAGCCTTTCTTTTTACAGCCCAGACCAGGTAAAAACGGCACCATTTTTAAGATTATAAAGTTTAAGACCATGAACGACAAAAAGGACGAACATGGGGAGTTTTTGCCTTTTGATAAACGTGTCACCAAAATAGGGCTGTTTATACGAAAGTATTCCTTGGATGAAATACCACAATTGATCAATGTTGTAAAGGGAGACATGAGTATTGTAGGCCCTAGGCCATTATTGGTACAATACCTCCCCCTATACAATGAGACCCAAAAAATAAGACACCATGTACGACCTGGCATTACAGGATGGGCGCAGGTGAATGGCAGGAATGCTATAGACTGGGAAAAAAAGTTTGATCTCGATGTATGGTATGTTCAACATCTTTCATTGGCTTTGGATCTTAAAATATTACTTTTAACCGCCAAAAAGGTTATCTTAAAAGATGGAGTCAACAGTTCAGAAAATCTTAATATGCCCCCATTCCTTGGTTCTTCCAGGGATTAATCGTTTTAAACCAACATAAACTTTATTTAGATGGAGAATATTTTGATTATTGGTGCATCAGGACATGCAAAAGTCATTGTAGATATTATTGAAAAACAAAAGCAATACAATATCGTTGGCTTTCTGGATACCTTTAAGGAAAAAGGTGAAAAATTGTTTGAATATACCATTCTAGGTTCGGAAAATGACCTGAATGAAATTGTAGAACAAAATAACATTGTGGGATGCTTTGTGGCTATTGGCGATAATTGTACCCGGAAAATTATGTCCAAAAAAATTGCTGCTTTAAATCCCACCATAAAATTCATAAATGCCATACATCCCAACTCTACCATCGGAAAAGAAGTAGAATTGGGCCATGGAATAGCCATTATGCCAGGAGTAGTCATAAACAGCGATAGTAAGATTGGAAATTTCTGTATTTTAAATACCAACTCCTCCTTAGGACATGATGGTGTAATGTACAATTACTCCAGTATTTCCTCCGGGGTAAGAACCGGAGGAAATTTAAGGTTAAATGAATGTAGCGCTGTATCCATTGGCGCTACAATTATAGAAAATATTGTTATAGGGAAGGATACCATTATTGGTGCGGGATCTTTGGTTACCAAAAATATCCCCAGTGAGGTTGTGGCGTATGGAATTCCTGCCAAAATAATTAAATCCAGAAAAGCAGATGACAAATATCTCTTCGGAGAAAAAAATAAGACTGGCAATAAATAAAGGACTATTTCATGCCCCAGGAACTGGGAATTTATTTTAAATCAATTCCTTACGATCCCTGCCCCTCCGGTCAGGCGGGTATGAAAAAAGGGTCAGACTTTAGATAAAAGTCAAACCCTGGTTATTTTTAACTTACATAGTTTGGGGGATAGTGTTATAAATAATAACTTTTTTTATTCTTAAGTTCTATATCACCTCACCAAACCCACTGAACGTTCATATCGTTTTAATACTTCTACTACTTTCCCAAATAATACGCTGTCAATCCCATCAATTTTATTATTTATTATAACCTGCAGATTGCTTTCTTGACAAAACTTTAAAGCTGCTTCAAAGGAAAAACTCTATTCGCCAAATTATAGGCTTCGCCTAATCACTTGGGTTCTCTTATTCCACTTGTCGCAAGTGGGAAATTTAACCCGAGACCTTTGGGTTTTGAATTTGAAAAAACCTAATTGACCCCTATTATCAAATTAATTTTATAAAATCGGTTACGAATTGGTTTACTATAAGACTAAATTTAAATAAAAAATACATAGTATAAGATGACCATCCAAAGCAATAGAATTAGTTAAAAAGGCTTCAAGAATAATCGTTCATACCATAATGCTGTTATTACATCGATTTTAATTTTCTGATATATAATTTTAAAGTACATTAATAGTCTTATTAATACCTTCCCCTAACAGATTTTTTTTATTGCAGTTAAATAATCTAGCTAACAAAATTTACAATGAAAAGAATATTATCTTCCTTAATTATCATAATACCACTTTTACTATTTGTAATTGGTTCATGCTCCAAAGAAAAAATTACCGTTTATGAATTTACGAGTGATGTATCCCCTATAGATGGAGGAACGATTAGCCCTAAGCAGGGTACATTTGATTCAGGAGAAAAGGTTTCCATAACAGCAACTCCTTCTAATGGATTCTATTTTAAAAATTGGAGTGGGGATATTTCAGGAGCAAATAATCCCTATTCACTTACAATAACATCGGATACAGAGGTTGTCGCCGTTTTTGAAAAAGAGGATACGGATGGTGATGGTGTTCCGAACGATATAGATAAGTGTCCTGGAACGTCTTCCGGGGAAACTGTAAATGGGGATGGTTGTTCGGAAAGTCAAGTAGATTCTGATGGAGATTCTGTATTCGATGATGTAGACCTATGTGCAGATACTCCAGAGGGCGAAACAGTAGATGAAACCGGTTGTTCAATTAGTCAGAGAGATACTGACCTTGATGGTATAGCCGACAATATAGATGAATGCCCGGACACAGATGAAGGGTTGACAGTTGATGATAAAGGTTGTGCAGAAAATCAGCAAGATATGGATGGTGATGGTATTCTTAACGATTTAGATCTTTGTCCAGGAACTCCCCAGGGAGAACCCGCCAATAGCAATGGTTGTTCTTCGTCTCAGATAGATTCTGATGGGGATTCTGTTTCTGATGAGCTGGATCAGTGTCCAAATACACCATCCGAGGAAACTGTTGATAATGAAGGTTGTTCTGATAGTCAAAAGGACACAGATGGAGATGGAGTAACAGATAATCTAGACCAATGTCCAAATACCCCTTCAGGAGAAGAAGTGAGCTCAACTGGATGCTCTTCTACCCAAACTGATTCAGACGGGGACACTGTTACCGATGGGTTAGATCAGTGTCCAAATACGCCAACAGGAGAATCGGTAGATGCTCAAGGATGCTCAGGTAGTCAAAAGGACTCTGATAGTGATGGGGTTACAGATGATATTGATTTATGTCCTGGAACACAATCAGGTGAAACAGTAGATTCCAATGGCTGTTCTGCCACGCAGACCGACTCAGCTCCTTCAATAGTAATCTTTGACCAGGCACCAGCGCCTAATGCAACAAATGTGAATACACCTATTTCAATTAGTTGGTTTGCATCCACTGATGCCGAAGGTGATGCCATTATATATGATGTTTATTTAGGTACGAATTCAGCAAACTTAGATTTAGTCAGTCCAAATCAAACCAGTCTATCCTTCACTTCAACCGAACTTGAATTGGGAACAACCTACCATTTTCGCGTAGATGCAAAATCAACTTCTCACGTAACTTCAAGTGAAGTGAGAAGCTTTGTGTCTTCATCCACTGGATCATTCACGGACACCAGAGATGGTCATACATATGGAACAATTAAAATTGGATCTCAAGTTTGGATGACGGAGAATTTAGTCTACAATTCTACAGGATCATACAGTTACAATGATGACACATCCAACGATGCAAACTATGGCCGATTGTATGAATGGGCCTTTGTACAAGCTGCAATTCCAGCAGGCTGGCACTTGCCAACGGATGAGGAATGGAAAACACTGGAAACTGAACTAGGAATGCCTGCAAGTGATTTAAATATTAATGGAGAAGACACAGCAAGAGGGACAGACCAAGGCACAAAAATGAAAGAGGGTGGATCCTCTGGATTGAATTTTCCAATGTCTGGATATAGATCTGGGGGCACTTACAGTGATATAGGCATTAAAACTTATTTTTGGGTAAACACTTTTTCCGGGGGAACAAACCCCTTCAGAAGAAAAATTGAAGCTGCAAGTCCGTCTGTCTTCAGGTTTACAAATCCACCCGGAACTTTTGCCGATAGTGTACGTTTGGTAAAGAACCAATAACTTAACATTATGCTGGATAACTCCTAAAGAAAATTCAGAAAAAAATATTGTCTATCAAATATTCAGAAGATTTTTTTTACCAATGCCTAAATGGTACACATGTACAACTGCTTTACCATGGTGTACCTCTTGTTCCTCAGGGTATCCAAATTATCAACCCTGAATAGTGCTTTGATTTACAATGCCATGGACGAGAGGGCGTGGGTATCGTTATTCAAGAGGAGCTTATGCTCTGTATCGTAGCCCGAATGTACGCAATAGTCTATGGACTTGCAGTGCAGACTAGTTTAATAAGTCACATTCAGAAGTAAATAATCACCTGTATATCAATTAATTAATGCGTATTTTATAGTATAATAAAACCCCAAAAACGAGTCCTTGGCTCAAAAAACGGGGTTTTAATCTTAATCTTTATCCACTATGGCAGCGTTCGGAAAAGCGTCTTATGGAAAAGCTCAACGGGAACCTGGACTGGTAGTTTTTTTGCGACATTTATCATGGTGCCGACCGGTTGGACAATTTTAAGATGATCAGCGAGATCCGCTACGAGCTGCCAAGAAATTCCAAATGGACAAGATACAGCAGGCTTTTTACGGGCATTGGTCCGCCAATATTGGGGACAAAAACTCCATTCTATTGTATGCCACTTGTTAAGAGAACCATCTCCGGTAACCCACAACGTAAAGCTCTTTTGGGAGGCGGTTGACTTGCTCCACGCCCAGATATGGGACCTCTGCAAAAGGACTGGGATGCCCTTCCCTGTGGCAAAAACCTTAAACGGAAAGCGATAGATGTCCTATAGCAAGATGAGGAGGAAGACTTTCTTTGAAACAAAAATGTAGAAAAATAAACACACTAATACCTATATTCCCCTATTATCAAAATAGATTAATTTACCAACCTTAAATTAAATCTAAAATCTATTTCGAAGATTCCAAATCATAGCGGTCTACATGTGCTTGTTGATCACTCATCTTTTTTTTTGCATTCTGCTTATTAATGGCATTATTTATAACCAATTTCCTCTTCCCTGAAAGCAACAAGGGAATATCGCTTACATATTCAACAAGAATTTGGGCATTTTCACCAAAATACACTTTATATTTTTCTATAACCTTTGATTCATTATTCAAATCAAAATTATCGTTCACTTTTAATTTAATTGTATAGTTATTGTCATCTTCTTCTACAAACTGAAACTGATCAATGCCCTCAAATTGCAGTATATGATGAATTATGTGAGATGATACAAATTCACCATCAGTGTTGGTGAACATATCCATTTTTCTACCTTCAATTGCTGTAAATACGAAACGTCCACTTTCACTCCTTTGTACCTTCCCAACATCACCGGTATCATAACGAATCATGGGCATACAGTAATTAAAAAGATCGGTAATAACAATTCTACCGGACTCACCGGATTTAACAGGAATATCCCGATTCAAATCTAAAATCTCCACATAATAACTGGCCTCGTTGATTTCAAAATCGTGACTACCGTAAAATTGTTGTCCAATAATCCCATTTTCAGAATTGGAGTATCTGGATAAGGGCTCTATATTAAAATATCTTTTTATGCCCTGCCTTACATAATCATCCATGCCCTCTGCCATGGCTATAACAGAGTTCGTCTTACATTTAAGTGGTACCGCATTAATCTTATTCAGATATTGGCAAACAGACCTAAGGGCTGAATTATAGGCTAAAATATTTTTAGTTGATCCATCCTTTTCATAACGAGCAATCCAATCGTGTAAACTTTTATCATTTAAATCGTCAACAGATTGCATATCAATATTTTGAATTTTAGATAATAATCCACTTTTTTTATACTGCTTGTCCCACAATCTTAGATAGTACAATCGTGCTCCCAATTCAAATCCCGCTCTTTTTGAAAAAAATATGGTATCCGCAATATTGCGCTCCCGCTTACCTTTGTTCTGTAAAAGCTTAAATGGATTTCCGGTAGAACCACTGGTAGACACTTCGTGCTTGTGCTTATCTAGATATGAGCCACTAGTAAACTTTTTGTAATTTTCCCTAATTATGGTCTTATCCACAATTGGGAAATGTTCCAATTTTGACCTATGTTCACCCATTAAATCTTTATAGTAGGGAACTGACTTCACAGCATGCTCCAATAATCTTTCTAAATGTTCATTACGACATTTCAAAGCCTTTGGAGAATTGGGATTTCCTTGAATGAACTTAATATCCTTGAAATGCTTCCTTACATTCCCCCCTTTAATAAAATCCGCGGTCCAGAACAGAACTCTTCTTGCAAATTCCAATGCTTTCATCTCAAATTTTCGTTTAGTAATTATTAAAAAATTTCGGGGGAAATTTATAATTGAATAATATGAATCAAAAGTGTTATTAAAAATTCTTCAATATTCCTTTATTGAACTGACGTATAAAATACCGTCTTGAATACTATCAATGATGTAAGTGAAAAATTTAACCTTGTCATCTGGTATTTCCAAATATCTGGCGTAATTTATGTCACCTGTAGAACAATAGATCAACGAATCATCCTTAAGATCGTCAAAATTTAAAATCCTATAGGCCGATGTATCATTAGGCATTAGATTCTGAAATTTCATGGAAAACAACATTACATTCGTAAAACTTTCATTCGTCCTATTTACTACCCTAATTTGGGTAGACTGCAAATGGGGTATTTCATTTTTACTTGCACAAAACACCAGTAAAACAAACGCCCCAATTACAAAAATAATCTTCATGACACTTTAGTTTTAATAGTGTACCACCACAGATAATAACAAACATCCAACCTGCAGTTAACAAAGTAAATTTACATTTTTAATCACCACTTATAATTCTTTTTCCATAAAGGGCCAAAATAATCTTTGAAATACATTGTAGACCAAGAAACATTAATACATCTGAAAAATGATTATTTTAGCGGCGACTTTCAATACTTATTTCAGGAAGACCTCGTTACTATTCTTAAACAATCGATTTACTAATCAACTTCTGTTACATGACGGTCTTCATATCCAATAAAAAAAAGTTTGTTGCCAGAAACCTAAAGTCTCTCCATTATGTTGCCTAATATGAAAAATACGTTCGTTTTTATATTTTTACTTGTAAATACCATAGTGTATGGCCAAATAGAAATAAAAGGAACCATTTTGGAATTTGATAGTAGTGGAAAAGAGAAAGTTCTTCCAGAAGTAAATATAGTATGGTTAAATAGCAGTATTGGGACGACTTCCAATGCGTTTGGAGAGTTTAGTATTCCTTTCAATAAAGAGTATAAAAAATTAGTGGTCAGTTATGTTGGCTATAAATCGGACACAATAACGGTCAACAGACCGAATCTTGGAAAAATCCGGCTGCAACCAGATATCGAACTTGAAGAAGTCGTGGTTCGCAAAAAACTTAACCCTATACAAAAATCCTTGTTCAATGTTCAAAATGTGGTGACAGTAGATAGTAGGGAGATGCTGAAAGCCGCGTGCTGCAACTTATCTGAAAGTTTCGAAACCAATCCGGCCGTGGATGTAAATATCTCGGATGCAGTTACAGGAGCCAAACAAATTCAGATGTTGGGATTAAATAGTCCCTACTTATTGTTTACCCAGGAAAACATGCCCTCCATTAGAGGAGCCTCACAAATCTATGGCCTTTCATTTATTCCCGGTTCCTGGATAGAGAGTATTCAAATTACCAAAGGAGCAGGAAGTGTCCTTAATGGTTTTGAGAGTATCTCTGGGCAAATTAACAGTGAATTGGTAAAGCCTTTAACGGATAAGAAGCTATTTCTTAACATGTACGCCAACAATTATGAGCGATACGAGGTTAACGCACGGTACAACAAGAAAATTACGGATAATATAGCAACAGGCATATACCTACATTCAAATTTAAGGGATGGTAAAATTGATCGTAACTCCGATAATTTTTTGGATACCCCTCTGGCCAAGCAGATCAATTTTATGAATAGATGGCAATTTCTGGATTCAGAAAAGGGATGGGTGAGCTTTTTTAATGCACAATTTTTGTTGGATGAAAAGCAAACAGGACAAAAAAACTTTGAACCAAAAACAGATAGGAACACCAACAATGCTTGGGGAAGTGAAGTGAAAACCAATAGATTAGATCTTTCGGCTAAATTAGGATATGTTTTTCCCGAATTACCTTATCAAAGTTTTGGCTACCAAACTGCCTTTAGTAATCATGACCAAAACTCATATTACGGGTACAACACCTACGACATAAAACATACCTCTTATTATTCCAACGCTATTTTTAACAGTATTATAGGTAGTACCCAGCATAAATTTAAAACCGGTATTAGCTTTACCTACGACCATTTTATTGAAAAAATAAACAATTTGGACATGGACCGGAGCGACAATTCCTTGGGTGCCTTTTTTGAGTATACCTATGATAATTTAGAAAAATTGAGTTTTGTAGCAGGACTAAGGGCCGACAATCACAACAGATTGGGCTCCTTTATAACCCCGAGATTACATCTTAGATATTCTTTATGGGACAAGGCAAGTCTTAGATTATCTGCGGGAAGAGGTAAACGAGCTGCCAATATTTTTGCGGAAAACCAGCAAATATTCGCTTCCTCCAGAACCATTAACATTATAAATAATGATGGTAAATTATATTCCCTTAATCCAGAAATTGCATGGAATACAGGTATCGGATTTATCCAAAAATTATATCTTTGGAATAGGTCATTGGATCTTTCATTGGACTATTATCGCACTTCATTTATCGACCAGGTCGTAATTGACTGGGAAAACCCCCAAGAAATATCCTTTTACAACTTAAACGGAAAGAGCATTTCCAAAAGTTTGCAGGTAGATGTAAGTTATGAAATAATTCAAAATATGGATCTGAGACTCACCTATAAAAATTATGATGTAAAAGTGGATTACCAATCTGGTACCCTACAAAAACCACTGCAACCACAACACAGATTTTTTAGCAATCTAAGTTATGAAACCTTAAAAAAATATAGGGAAAGACACTGGAGAATGGATTTTACATTCCACTGGCAGGGAGAACAAAGATTACCCAACACAAGTACGAGTCCAGCTATTTACCAACTCTCCGGAACCTCCAAGCCCTACAGCATTATAAATACCCAATTGACCCGTGTAATAAATGAAAAATTAGAAATCTATTTAGGTGGTGAAAACATAACCAATACAACACAAAAAACACCCATTATTAGTGCTGATGATCCTTTTGGCCCCTATTTTGATAGTACTGTGCTATTCGCTCCTGTATTAGGGGAAACATACTACCTGGGGTTTAGGTATAAATTATAATTGGAAATAAGAAAAAGTATTTAATCAATAAAAAAATATGTTTAAAGAAATTACATTTAAAAAAGTGATCATACTGACTTCCATTATTTTCTTTGGAATCCAGTTGAACGCACAAGACAGGGATAAAAACAAAAAAGTTTCCTTTGAAGTGAAAGGTAATTGTGGAATGTGCAAATCAAGGATTGAAAAGGCCTCCCTAAAAGTAAAAGGTGTAAAATATGTAAATTGGGATATCCCTTCCAAGGAACTTACCCTAATAATGGACGAAAATAAATGTACCACCCTTGATGTTAAAAAGGCTATTGCCTTAGTTGGACATGACACAGATTCTACCCAAGCAGATAGTACTACCTATAACAGTTTACCTCCTTGCTGCAAGTTCAGGGACCCCAGTAGTGTAAACATGGACCATGGCACCAAGCATTAAAGAAATAATGACATAAAAAAAAGCAACCATTCGGTTGCTTTTTTTATATCTTTTAATTCCATATTTATAACTTAATTACTCGCTTGGCCAGTATGATGTCTCCGTTTGCATCCACCACCCTAATAACATAAAAACCTGACGAAAGACCGTAGAGCTTATTTATAATTATGGTATCCGTATTTTGAAAAGATTCCTGTCTGATCAGCATCCCCATCATATTGAACACTTCTACGCCACAATTCATATTCTTGTTTAGATTAATCGTAATCTTTTCCGTAAATGGATTGGGGTAAGTCTGTATTATAACAGGAGTATCGTCCTTATTATCTTCTTCCCAAACTATAGGTGTATTAATATTGGCATCATAATCATAAGGTTTCTTAAGCCTGACCTTTTCACCAGATTTACCCGTTAGATTATTGTTCACTTGATCAATGGTGGCCACAAAATTAGACCCCGCAGCAGCTTCAAAACCTGGTAACAACCTCACCTCATTAACGGATTCCATTCTACAAGTGGTACCACTTGGAACTATAAAATTGTTTCCAGCCTCTATCACATACTGATAATAAAATATTTCTTCTGGCCTATAGGTGTTGCTCACAATATAATTATTGAGCTGTGCCAATTGATTAGACCCGTAAAAAACACCCAGTGATCTTGTATCAACAATGTCATTTGGATTTACCAATGGCAAAGTTTGACCTCCAAAAGAATAGGTTCCATCATAACGCAGCATAGAGGTGGTAAGGAAAGAAGAATTATGGTGTATTTCTTCCCAATTGTACCACACCCAATCCACAAAAGAATGGTGGAAATAAAATACGGGATCTCTTGGCGACAATGGACTATTCATGGGCCCACCTACCCAAACATGTGCCCCTCTATGGACCGCCCTTCTTTCCAACTCATTGGAAAATTCAAAAAAGTTGGTCATAGCGTACAAATTGGTGACATCTTGAGGTACAGGTGCGGGCCCATTTCCTCCCAAATTTCTATTGAGATTCCAATTGGCATTAAAACTCCCCAATAAGTCTTGGTCCCAAATAGGAGAATCCAAAGATTGATCATTGGATAAATTCCACCATGCCAAGCTAATTTTGGGATTAATGTTCTGTACCGCCTGTTCCATTTCGAACATTTGACGCCTGTGCCAGGCCAAAAATATTTCCCTTTCCGGTTCATCCGGAAGGTTCAAGTGCAAATCTAAGCGAGTTGGATCTAAAGTATTATCGAAATTAAAAAAGTTACCATGAAATGTGGCCAAATCAGCAAACAAATCGGGGCCGTTCCTCAACTCGTAAAAGGCGTCGACCAATTCGGTTTTTTCATAATCTGTCATTTCCTGGTAATCCTTTCGAATACTTTGCGCAACCAAGCTGTTGGCAAAGCATAAAAAAATCAGTATCCTGTAAAAGTGTTTCATAAATTATATCTAATAAGGCCTATTATTGTTTCTTTCCATTAATGGATTCCTCCAATTCAGATAATTTTTGAGCAATAGAGTCGATCCTTTTATTTTCTTGTTCAAGACTTTCAATTTTCTTCTCTTGGGCAATGGTATATAAGGTCAGTTCCTCAATTTTCTGTAACAGTTTAGCGTTCATCTTTCCTATTTCTATACCATTATTTTCCACTTCCGCTGCACTTGGCATATTTAACAAGTATCCTTTTTGCTTAATATGGTCCTCGACTTCCTTTAAGGAAGGTAAATTATAATTCCTTTCGAAAACGAAATCCGGCCAGTTCACCTGTAGTTTTACATTAACTTCTTCAGCAACCACGCTACCAGCAACTGCCAAACGATATCCTTGGGTATTGGTTGTGCCTATACCAACATTTCTATTCGCGAACAAATCCCTAGCTGTCCAATCTACAGTTGCTAGGTTGGAATTTTCAGAGGTATAATCTATTATTCCACCTCCACCACCGGTTGTAGTAATATTGGCAGTATTACTTACAGGAGAAACGTTCCCCGCAGCATCCCTTGCAGTTACCGTAAAAGCATAGGATGTACTTTGGGTAAGACCGGTCACAGAGAAAGTAAGCGCACCATTGGTAGTACCTATATTGGTGCCGTTACGTAATATGTTATAACCCGTAACCCCAACATTATCCGTAGAAGCCGCCCAGGCCAGGTTGGTGGTGGTGGTCGTAGTGCCACTGGCCGCTAAACCGGTTGGGGCCGTAGGAGCCTGGTTGTCGGCAGCAGTCAAAGTGGTTACGTTCGCCGTATTACTGGCTCCAGATACATTTCCTGCCGCATCCCTTGCCGTAACCGTAAAGGCATAGGTCGTATTCTGCGTTAACCCCGTTACATTAAAGGTGGTAGCACCAGTGGTGGTCCCAATATTCACCCCGTTCATCAATATGTTATATCCTGTTACCGCTACATTATCCGTAGAAGCCGCCCAGGCCAGGTTGGTGGTAGTGGTCGTAGTGCCACTGGCCGCTAAACTGGTTGGTACCGTAGGAGCCTGGTTGTCGACAGCAGTCAAAGTGGTTACGTTCGCCGTATTGCTGGCTCCAGATACATTTCCTGCCGCATCCCTTGCCGTAACCGTAAAGGCATAGGTCGTATTCTGCGTTAATCCCGTTACATTAAAGGTGGTAGCACCATTGGTGGTCCCTATATTGACTCCATTACGCAAAATGTTATAGCCAGTAACCCCGACATTGTCATTTGAAGCCGTCCATACAAGATTCGTCGAGGTAGTCGTTGTACCACTTGCCGTTAAGTTTGTCGGAGCAGAAGGGTTTTGGTTATCCACAGCAGTACCAGCAGGAAGTATGGAGACATTATCTATAAAAATAGTATTCCCGGCTGTAAAGCGAGAGCTGAAATTACTGGTGTATATCCTTATCATAGGGCTCGCAGACGTAGCCGTAACATTAAAAACATATTCCGTCCATTGCGTTCCTACGATAGGAGTGGTCTCAAATCCGGAAAGTCCTGACCATACTGCAAAAGCTCCTGAAGTATTACCGCCAATTCGCGGACCAAATTTTGCCCAAATTCTAATGGTATAATCCTGTCCAACAATCGCGTCAAAATTATAATCCAATGTACGCCCATCATTGCCCGTTGAAACTGCCCTAAAGGAGAAGTTACCGGATTGGGTATCGCTCACATCCGTTGTCAATGTGGCCAATCCCGACCAACCAGCGGTACTATTGGATTCATTGGATGCCGAAACGGCATTGGATTGTGTATGTAAATCTTGGGCACCAATGCCCACTGTAATAAAAAACAATAGTAAAAAGAGTAATTTTTTTGATTCCATAAATTTATCTATAAACAGGTTAAAATTGAATGAACTTTTTGGGAGGGATTTTGATGTAAAATTAACATATTTTAATACCTCATAGAAGAATATTCTATGAACTGCACTTAAATACGTATAAATGGTAAATATTAATGTGCATAATTGTATAAAAATGGACTTTGCTTAAACGATAAATAGGTCATCCTTGGATAGTTTAAAATATAATTTTATCAAAATTAATTAAAAGTAAAATCCAACACTTCCAATTAACCCCTTAAAATAGATAGTTTTTGCCTCTCACATCACTTATAAAAAGTCTTGGATCGATTAAGATTAATCTTTAGTTATCCAAAAAAAGTGGGAATTATGGTACATTTGTCGATTATATGTATTCTTTCGGCTAAAGTTAAATATATTAATTTATCCTATTTGTACATTTATACCCTTAAGATAATTTTTCCATTTTATTTTTTCAAATTATGAGTAGTACTTGGTTTTTCAAAATTGCATTATCGCTTGTTGTGTTGATTGGTTTTATTGGCTGTAGTCCGGAAGACGGAACTGACGGCCTTAATGGCAACAATGGCATTAATGGTATTGATGGCAGCAACGGTTTTAATGGAATGATCAAAACACTTGTAGAACAGCCTGGAGCCAACTGTTCCAACGGAGGTTTTAGTGTACAATCCGGCCTTGATACCAACGCCAATGGTGTTTTGGATGCCGGTGAGGTTAACACCACGGAATACCTATGTAATGGTGATAACGCTGACATTACTTATCAATCCTTTGTAGCTCTAATAAGTCAATCTGGTACTGAAAATCCAAGTAGTTTAATGCTTGAAAACACTTTGGACTTGAATATTAATTGGGTCAGGGAATCCCAAGGAAAATACGTGGGCACCCTAGACAAAACAATTACCATAGGAAAAACTGTTATTTTCTATACCACTCCTACAACCCATACCGGAGTAAGGGGGGAAATCATAGGGGACAACCAGGTTAGAATTGAACTCCAAAACGGAATTAATGCCTTTATGGATAATTTCACCAACCTGTCCTTTGAATTAAGACAATATGAATAGAATAACCCCAGATTATCCTTTTAATTATATTATTATGAGAAAAAAATACATTGCCCCAATAGCATTACTTTTTGTCCTTTTCGGTTATGGTCAAGGAAATTATTACCCTGCCTCCGGAAATGTCGGAATCGGTACATTAACACCCAATTTCAACCTCGAGGTAGCTGGCACCTTTAGTGCTTCCCAAATATTTGTAAATGGCTCTGCAATGCAAAGTTCACCATGGTCGCTCAGTGGTGCCAACACTTTCTACAATGCAGGTCGCGTAGGTATAGGCACCAATAACCCTGGTTTCGCCTTGGATGTAGCCGGAACTGTCAACGCAACCAATCTCTTGATAAATGGAAGCCCGTTACCAGGTTCTCCTTGGTCACTTAACGGAGCAAACGCCTTTTACAATGCAGGTAGGGTAGGGATTGGAACAAACAATCCCGGATTTGCCCTGGATGTGGCCGGAACTGTAAATGCCACAAATCTATTGATAAATGGCAGCCCATTACCGGGTTCACCCTGGTCACTCAATGGGGCCAATACCTTTTACAGTGCGGGCCGGGTAGGAATAGGCACCAACAATCCTGGATTTACCCTGGATGTAGCTGGGACTGTCAACGCCACAAATCTATTGATAAATGGTAGCCCATTACCAGGTTCACCCTGGTCTCTTAATGGCTCCAATACCTTTTACAGTGCAGGTCGGGTAGGGATCGGCACTAACAACCCTGGTTTTGACCTGGACGTTGACGGGACTATTAACGCCACAAATTTATTGATAAATGGAAACCCATTACCCAGTTCCCCATGGACCATGTCCGGATCAAACCTAGTCTATAACAGTGGTAATATAGGAATTGGAATTACGAATATTCCGGCTGGATATGAACTTGCCGTTGCAGGTGAAATTATTACCGAAGGAGTTACTGTGAAACTACAAAGTAGTGGATGGCCTGATTATGTATTTACAAGAAACTATGAGCTTCCAACGTTAAAGAAGGTTGAAAGATTCATAAAAGAAAATGGTCATTTAGAAAATATCCCAAGTGCCAAGGAAATAGGTGAAAATGGACTGGATTTAGGCACAATAAATTCAAAACTATTACAAAAAATAGAAGAATTGACCCTTTACGCTATACAACAACAAAAAGAAATTGAGGAATTAAAGTCCTGTAATAAAGACATACTTAAAAATTTCAGCACTTTACATTTGCAATTGGAGCAGAGAATAAATGAATTAGAAAAGAAGGAGTAAGATAGGGTTGATAGTGATTTGACCTTGTCAGTAATTTCAATTTAGTTTTATCTTTTTCAAGAAGACCCTAAAAATGCTTTGCCAGAATTACAAAAATATCTGCAAAGGCATAGTAACAAACACAAACATTAACTTTTTGAAAATGTTTTTTATGTGCAATTTAGCTACATAAAGAAAATTAATATAAAGGGTTTAATCCATAAATTTATAGAGCCTCTTATTAATTAAAAATTGCCATAAGGGTAACTAAAACTTCGATTAGCTGAAACGTGATTAATCATTAAATAAATATCATTTATTTCATTTTAGGAATGTATGGATTTAAAATTACAGTGTAAGTTACAGAATCTAAATTGGTCATGGTAACATAAACCTTGATAATACATTTGAATATTCTTTTTTTGGTATCTTTGTTAGACCAAAAAAAATCTTAATAAGAATACATGTATAACCGCCCAAATAGTTTGTTTAAAATGCACTGTTTAAACAAAAAGAGGCTTCATTTAAATCGACTTGAAATATTTTAGGATTTAGGCAAAAAAATCTAATTTTTGAAACTGAGACCTAACTTTTTAAAAAGACCTTTGATGTTATTGTGATTAGTCGAGACCGTTTTTTAATTAAAAAACAGTTTTCCTAACTCTAGAATAATTTGAATGAGAAAGAATTATATCAAAATATGTTTTTTTTATTGATGACGTTCAACTTATTATGGATTTAATACGTTGTTTAAAAAACAATCGCACTTAATGAGTATATAACTACCTTATTATTTGTGCCAAATTTATTTTTTTTGTAATTTAAATTTTATAACCCCCGGATTATGGCAATAATACTTTTCGAAACCGTCATTAAGGACTTTGTCCTAGAGGCCTATCCGCTATTATCCGAAAAGGATATTGATCAATATAAAAATTTCCTAAAACTATTTCCTAAAAATCCATTGTACAATATAGAATTGTTGTCATTTGGCAAGGAAGAGCATGAGGAGTTAATGTATTTTGTTTTAATGAAAGATGGCAGCCCCATTATACTGATGCCGTTTTATTACAGGAAAGTGGTTTTTATGGGGAAGGAAACAGGCTATTATGATGTAAGTTCTCCTTATGGCTATAGTGGTCCCATATTTCGAGAAAATGCCGAAATGAAATGGACCGAACAATTCTGGAAAAAAGTTGACAAGTGGTATAAGAAAAATAACGTAGTTTCCGAGTTCATTCGATTCAACATGCAAAAAAATTGGATAGACTATTCGGGTGAAATTAATCCGACATTATCCAATGTTAGAGGGAAGATATTACCCGAAGAAGTGCAATGGGAAAATTTTAAACCTAAAGTTCGCAACAATTATAGGAAATCTGTAAAATGTGGTTTGAAAAGTGTCATTTACCACAACAACATTACCCTCGAAGTTATACGTCAGTTCCATACAATCTATACGGCTACGATGGAAAGAAAAAAGGCCAGTCCTTTGTATTTCTATAAGTTGGATTATTTTGTAAACCTTATTGATAAAAATCCATCAAGTTGTGCCATCGCTATAATTTATAAGGACGAAATTGCCATTTCCGCTGAGTTACTTTTATTGTCGGATACCACTGTGAATTCATTTTTGGGAGGTACCGACATTAACTATTTTGATACTCGTCCCAACGATTTCTTAAAAATCGAAGTCCTTAATTGGGCAAGGGAAAAAGGATATTCTTATTATCTTTTGGGAGGCGGAAGAGAAAACAACGACAGCCTTTACCACTACAAAAAAGATTTTTTCCCCACAGATGAGGACACAACCTTCTATACCGGAAGAAAAATTATTGATCAGCAAAGTTATAATATTTTGGTAGGCACAAATCCATACTGCATTGGCTGTACATTCGGAAACTACTTTCCCTTGTACAGATGCAAACAAGTGTGCCAATAATTACTTTATCAACCTCTTTTCTTGTGCTACTTGGTCTGTGAAATCACATACCAACAACTTGATGTGCTAAATATCCAGTAATTTAAATAGGATCAAGAACAATTGTTGTGTTTATGCAAATATTGTGGTTAAT
>TARA_R110002049_G_scaffold232379_1_pt1 | contig 38523 bp, 35 predicted proteins | sample TARA_R110002049 | Tara Oceans TARA_R110002049 (sample SAMEA4396941) | marine metagenome | biome: Polar Biome; feature: [SRF] surface water layer (ENVO:00010504); material: water (ENVO:00002006), including particulate matter (ENVO:01000060) such as... | depth 5 m
CCACGTTGCCGATGGGAATCCTCTGTCAGGTGGCGAACACTAGACCCAGAGCTAATCGAGCCTTACCCGCCGATTAGGCTCACAGCCAATAGAGAAAGGTGCTGGCGCCGCAAGGATAGACCAAAACGCCTTCGAGCATCACTGCTACCGGGTTACACGCAACACCGCTCCTCCTTCCTTCTGTCAATCGCCGAACTCCAGTTCCGGCGTTTATGTGTCGCGCGACAGATTTCTCAAGGCCTTGCTCCTCCTCGCTGGGTAGTATCCAGGCCCGTTACTCGAGCAATTGTCGATTTTGTGCTGCTCGGACAACAAACTGGCTGCGGAGCGCAGCCCCCCATCCTATCTGTTTGCTTCTCGACCATGCAGCTTGATCTGTCCCAACTTGGGTCGTTAAGAGAGCTCTTAGAGACCATGCTCCGAAGAGGTCCCCCACGCAGCCTGCTGTGATTAATACGAGCAGATTTCATTCAATCCGTTACGCTTGTAAACGAAGGATTTGCTGCAACGCTTCTTCCAGTTGAACTCAAAGCGCGCTAGCCGCACGTCTGTTGGTTAGGAGATACCGCGTACATTGCGGCTTCTTTTTACCCGGATGCACCTCGCTAAGCTTAAACAGGCGGTTCAGTATGCTAGTGAAATGCCCTTTCACCGTCAAAAGTAAGAATGGATTCCAAGGTGTCAGATATGTGCTCCTGTCCGCGCCTTGAAGGCTCGAAAGGGCGAGGCCTAAAGCCTGGGGGCGGATTGACATTTATTAAGTATACCTAGCCGGGCGTAAGCAAAACCTGATAGCATGAAATATATCACATCAAAGCGCAGCAGAAAAGATAACAGTGAGGCGAAGATAAAAGCGAGCGTGATAGCAGCTTCCCGGCGGTAGGCGAGCGGCAATTTATTCCGTACGACCAGGTAACCGTTGAGCGCAAGAAACGGGCCTATAGTCAAGAAGAGTAAACCGATAAGTCCACTGTCACCTAGTACGTAAAAGAGGCCGGAATTCGCTTTGTAACCGCTTTCTCGAAAGAGGGGGAAATTGCTAGGTAGATGCTCTACGGCGAACAGGTGGATATTGCCCAGCCCTGACCCGAAAACAAGAAACTCAGGGTTTTCACTAAGAGCCCTGCTCACGCTCTGGTCTTGAACTTCAAATTCTGTCTTACTTGCCTGAGCTTGAAGTGTCGAAGAGAAAATGCCGTCGCTCCCTAAGATTTGGGTAACTGATATTGCAAGAACGAAACCAGCTATTGCGTAGTCGCTGTACCGCAGCAACCGGAAAAATATCAATGCTAGAAATCCAATTGTCAATGCTGTAAGAAAAATACCGGTTGCAGATAAACTCAGTACTAGCGCTGCAACCATCGCCGCTGAACTACGGAACGCGAACTGGCGCCCCATTGGAATCCGAAACAATCGCATCAAAAAATGGCATGTAAGGCCGAAAGCCATAATTAAACCGAGATGCTTTGGCTCGCCCGCAAAAGAAGTGGCGCGAAATACCAAATCCATTATATAAGCCGATCTAATGGTTTCATCAGAACCGATTATCGGAAACAGGTTTATACCGGTCAAATACAGTACGGTAACTTGGAATATAGCTCCGTAAGCGATAAACGTACTAACGGATATTACCGTTCTTAGCATGTCGAAAGTGGTAATGTGACGCCCGGCGCGAATTCCTAAAGTAAAAAGGCCTAGAAGGAAACATAAGTAGACCGTTTGGGATGCTATACGTGAGAAAGAAACGGCAGTAGCTTTGTCCCCGTGGCCCTCGACACTAAGAATGTACCATAGCGGGATCGAAATAAATACAGAGTATAAGAAAAAGAAAAGCATTGCTAGCCGGAAAGTGCTGAACGATATTCCCGCTCGCGGTACTGTTGTGCCTCCTTTAAAGACGAGATGCAGAAGGGCAAAAACTGAAACTAATTGCCAAGCGTAGATCGGTCGCCCTACCCAGATATACTGGCCCTTCAACGCAATACTCAGAATAATACAGGCTACCGCGACGTTAGGCTTGCGATTGTACGTAAAAGCAATCACAAAACACTCAGCCAGAACCGCGACTAATGCAACATATTGATAACCCTCAAAATTCATCAATGGGCGGCATCCAAATTGCGCAGCATATCAGTCCACGTCTTTAACTGCCAAAGCGCCTGACTATGTAGATCGGTCTGACTTTCATAAACCTTAGAATAATAGGTCGCTTGAAAGGAAAGGTAGAGGCCGACGTACTTTTGCCAATCCTCAGGCACAGGCTGATGCCCCCAAAGCCCAGATACCCGTTCCAGAAGGCTTTCAGCAGAGCGCCGCTTAAGCAACAAGTCCGAAGAGATATAGTAGTGGAGCAAATCGAAATAGCGGGGCTTCAAGCCATACAGCTCCCAATCGATAATCCGCGCACTCCCGTCTTCTGCACGTAAAACGTTCCAGCGCGTAAAGTCTCCATGTGCCATGTAACATCGCACCAGCGACTCTTGCTCTAGCGCATCTAGAAAAGCACTGGCCGCGTTTCGAGCACTGTCTATGATATGGGTTGTTTCGATGCCGTGATCGGCGGATCTTCCCAAAGAGACCTGCTCCCAATCGTGCCGCAGTTCGGAGATCGACAACTCTACGTCCGATCGGCTTTCTAGCAGATGGTTTACACGTAAAACCTCCGAGAAGTCTAATTTGGCATGGCGAACCCCGGCAGCTTCTACATTCTCTACCGCAAGATGGCCGGCAGCAGTACCCACATAAGGGAGGAGTGGAGACAAATCAGGATCTGCGGAGAGCTTTGATAAAGCGGCAGCTTCGTTCGCCACAAGCTTTATGCTCGCCTTCCCAAGCGGGATCTTAACAAACACTGAACGGCCAGGACGTTCTGCGAAAACGACAATTTTCCGGTTTGGGCCTGGAGTGCCGAGGAAGATACCTAAATGGCTGAACTCGCCGCGTAGTTGCGCGTATACAGAACTGGATCCGACCGCATATTGCTCCATTCTTGAGGGCAGATGGAGGCCGGCCGCTCCTAAAATCTCTGCTGTTCGATAGATCGTTCGGGCTCGAAGATTCGCGCGAGGCCAAGTCCTCAAATGCCATGGTCGCCGCTCAATTTTTTCAAGCATCCAGCGCTCGGCCCCTTTCCTAGGGAAGACACGAAATGAGAGTAACTGCGAACATCCGGCATCTGCCGAACCGAAAAGTGGAGTAAGGTCGATCACATCAGCTTCTTTATTTCAGCGAGTACAATCTTAGCCGCTTCTTCTGGAACATCAGTATTGTAGACTACTAAAGCGTTAGACATAGATGAGGCTAAAGCTTTATATGCAGAGATTTGCCGGGTAGTTTCTTCTGGTGTAACTTCTTGTTTCCGAGCCTGGATAGTTTCCGTCGGCGCGCAAATAACAAATACTAGATCGGGCTTAGGTGCTAACCTGAGCATTGCTTTCATCCAAAAGCGCAAACTATTTAGGCGATAGCGTCGCGGGTCTACTAATAGATCGTGAATAAAACGATCAAACAGCACTAAATCTACTTCGCGGCGCAGCTTTGGGATACCCATGCGAAATTCAAACAGAAGCAAGCCAATCTTAGCTAGCACGAAGGGGGAACTGTACTGCCGGCCTCCTTGTGGGTTTGTGGTGATTGAACTGGCCGCGTTAGGACGGTAGCGCTTTAAATAGCCCGGCGCAAAGTAAACGTACCGATAATCCTGTTTCAGTTCCGCCAAATCTTTTTGCACTAAATCGATTACAGTGGACTTTCCAGCACCGTCAGGGCCGAGAAACGCGACGATGCGACCGCGACGACTAGATAACACCTTGAAGCTCCTTACATAAACGTTGGAGGACCGAGTCCGAGGTGCATTGTTCAGCCAGCTCCAGAGAACGCGCCCCATAGCGGGTGCGGTTCACGAGCGTATCCAAGATTGGCTCGACAAAGTCATCTGGAGATCTTGAATCAACTATGTGCCCATTCTCCCCCGTTTCCACTAGATCATGCACACCTGTGATTTTCGGACAGACCATTGGCAAACCGCAATGGGCGGCTTCGGCTAAAACAACCGGAAACCCTTCGAAGTGCGAAGTAAGTAATAGAACGTCAGCGGCTCGCATCCAACGAGCTATTTGCTCCCTTGACTGCCCCCCCAACAAACGGACGTCAGCCTTGATACCAAGTCGATCCACTGTAGCTTCGACTTCACCTTGGAGAGGGCCAGCCCCAATCATGACCAGTTTAATTGGAATGTTGTGTGAGTTTGATAATTTCAGCGCTTTCAATATTTTGAGCGCGAGAATAGGGTCTTTTTCCGCTGATTGGCGCCCTACGAAAAGGATAATTCGATCCTTGGAAGTAAGACCTGCAGCGGGTCGGTCCGCTGCCTCGACCATTGTCGAGAATACACTAGTATCGCAAAAATTTGGAAGCGGCACAATCTTAGCAGCGGTTGGAAAGCGCGCTATGAATGGCCCGACTCCTTGTCGGTCTGCAGCAAGAAATACAAGGTCGCTTTGCCTCAGGGCGTGTTGGCGAAGGGCATCGTATAAGAAAAACAGAAGCTTTCGACCAATACTCACCTTCCCCAAAGAATTGAATGGGTTATTCAGTCCATGAACGTGATTGATCCGCTTCGGGCCCCTGCCCCTTCGAGGTAAGGCAGCATTTAAGGGTATGCCGTGTATGTAGATCGCGTCATATCCCCCCGCCAAAAGCTTCTTCCGGTTAGTCCAAAGTTGCCAAGTCACACGCAGACTGTTCGGTAGAATCTTGCGATCTGTTTTGACTGACCCGAAGTGGCGCACAGGGAACACACTTCCGCCAGACGAAAAACTTTGCACACCTGACCCGGCGTCGACCCCCCAAAAGTCAACGTCAAAACAAAGCGCTAATTCGGGCGCAATGTCTTTTACGAATGACATCATGCCGCCCACTGGATAGCTGTAGAAGTCCGTGGAACAAAGAACAGCGATCTTTTTCATGTTTTCCCTTTCAAATCCTACCATTCTAATCGCATAGCCTGCCGGCCAGCCAGGATTCGCTCTTAGCCTCTTTAATGAAGAGCTACTTTCGCTCCGCGGAACAAACGCCTCAAGACGCCCGTACGGCACCGCATGGGCGCAGAGGATAACGACCAATCTCCGAAATTAGAAACAGAGCTTACCGCTCGCTCTCCGGCTCACTAAGCCCTTATCCAAAATAGCAATCGTTTGGGAGGCCCACGATCGTTATGGACCCTTGTTTCCAAACGCAAGTTGGCATTAAGAGCGCCATTCCAAAGCTATGCCGCGCTCCACCCCGACTTGATAGCGCTACTGAGGTAGAGGAAATTCAGAATAAACAACATAAAAAACGATAAGCCAAGCGCGTAAGCGGCTCCCCAAACCCCGAAGTATGTTTGCAATAGAAGATTTCCGCCAATATGGAACGGAAGCATAACTACCATGGCTCGGGCGCGAAAGTTTTGCAAACCATATACGGTTAGTATAGGACCGGTTATCATTTCCATTATCCGAAAGATGAAAACCACGGCTAAAACCCTGACAATCTCCCCAGAGATAGCAAATCCCTCGCCGAATGCCCAGTTGACAGCCATCGGACCTAGCGCGGCCATTCCTAGTGAGAAACCAGCAGCACAAATAAACATAATTAGAGAAAAGCGTCGTACTCTCTTCCAGAATTCACTACGATCATCGGTTTCGTGGCTTCGCGCCAATCTTGGTATAAAAGTTCCCTGTAGAACCTCAAAAAAGAGAATTGACGCCAAGATAATCTTCATTGCAGTTCCGTATAGTGAAACCTCTTCAGGCCCCAATACAAACCTCATCACAACCAAATCAATGCTCACAAATATGGTGCCCAGCACAGAAAAGACCCCATACTTGGCATTATGCCAAATGTCGCTAACTGCGTCCGGTAGGAAATCAACAGGTCTCTGATTGGAGAGCCAGCGTTGACCTGCGGTGACGCGTTGGAATAGTGCTAACTGAAGAAGGATAACCAGAACCCTTACGAACAGTACCATCAATGCCAATTCGAATAATGCCAGATCTCTGCCGACAGCTAACAACATTAGTACAGGTAGAGCGCTACCAATAACAGTAGACGCAAACTCATGATCGAATCGACCAAGCGCCTTGTAGAAATGAATGAAAAGCCCGGAAAATGACTGAAGTACTAACACTATGAAAAATAGTATTGTTACGATTACCCCTTGATCTGCAAAAGCTACGCCGTAAAGCGCCAGTAAAAGGGATGCAGAAAAAATTGTCAGTAGTACCTTCGACAACACCACTCGCAAAAAAAGCGGTCGCGCTTCTGTTGCTGACCTCGATGCCGTATTAATCACGAAAAGGTTAAAGCCAAAATCGATAAATGCCCCAAAGTATCCCAAGGCAGCTGTAATATATAGATATTCTCCCAAAGTCTTTAGGCCAAGGGCTTGGGATACCTGCCAAAAGAAAATGAAACCGAGCGCTACACGAGATACATTCGCCCCAAGCGAGATAATAAACTGCTTATTCAATCTGAAAGTTTCTTCTCTGCCGATAGTATTGTGCGTTTAACAGTACTTCTGTAACCGTCAGGATTGTTCAACTGCCAACGCCAGGCACTCTCGCACATTTCTTTGATCGAATACTTTGCTTTCCATCCGAGCAACCGCTCTGCCTTTTCCGCCTGTGCAACGCTTATTGCTACATCGCCCTCGCGTCGCTTCGAAATCTCATGACGGATACATTGACCAGACACCGCTTCAAATGCTGCTACCATCTCTAATACGGTTGCACCAGTACCAGTGCCAACATTAATTTCCGCGCATCCATTGGTAGTAGCGGCAAATTCTATTGCATTCAGATGCGCACGCGCTAGATCTTCGACGTGGATATAATCTCGCTCACCTGTCCCGTCTCGAGTCTTGTAATCGCCACCGTATACATCGAGTTTGGCAAGATTTCCGATTGCTACCTGCGCAATGTAAGGGAGAAGGTTGTTAGGTTTTCCGTTCGGATCTTCCCCAATCTTACCAGAAGAATCCGCCCCGACAGGATTGAAGTAACGAAGTAGCACCGCACTGGCTTCACTCCATGATGCGACCCAATCACGTATGATTTCTTCCACAAAGTACTTAGTGCGTCCATACGGGTTTAGGGGCGCTAAGGGGTGGCTTTCATCGTAAGGTAGATACTTGGCCTCCCCATAAACAGTTGCAGACGACGAAAATACGATCCGTCGGCAAGAGAAGCGCTTCATAGCTTCCAATAGCGCAATGCTGCCTGCTACATTATGAGAGTAATACTTTAATGGATTTTCGTTAGATTCACTTACCGCTTTAAGACCAGCGAAGTGAACTACCGTATCCGGCTGAAAGCTCGCGAATATTTTCTCAAGCGCGACTCGATCCCGTATGTCCACTTCAGAGCAAGAGAACTGAGAATTTGCAAGCGTCTTCACTCTATCGAGAGGCTCGTACGAACTGTTAGAGAAATTGTCTACAACGTGCACCTCATGCTTCGCACGTAACAATTGGAGTATCGTGTGGCTCCCAATGTAGCCCGCCCCGCCGGTAACTAGTATACGCATATTTATTGCCCAAGCTCCTTACTACGGCCGCTTCAAGTCGCAGACCGATAATTGTCAATTTCCTATCATCAGATACCGGTATCAAAATTGAGAGAGCTGCGCAGCTGGGGCTGGATACTCCGAAGCTTCATTCAGCCAAACCCCCGGTAACGCAAACTACCGGGGGTTTGTGCCATGCTACTCCAGCCGCGCCCCCTGCCCCGCGTTCTCAGCGCCCAATTCCTCCTGCAAGGCCGCGATCTCCGCACACAGTGCTTCATGCTCCGCAATACGCCTTTGGAGAAAATTCTTGGTCAGCCGTGCACGCTCCAATACCCCGTGTGGCGTCAGCACATAGGCGTAGCGCAGCTTGTTGCCAGAGGCGCGAAAGTTGCTGACCTTCACCTGGCCTTTTTCGACCAATCCTCTCAGACAGTAGTTGACCACCCCCAGACTAATGCCAAGCGTCTTGGCCAAGTCCCGCTGTGAGAGCTGGGGGTTTGCTTCGAGCGCCCGCATCACGCGGAAACGAATATCGTCATCACTGGGTTTGGCCATCGTCTCATAGCGCCACGGCTACCGCACCAGAGCATGCGGGAGGCAGCTCCAGGATAGAACAGTCGTAGCGTTCACAAATGAACGCATAAAGATGCAAGACAGTAATTGAAAGGCTAAATTTGAAGGCTGTGCGAGGTACCGCTTAGGAACGCGCCTCTATAAAACGGCATTCCCCAGGCATGATATGCGCGGCCGTCAATCGCCCCGTCAGATAGGCACCGGTGTCCAACGCGATCCGATCGCCGGTGAGATTAGCCCGCCTAACGACCGTATGGCCGTGGACAATAATATTACCATCCGTACGGGGCTTCGATAAAAAATCGGGATGGCCCCAAAGCAAAACCGCTCCCCGTTGGTCTTCGGGCGGGCGGTTGGGCGACATTGCCGCATGCACGCAATGCATGTTGCCCGTCGACCAATGTTTGGGCAGAACGCGTAGCCACTCTTGCAGACCCTTTGGCAGCGCATCTTCGAGCTGCCGGGCCAAGTCGACCGCCGCGCCCGAGTGAATGGCATCCTCGGGCACCTCTATGCCGAAGCTGTTGAGCGTGGCCACACCACCGTTTCGCAGCCACCCCAGTCCAGTCCCCGCAGGATCGTCAATAAAGTTGAGCAACATGCGCTCGTGATTGCCCATCAGACAGATCACCCGATCCGGCCTTGATTGGCTCAACTCATAGAGTTGGAGCAAAACCTCCCGAGACTGCGGGCCGCGATCGATATAGTCGCCGAGAAAAACGCAGGTCTCATTGCCGTAGGCCACCTCATCTAAAAGACCAAACAACTGATTAAGGTGAGCGGTGCAACCATGGATATCACCGATCGCAAAGAATGCCGCCTCTGGGCGAATCCGCGCGGAGGTCACATTCTTAGGCGCCGAACGGCGCCGAGGATCAAGCTGTGATAGGATGCGGGGTAGCAAGATTTTGTCCCGGTGTATTCGTGGCCGACTTTGAGGTTATTGAACCTCGAGTTAGCTGGACTGCGGCCGATAGGCCACGCCTAAATAGCATGTGCCTCCGACGAGCCTATAATCGCCGATCCAAGCAGTTTCTCTGGGCTTGGGCGTCAAATTCCTCGATTAGTATGGTTTCACCGAACAGACACAAGGGTCCAAGGCGAAGCGATCCTTTAGGTAAGCCTTCAGGTCAGGGTACGCGGCTTCGTCGGCCCATCCGAGAACGGCTAAGACCACTTTGCCTGCCGCTTTTTGCATTACAACTCACCGCGGCATGGAGTACTCAGAAACCTGTTGCAAAAACGGCATAAAGGTAGAAACAAGCGACCATGCCAAGCCGGGCGGGTTGTGTCCTGCCGCCTGTATGGGGATGCTGAGCGCAACTCGAATTCTGAGGGTCTGTTATAACAGGCTCCGGTGAAAAGCGTTCAGACGCCGATCACCGTTCCAACAAAAACTGCATATGTCGCTCGCCGATTGCTTGCCAAAGGTTTGTCCATGTTTAAACATTTGATTGCTATCTCACTTTTGTCCTTCGCCACGGGCTGCGGTGTGGCCTATGTTTCGCCCACCGTATCGGAAGAAGAAGGCAAGGTGCGCATTGTGCGTTTGACATCGGACACAGTAACGGCGGCGAACCGGGCCGCCTATGTCCCAAAAGAGCTTCCAGCTGCATTTTTCCAAAACGCTGGCGGCGCGGGCGCGATGCGCGGCGCGGGTGCCACCCCTGCACCAGTCTCAGAGGTCCAAACCCGCCCTGCCGACCTGGCCTTGCGTGTTCCCAAGACACCCCCAATCACCACATATGATATTGGCGTAGGCGATGTGCTCCTGCTGGCCTCGCGAAGTGGGGGTAGCACAGTAGAAGAACTCAGTGGTCTATTGGCCGCACAAAACCGACGCCAAGGCTATACCGTTCAAGATGACGGCGCGATTGCGATCCCGGATGTCGGGCGGGTCACTGTTGCTGGTTTGACCCTCGAGGACGCTGAAGCAGCTCTGTTCCAACGCCTTCTGGAAGCTCAGATTGACCCCTCCTTCAGCCTCGAAATTGCTGAATTCAACTCAAAACGAGTCTCGATCGGCGGTGCGGTCGGGACCGCGGCTGTCATTCCGATCACTCTCACCCCCCTCACGCTGGATCAAGCCATCGCAACAGCCGGCGGCATCCAAACACCTGATCTGGAATATGCCTCCATTCGTCTCTACCGCCAAGGCGATCTCTATCAGATTCCGCTGGAAACCTATTTGGAGTCTCCCGACCTGCAAAAAACACGGCTTGTCGCTGGTGACAGTATTTTCGTCGATACCGAATATCAGCTAGATCGCGCGCAAGCATATTTTGCAGAACAGATCACGCTGCGCCAATTCCGTCAGCAGGCACGCGTACAGGCCCTTGCGGAACTGCAAGCGGAAGTGACCCTGCGCCGGGCTGCGCTCGAAGAGAGCCGGTCAAACTTCGAGGCACAATTGGACAATGATGCTATTGCGCGCGACTATGCCTACCTAACTGGTGAAGTGAGCCAACCGGGCCGGTTCACCTTGCCCTTCGGCCGTACGGCATCGCTGGCCGACGCGCTTTATTCCCATGGCGGATTTGATACGCAAACCGGCAACCCAACGCAGATCTATGTCCTGCGAGGATCGCAGGACAACCGAGAAGCAGTGACCGCTTTTAATCTGAATGCTAAGAATGCGGCGGAACTTATCCTAGCCACCCGCATGGAGCTGCGGCCCAACGATGTTATCTTCGTTGCAGAACAGCCCGTCACCCGGTGGAACCGCGTCATCACTCAGATCACCCCTTCCTTGTTGACCAGCGTCGCCAGCTCCGTAAATTAACGGTACTCTGCCATGCACCTCTCTGATGGGGTTTGCGGATGAGCTGTAGGGGGGGCATTGACTGGGTCTCCCTCTATCCATGCTAAGGTAGCAAGAGTTTGCCCAAAAATGGGAAGCCTCGCGGGGCGGCATTCCTTCGACGCTGCATGTAAGTTAGGTCGGTCAATAATCGGTTATCAGTGACCTCGCTCTGTTATTGTTGCCCGCCCATGGCGCTTACGGATAAAGGACCAAAAATGTCGGATGCGACTAAAATGGGCTGGTTCGTAGCGCAGCTGCGCCCGAATGGGCTTGCGAAGGCCCGCGCCCATCTGCGTCGTCAGCGGTTTGAAAGTTTTTCCCCGGAGCGTATGGGCACCCGACCGCATCAGGGCCGTCTTATGCGAAGGCGCCAACCCCTATTCCCAGGTTATCTTTTTGTCCAATTCGATCCAGCCACCCCTGGCTGGACTGCTATTAACAGCACCCGCGGCATTGGCCGGCTTCTCTTGCAGGATCCACGCCGCCCCCGCCCGCTGCCGGAAAGCCTCATCGCCGGCCTTCAAGGCCGCTGCGGCCCCGATGAACTCTTGAAGCCCGCAGATGATCTTGAAGTCGGGGAACAGATTCGGATCCTATCAGGGCCTTTTGCCGATTTTGTCACTCAAGTTGATCAGCTCCCAGATTCTGAGAGGGTTGGCGTTTTGCTAGACTTAATGGGGCGCGATGTCCGAACATCGCTGCACCGCAGTCAGGTCAGCAAGTTAAGCTAGCGATATCATCGGCCGCGAGCTCATAAATGCAACTCGTTAGGCTTTCTTGAGAAACCGATTGTGGGCTTCAACATCCGTCTGAAACGTACCCTCGTAGGCCACGTTCTCATTGTCCGCGCAGAAGGCTTGCAGCGTCCACTTGGCTTTACCTGACTCCCGAAAAATCTGAACATTTAGAACTTCGCTCTCCCGAACATAGGTACCAGACAACGGTGACACCTGAAGTCTTGATCGTTTCTTGCCAAGTGATCCAACCCCGAAATAGCGGACCCGACGGAAGCGTCGCGCAGGGAAAAATCTTACTGCAGCCAAGTAAGTCACCACGAACAAAAGAATAAAGCTTGCCAGTGCAATAGTTGCCATGAGGGGTTGATTCCACAGCAGGACTCCAACGGCGATCGGAGTCGAGAAAAATGGCACAAGAAGTAGGCTTGCAATTGGGTTATCGAACCGACCCCGGCGCCCCTTCAACATGGCGACGGTTCGTACGGCGATATGGTGAAAATGCAGCCGATCCGGTTGGCCGGTTGCGCGGCGTGTGGCGCGCCGGCGCACAATCGAGAGAAGCGTGTCGCAAACCGGCCAAAAGAGTAACAGCAAGACCGCCATACCCGCCACAGAGGGGTTCCGGGCAACAAGAACAATCCCGAGCCACGCTAAAATATGGCCGATACCGTAAGCGCCCGCGTCACCCAGGAAAATGCGCCCGAAGGGCCAGTTTAAGATAAAAAAGCCGAAGATCGAGGCCGCCAGGAGCCCCGCTACAACCTGGATATCTGTATCCCCAGTATGACCCGCAATCGCAATAAAACCTATGGAAGCTGCCATAGAATAGAGCGCTGAAAGACCGTTTAACCCGTCCACCAAATTTAATGCATGGCATGTGCCGGCAGACCAAAGCAGGGTGATCACGATGGCAGGGACAACCCATTCCAACAACGCACCCTCGGTTAGACCTAAGTCGGGTACAAGAGACCCAGTGACGCCGATCGCAAGGGCTGCGGAAATGAAGGCTGCAAAAAGCCGATTACGGGGACTAACATTCCGGTAAATATCTTCGAGTAGCCCGGCCCAGAACACAACTGCGCCTGCTGCAAGGGCAAGAAGAAGGTCGCGCCCTATGTCATTGGTATAGAACACACAGCCAACAGTAAGGCCCAAAATGATTCCAATACCCCCGACACGCGGGGTTGGACATGTATGTTGGGCCTGCGGTGCAGAAAGGTCGCGGAGCATGTGCTCAGGCGACATAAGAAGATTCGGACGCGCAATAAAAAGCGTGCTCAATGCCAAACTAATGAAAAAGGCAACACCGAATATCAGTGAATCGTACATCAGAAAAGAACCTAGGAACTATGAACATTGGCACAAAGAATAAGTGTGCCGAAAACAAGCAATAAACTATGACGTATTCTAGCGGCCGCACGCGAAGGTACAAGGGTCTTGCATAGATAGTCTTTCATGCTGAACTTCTAGCTCCTCGCTGCGTACGTAGAAATCAAACTTGCAGGTGTCACCACACAAAAGCCTGATGCCACTCTGCAGGAAGCGTTGGCCCGTCTCATACTACATTCCTAGCATTGTTGTCGCGGCACGCGCTGATTGCCATTTGCCGGGCCGCTTGACAAGTGTGTCCAAGCGGATTCACGCCTGTAGCTCTGAATGGGAAAAGTAGGAGATTTAAAGATCCTGTGATTGTACATCAACGCACATTTCATTCAGCCGGAGAGCCATAAAAGCAGAATGCTAGACGCCAAATTCAAATGTGCCGAGAACGAGCCAGAACGCCCCCCCCATGCAAGCCTCTTATTTCCCGAAATCTGGACTTCAGACGCGCCCCCAAGGCGAGGTCGCGCTCGGGTCTTAATAGAAGGTGGCATTAAAAAGTGTTTGGGGTTAGGAGACGCCAACAGAGTTGATACCGGTTACCAATAGACAGCATGAAACAGTTTTCCAATGCATCGGGGCATCCCCCCAATGAACCTACCGACGGCGATGAAATTGACCTTGCTAATCTGCTGCAAACTCTTTGGCGCGGCAAGTTGTGGATCGCCCTGTGTGGATTTCTTGCGCTGTGTCTTGGAGGTTTTTATGCCTATGGGGTCGCGGTCCCAGTCTACACTGCTAAGTCTGCCGTAGCTCTTGAGAGCCGGCAGGAGCAGGTGATGGATATTGAGAGCGTGGTTACCGGACTGGGCGGCGATCAATCGACAATCAACACCGAAGTCGAGGTGCTTCGTTCGCGCGGATTGATCGAGACGTTGGTGTTAGACTTAGATTTGCTAAACGATCCTGAGTTCAACAGCGCTCTTCAGCCCAGCCCTCGGTTTTCGATTGGCATGATTGTTGGAGCTGTACGAGGTATATTTGGTACCCAAGAGCCTTCTTTTGTCGTTTCCGAAAGAGCCACGCTCGACAGGACCATCAACGCAGTTCTTGACGCCCTCTCAGTCTCTAATCTGCGCCAAAGTTTCGTTTTTGAGATAACTGCAACAACGCAAGATCCTGCGAAATCGGCTCTGATCGCAAATCGGCTGGCTGAACTTTACATCGAGAACCAAATTTCTGTGAAATTTGAGAAAACAGAAGCGGCTACTGCTTGGCTTAGTGAAAGAGTTAGTGGCCTTCAGGTCGAATTGGAATCGGCTCAAGCGGAGCTGAAGAACTTTTCCACAAATACTGATCTTATCAATGCAGATGCACTTGCTGCGCTTAACCGGCAAGTGAAAGACCTTAGGGATCGGCGTTTGACACTCGCGGCCCAAGCGGAGACAGCGAGAACACAGTTAGAAAAGTTACAGAATGCTGCAGAAACCGGTGATCCAAACGCCTTTGCCGAAGTAGCCCAAGACACTCTTTTGGATCAGGCCTTGCTGCGGTTAGAACAAGGACGTGAGGGCGGCCAAGAAGCTTTCAATTCGCGCAGCGAGGCACTCATTGCCCAGGCTGAGCTTGAAGCGGCTCGTGCGCGGTCGCAGCTAGCCGCCATTGAAGCGTCTATCGCTGACGTGACATCGCGCATCGACAATCAATCCCAAGAATTGGTGACATTGGAACAGTTGCAGCGCGAAGTTGAGGCCAGCCGCCTTCTTTACGAGGCTTTCCTGAGCCGGCTAAAGGAAACGAGCATTCAACAGGGCATTCAGCAGGCTGATAGCCGCCTTCTGAGCCGGGCTGTGGTCCCCCCTGCCCCCTCTGCGCCGCGAAAGTCACGCGTACTAGCGCTTTCTCTTATTCTTGGGCTTATGGCAGGGGCCGCTGCGGTTTTGCTGCGTGAAATGGCTCAGAATACATTCCGCACACCAGAAGATCTCGAAGCAAAAACCGGATATACGGTGATTGGCCAGATCCCTAAGATTTCTGTGAAAGCGCGCAGGAACGTTCTGGAGTATTTGACGCAAAAGCCGAATTCCGCAGCGGCTGAGGCCGTGCGGAACTTGAGAACGTCGATCCTTCTAGCGAACCTCGATACGCCGCCGAAGGTCATTATGTCCACGTCTTCGGTACCAGGTGAAGGGAAGACAACTCAATCAATTGCTCTGGCGCAGAACTTTGCGGGACTGGGCGCAAAAGTCCTACTGATTGAAGGTGATCTGAGGCGCCGGGTTCTCGCTGAGTATTTCACCCACAATCATCCCCATGGTTTCCTGTCGGTGATGTCCGGGGACATCTCGTTGAAAGATGCCACCATGTATGATGAAGGACTGAATGCGGACATTCTTTATGGTGAGAGGTCGCGCGTGAATGCAGCTGATCTGTTTTCTTCGAGGACATTTGGCGACTTCATCAAGGAGCTGCGGAACCATTATGATCATATCATTATCGACTCGCCACCTGTCCTCGCCGTCCCAGATGCTCGCGTACTGGGGCAACTGGCAGATGCAATTATCTATTCTGTAAAATGGGACAGTGTTACCCACCGCCAAGTATTGGATGGACTGAAATCGTTAGAGAGTGTCAATCTCAAGCCGAGCGGCTTGATCCTCAGCCAGATAGACCGGCATAAGTTAAAGCGTTATGGATACGGCGATAGCTATCAAGCTTACTCAGGATACTACACAAACTGATATGCGCATTGAAGCTTGCCAAGAATGTAGTGGTACGTTCGGCGTTTAAAGCGAAAGCAAAATGTGTGATGTTTCGTCTTCCAAACATACTCACATTCGTATTTTAGGTCAGAGTTTGATGCTGGAGAATTCTATCGGCTGGAGGGGCATCTCCGGCATAGGTTGTTTTATGACGGAAGGCCTATCGGTTCCTTCGTCTGGTGGTGTGGCCACAGCGCCGACTAGCCGCCTGTTCGAAAGAATAAGCGGCTCTCCAATCGTTTACGATTGTACCGTTCACTTCGTCTTGGGGTCGAGAGCTCAGCAACTCACTTAAGGTGGGTGTCGGAAGCTCTTCATCAATGGAACCTTCCTCCGTTTGAGGGATAAACTGATCGGAGGAAGGTTCAAAGGTCGTTATAAAACCAGGCCAAAGAAGAGCGGAAGGTGGCACCTCTCCACCTGTCCGATGCCTTACGAATAATAGGCCAGCAACATCGCGATGAAGCCTGATGTCACTACATAAGTGTTGCCCCCGGCGACCACAGAAATGTCACCGCCTGGGGTTACGCTTGAAACGCTGCTGACAGACATGCCCGTTGCGCGTGTGATCGCGGCTGCGATCACCCCCGGGCCAACTGTTTGACCAGCACCGCCGGGTGCTGTGATCGTTACGGTATCACCCGCAAACGCACTATTCGCGAGAGACAGGGAAATTGCAGCGGATATCAAAATTTTCTTCATCATAGACTTAACCCTTTTCAGAACTTCAAAACCCGTAGGCGACCGACAATGTCACCTGCTGGCGATCGGTGTTGTCTGTCACGTCTAGAAGATTAAGAGATGTGCTGATAGTCGAATCAGGAACGTTGAATGACGCACCGAGATTAAGCTGAGTTTCGGTAAAGGACATGCTTGCGCTCATATTCTGAGTGATCCCGACGCCAACGCCTGCGAAAGCTCCATCTTCAACCCCAATACCATCTGTGTCTCGGGTATTGTCGGTACCATACCCAACGACAAACTGAAGCGGCACCTCTACACTCCCTTTGTCGATGGCTACAATGTGCGACGCATATACAGTGAACTGCTCAGACCGGTTCGAATTTACGCCCCAAGCTGCAAGGTTGGAAACCGTGGCACCAACGAATGTTGCGGAATTTCCACCCACGTGCGCCAGGCGAGAGGCAGAAAGGCTTAGAGAGCCCGCATCACCTAGAGGGTCCAGCCCAGTTAAGGCCAGACCGAATGTCAGGCTAAGATTCTCCAGGGGGCTTCCGATACTATAGCCAGCGACCAGATCTCCGTCGCCACCCGCCCCAGATACTCCGCCTCGGGGCGTGGCATAGGTCAAACCAATAAAGCCACTTCCCGATCTAGGTGCGACCGCCGAGGGTGCGCCTGCTACCGTCGGAAACGCCAACTGCGTGCTAGGGCTAGGTAGCGACGGCTGCGGCGCGAGAACCGCGTCACTTTGCGCTGAGCCAGACGACCCAATGGCAGCGACAATTGAAGAGATCACTAAAATTCTTTTCGACATACCATTTCCGTGTAATCAAATTTCATGTTCATAATCAACGTTAGAATGGTTACCTGCAATTTACAAGATTATTCCACCCACGAAGGGAGCTATGACTATTTATGGAACTGATTCTGTAGCTGCGGCCCCCGGCGTAACTTGGTTGTCAAAAATCACGTAATTTCGGACGACCGTTTACCGACACATTATCGATATCCTCTAGCTTAAACCCCCGAACCAAGGAAGGTATCATCGCGCAAACCATTACAAAGATCGGCAGCCCCACCACGGTAATCACCTGCTGCAAGGCGGTCAGTCCGGTATCTCCAGTTAAAAGAATTAGCATCGCTGCGACCAGCCCTTCGGCAAGCCCCCAAAAAACCCGCTGGCGCACCGGACCGGGCTTTGCGTGGCCGGTGCAGAGCATATCGACGACCAGAGAGGCCGAGTCCGACGAGGTCGCAAAGAAAATGGCAACGATGATGATCGCGACGCCTTGGACGAACAACGTGAAAGGAAAATGCTCAAGAAAGGCGAAGAGCGCTAGAGGGATGCTTTCCGCCACCGCCCGGCCGATCTCGCCCGCCTGATCGCCCATCGCCGTCCGTGTCGCCGCGCCGATGCCGTCAAAGCCGATGGCCTGCCAGCCGAAGATTGAGAACCAGATCAGCGTGAAGGCCGTCGGGGCGAGCAGGACACCAAAGACAAACTCCCGAATGGTCCTGCCGCGCGAAATCCGCGCCACGAAGAGCCCGATAAAAGGGGACCATGTAACGGTCCACGCCCAGTAAAAGACCGTCCAGTCCCCTTGCCAGCCCCAATCCCCGTTCGACGGGTTTCGGTTGGCCAGCATATCGTTCCAAAAGGCCAGCCGTGGTAGGTTTTGTAGGTAGAGGCCCGCGGTTTCGACAATGCCGCGCAAGAGAAACAGGGTCGATCCGGTCACCAGCACAAAGATCATCAGCAGAACCGCCATGCCGATGTTGATATTCGATAAGAGCTTCACCCCGCTATCCAGCCCCGCCACGATCGAACCGACGGCCACCATGGTCAGCACTGCGAGGATCGCGATTTTGAGGAAGGTGGAGGCATCCCAGCCGAAAAGCTCGGACAGACCCGCGGCGATTTGCGAAGAGCCAAGCCCGAGGGATACCGCGACGCCGAAGATCGTCCCGAGAATGGACACGATATCAATGGCTTTGCCTACGGGACCGTGGATCCCCTCACGCAGCAGTGGATAGAAAACCGAGCTGACGCGCACCGGCAGATCGTACCGGTTGATGAAATAGGCAAAGGCCAGACCCGGCAGCGTGAAAATCGCCCAAGTGTGCAGCCCCAGATGATAAACCGCGATGGAAATAGCATCTTTCGCCGCCTGTTCCGAATAGGGCGCTACCCCCGGCAATGGCGGTTTTTGGAAATGGCTAATCGGCTCGGCCACGCCCCAGAACATGAGCACGGTACCGATGCCGCCTGCGAACAGCATGGTGAACCACGACAGGTTCGAATACTCGGGCTCGGATCCCTTCGGCCCCAATCGAATATGACCGTGGCGGGAGGCTGCGGCCCAAATTAGAAAGCCCAGCCAGACGTTCACGCCAAGGATAAAGAACCAGCCCAGATTGGTCACGACCCAAGCCCGACCGAGGGCAAAGACCTTTCCAATCGGTTCGGGGACGACGACCAACAGCAGGACGAATAGCGCAGTCAGCCCGGCTGAAATGAAAAAGATGACCGGGTCCGTTTTCAGGCCAAGACGCCGTGCGAGATTTTCCACCTGATTTTCCTTTGTTGTTATTTTATTGGTCGACTTCTTCAGGGCACCGCCGGGGCCTCGCTGTTCGGCGACACCTCATCTCTGCTGCGGATCTCCATATTCCCACGCAGACGCGGCAGCGCTTGGGGATGCTCTTTTTGCAGCCAGACGATCATCTTCTCCCGGATCTCACACCGCAGGTCCCATGCCTGCGGAGAGGTTCGGGCGCTGACGAGGCCGCGCACGGCGATACTGTCTTTCTCGGTCTCGGAGACCTGAAGGTTGACCACCTGCCCGTCCCAAAGGGGCGAGGCTTTGGCCAATTCCTCAAGCTTCGCGCGCATCTTGTCGATCGGCACCGTGTAATCGAGATACCAAAACACCGTCCCGATAATCGATGCGCTTTCGCGGGTCCAATTCTGGAACGGCTTTTCGATGAAATAGGACAGCGGCACCACCATGCGCCGCCAATCCCACAAACGCACGACGACATAGGTCGCGAAAATCTCTTCGACCCAGCCCCATTCGTCTTCGACGATCACCACATCTTCAAGCCTGATCGGCTGGGTGATGGCGATCTGAAGCCCCGCGATCAGGTTGGTCAGTACGGGGCGCGCCGCGAGCCCGACGACCAGACCCGCCGCCCCGGCCGAGGCGAACAGCCCCGCCCCGTATTTCTGCACGCTTTCAAAGGTCAGCAAGACCCCGACCGCCGTGAAGATACCTAATATGATGGTCACTGTCCGGCGCAGCACCCGCGCTTGGGTGACAAATTTTCGCGCCGAGAGGTTGTCTTCGACATCCAACCGATGCCGCCGCACGGCACGTTCCGTGAAATGATTGGTCAGAAGGATGAGCGTCCAACCGACCAGAATGATCAACAGCACCAGAAACAGATGCGCCGCCCCATCTTGCCAGCCGTAAAGCCGTACATTTGGCAAGACCCAAGCGAGCGCCGCGACCACGGCGGCAAGGCGCAGTGGTCTGCGGGCCCGACGCAGTAAAGACCGCCCGGTGATGTTCTTTTCCGAGATAACCCGGTCGAGAATGCGGTATCCGATCCAATGGACCGCCAGCCCCGCCGCGCAGGCAAGAAGCACCGCGAGCAGAGGGCTGACAAACTCCGGCGCGGCATCAAGCTGCGCGGAAACATCCGATGCTATTCGGTCCAGCGTCTCCATGGCTCAGGCCCACCAAACCACCATCGCCAAGGTGGCCACGACAAGCAGCCCGGCCCAAAGGGTGCGGTCCCGCCAAAGCGGCTTCTCCCATTGAGTGAAGATCTCTTTGGCCTCTTCCCCCTGCCAGACGAGGTCTTCGATATTCTCTTTTTCCTTCGGCGACGTGGCGTAGGAAATACCGAAATGCAGGATGATCCCGATGGTCATCATGATCGACGACATCACCGTATAGTGGATTTCCGGCAGCCCCATATAGGCCCAGTAGTTCGTCACCTCTTTCAGCACGAAAAGCGGAATGCCGATGATCAGACCGAACATGATCGTCCAGAACGCGCCGTTGCCGTTCAACCGCTTGAACATCAGGCCAAGGATATAGACCACGACAATGGTCGGCACGATATAGGACAGGGAGGACTGGAAATAGCTGAACAGGCTCTCGAACCCGGCAATCATCGGGGCATAGATCGCGCCGAAGACCATGACGCCCGCGGTGACCAGCTTGCCCATCCAGACCTGACGGTCTTCGCTCACGTTGAATATCGGCTCGGCGAAGTCCTTCACCACCAAGGTCGAAGCGGAGTTCAACGCGGAGTCGAGCGAGGACATGATTGCCGCGATCAGCGCCGCCATGATCAGCCCGCGCACTCCGATGGGCATTAGCTCGAACGCCAGTGTGGGAAATGCAAGGTCGGGCGTTTCGAGATCAGGGTAAAGCTTGAGCGCGATCACCCCCGGCAGGACCATCAGAAAGATGTTAGGTAATTTCAGGAAACCGGCGAAAATAGCCCCGATCTGCCCTTCCTTCAGGTCCTTTGCACCCAATGTCCGCTGAACGACGAACTGGTTAATCGTCCAATAGTAAAAGCCCAGCAGAATCACGCCCAAGAGCCCCGTCCACGGTAGGAAATCATCATCCGCAGGCAGGATCATATGGGTCATATCTTCTGGCGTGCCGGTGAACAGCTCCTCCCAGCCGCCGATCTCATCAAGGCCGATCCAAAACAGGGCGGCGGCCCCGATGATAAGCAAGATTGCCTGCACCGTGTCGGTGACAACCACCGCCGAAAGCCCGCCCAGAATGGTGTAGATGCCTGCGACCAAGGCCAGCACCGCGACGGCGGCCCAAAGGTTGAGGTATCCAGTGACGTTCGAAATCACCAAGCCGCCCGCATAAAGCGCCCCGGCGGTGTCTATGAACATGATGGCGAGGATGGTGAAAAGCGAAAACGCCCGGCGCGAACGGACGTCATAGCGTTCTTCCAGAAAGCCCGGCACGGTCGAGATCTTTGCCCGCAGATAGGACGGCAGAATGAAGATCGCAAATAGGATCAAGACCAGCGCGGCGGTCCATTCATAGTTGAAAATCACGACGCCATTTGCATAGGCCCCGCCCATCAGCCCCACAAAGCTGGAGCCGGACATGTTGGAGGCGAAAAGCGAGAAACCGATCAGATACCAAGGCAGCGACCGACCGGCGAGGAAGTAATCCTCAGACCCGCCGGATTGTTTGCGCGAAACGTAAATGCCATGGGCGACGACACCGATAAAATAAGCCACCACAATCGCATAGTCGATCAGGTGTAGATCAAATTTCGCGCTCTCCATCATGCTCTCCTAAAATATTCTTTGCGCCTAATTCCGAGGTTGGCCCGCGCGGCCAGTGGCTCAGTTATCCTCTTCCCAAGGCTCCATTTCCTGCAATTCCTTCTCGGTCGCCGAGACATAGGCCCGCAGATCGTCCCCGCCCAAGCGGCGCAACTCAATCATATCCAGAGGCACGGCGACCTGCGTTTCGCCCAAGCCGAGGAAGCCGCCGATGTCGAGGATCACCATTTTGATCTGGCCATCTTCGCTAAAGGTGACCTGCGAAATCTCACCGATCCAATTGTCGTTCTGGCCAAAGGCCGCGAGTCCTAGGAATTCTTCGGAATCCAGATCGCTCAATTTAACGATCTCGATCTTTTCGCCGCCCTCGCGCATATCGGCGGCGCGCAGACGCACGTCGTCTTCGTTGTATTCCGGGGCGGCCTTCAGGTCTTCTTTCTGCCCGGTATAGAGCAGGAAGAACTCGTTCTCTTCATCCGCGTCCGGCAGGAAACGCAAGTCGTCGAGAGAGAGCACCCGCGTGACCCCCTTGCCCAGAAATCCGCCTGCATCGACGATGATGCCGCGCAGTGTTCCATCGCGGCTGATGACCACTTCGGAGATTTGCCCGGCCATGGTCCAGCCTTCCATGGGCTCTTTCAATTCTTCGAGGTCGATCTCTGCCAGCGGCTCATCCTTGGCGGGCAAAAACAGCTTGTGACCATTCAGGCTCGACAGGGCGATCATCGTGTCTTGGGGAGTGAATTGCGGTGTCTCAGTCTCGGATCGCAGTGCCGTGGCGGCAAGGCTGCCAATCAGCGTAATTGCTAGAAGCGGCGCGTTTCTCATGACTATCTCCTGCTGAAAATTCGGTTGGGCAAAGCCGGTAGCATCATAGGAGTAACGGGATTTTGAAGAGATAGTTCCCTTGTTACATGAATTTAGAGAACCTGCACCGCAAGCGCGCCCACGTAGATCACCAGGAGACCGATACTCTCCCAACCGATCCCTTTGCGCTGCCGGAAGATCAGGCCAAGGATCAGAACCGCCGTCATCATCATCGCCACGGTGAGCCAGAACAGGTCATCCGCAGTGATCGCGTGATAAAGCGAGCCGTCGCGATACCCGATATCCGACAGAGTCAGGAACAGCGTGTCGAACGTATTGCCGCCGATGATCCCGCCCACGGCCAATTGCAGCGCCCCGCGCCGCACCGCGACCAATGTGGTGACAAGCTCTGGCAGGGAGGTAAGCACCGCCGTCATTGTCGCCCCCACCACGGTATCCGAAAGGTTAAACCGGTCCGAGATTTCCGCCGCGATCCGTGCCACGGCGAAACCGGAGAGGCCCATCAGCACCAGCAAGATCAGAAACGGCACGACCAAAGCGCCGACGGGTTTTGCGGCCTCTTCGTCGTCCTCGGGCTCATCCGCGCGGGTATCCGAGGTGGACACCGGATGCCACATCGGCTCTTCCCGCAGGCGAGCAGTGGCGCGCATTCCATAGGCATAAAGCGCAAACAGCGCGATGCTGGCCGGATGGATACCCCAAAAGGCAACCTCCGGCGCGGTGAAGGCCATCAGCGGCACCGTCAGCAGCAGCAGCAAAAGCCCCGCTTGAAAGACATTCGCCAGATCGGCGGCTGCATGTTCCAGATTGGCACGCCGGTAGATCATATCGGCCAAGGCCAGAAATGCCGTCTGCGCCGCGATGCCTCCGATGCCGTTCGAGAAGGCCAAAGATGCCCGCCCATCCAACGCCGAGGTCAGGGAAACGACCGTGCCGGACATCGAGGTCGCGGCCCCCAGCAGCGCCGCGCCGACCAGCGCCTCGCCCCAGCCGGTGCGGTCGGCGATCTGGTCGCTCAGCCCCGTCATACGGTAGCCGGTAACAAGAATGATGAGCCCAGCAAGGCCGCCAAGCGCGAAAAGGATCGGGGTAGAAAGGCTTGCAAACATGCCCCTTCAACGCCCCACGGGACGATCCGTTCGCGCGAGATAGTGAAAAAGTTCACAAAGTTCCGGAACCCCACGGGAAGTTTACCGTTGGTGTGATGCAGACCTATATTTCAAGCGGAGCCGCAATTTATGGCAAAGCTCTTTTCACGGCGAGCTATTTTAGCCCAAATCGCACTTGGGACAGGTGCCGCAACTGTCGGATTACCGGTGCAACACGCCTTTGCCGCGCGCGATGACCGGCCTTGGGCGTTTTTTACGAATGACGAAGCGCAGTGGATGGCTGCAGTGGTCGACGTGTTCATTCCGCAGGATGAGTTCCCCTCTGCCTCGCAGGCGGGCGTCGTTGACTTTATCGACTTTCAGATGGCCACCGCCTATGGCGCGGGCAAAGGTCTTTATCTTGAGCCTCCCTTCCCCGAGGGCGCCGTGGCGGAACAAGGATATCAGCTTGAGTTCACACCGGCACAACTCCTCCGTCAGGGAATAGAACAAGCGCGCCAGATGGGAGACTTCGCCACGATGGACGTCACAGCCCGCGCCATCCATGTCGAAGAGCTTTCGAACCGGGATGACTTTATTGGCACGCTGATTGCGGAGCTTTGGAAGCTGACGCGGCAGGGCTATTTCGCCGACCCGATCTATCTGGGCAATTACGATTATGCCGGTTGGCGCATGGTCGGGTTTCCGGGCGCTCATGCATATTACACCGAGCGGGTCGACGAACATGAACGCTCGGTCACGCCGCCGCCGCGCGGGATTGCGCATGATCGTGGCGGCTCCCCCTACCCGCCCCGCGCGATTGGCGGAGGGTCTAAGTGATGGCACCCAGAAAGCTTCCCAAAACGGATGTGTTGATTATCGGCGGCGGCTGGACCGGCCTTACCGCCGCCTACGAATTGGCCTATGCCGGGCAGCGCTGCGTTGTGCTGGAACGCGGCAAACAACGCCATACCGCCACATCCTTCGGGGCGCCTGAGGAACATGACGAGCTTAAATACGCCCACCGTTGCGAGCACATGGTCGACGTCAAGAAAGAGACGCTAACCTTTCGCAACAACCGCGACCAACAGGCGCTGCCGATGCGGCGACTGGGGTCGTTTCTCCCCGGATCGGGCCTTGGTGGCGCGGGCATCCACTGGAACGGCCAGCTCTGGCGGCCCCTGCCCTCTGACCTTGAGATGCGCAGCCATTACGAAAACCGCTACGGCAAAGATTTTATTGGCCCCGAGCTTAGCATTCAGGACTGGGGCGTCACTTACGACGAACTTGAACCCCATCTCGATTTCTTCGAACGCATTTGCGGTGCAGCCGGACAGGCCGGCAATCTGAGCGGCGATGCGCTGTCGGGCGGGAACGTCTTCGAAGGGCCACGCAGCGCGGATTACCCCAATCCGCCAATGCGACAGCCGATTTCCAACACTCTCTTTGGCGAAGCCGCCGCGCGGATGGGGCTCAACCCCTTCCCGATGCCCTCGGCCAATGTGACCAAAGCCTATGTGAACCCCTATGGCGCGCAGTTGCATCCCTGCACATACTGCGGGTTTTGCGAAAGGTTCGGCTGCGGTTATTACGCCAAGGCCGACCCGATCATCTGCGTCTATGACCGGATCAAGGACCACGAGAACTTCGAAATCCGCCTGAACGCACAGGTGCTGCGGATCGAGAAAAGCGCGGACGGCAAAACCGCCACCGGCGCGATCTATCTCGATGAGAACGGCGAAGAGGTCTTCCAGCCCGCCGATACGATCTGCATGAACGCCTATGCCCTGTGGAACGTGCATCTGATGCTCGTCTCGGGCTTGGGTAAACCCTATGACCCTGAGACCCGCTCCGGCGTCGTGGGGCGCAACTACAGCTATCAAACCGTGGCCGGGGTCGATGCCTTTTTCGACGATAGCGTGAAGACCGACCCCTATATGGGCGCGGGCGCGCTTGGCGTGGTGATCGACGATTACAACGGCGACAATTTCGACCATAGCGATCTGGGTTTTGTCGGCGGCGGCTATATTGCCTGCAAGCAATACCATGGCCGCCCCATCGGCTATCAACCGGTGCCCGAGGGCACGCCGAAATGGGGCGCGGAATGGAAGCAGGCGGTGCGCGAGAACTACAACCACCATGCGGATCTGGTGGTGCATGGTTCCTCAGTTTCGACGCCTGAGAATTACCTCGACCTCGACCCAACATGGACCGATGCCTTTGGCCGCCCGCTACTGCGGATGACCTTCGACTTCCCCGAGAACGACCGCAAGATGTCGGACTATGTCATGCAGCGTGCGATGGAGGTCGCGCGCGAGATGGACAATGTGACCTCCGTCAACGGCAGCAACAACGCAGCGATCGACAGCCACTATGACATCGTCCCCTATCAGACCACCCACAACGTCGGCGGCGCGGTCATCGGGGCTGACCCCGAAACCAGCGTGGTCAACCGCTATGGCCAGATGTGGGACCATCACAACGTCTTCGTCTTCGGCGCCTGCCTGTTTCCGCAGAACCTTGGCTACAACCCCACCGGGCCGCTGATGGGCCTCGCCTATTGGACGCTGGAGCATATGAAACGCGACTACCTGCCGAACCCCGGCCCGCTGATGGATGCCTAAGACAGATCGAAAGGACCGACCCATGACATGCCGCACCGTTCTGACGACCTGTAGCGCGATTGCCGTTCTGGGCATCTCCACCGGTTTCATCCGCGCCCAGAATTATGAGGCCGCGCCCGGCATCTCGGCGATGGAGCAGCGTTTGGAGGATGAGTTTTTGCGCTTCAATGCGACGGTGAACACCGATGTCGACGATGATGTGCTGGAGCTTGGCCGGTTGGTCGCGATGGGCGGCTCCGAGGCGGGCGACAGCGGCATGGCCTGCATCACCTGCCACGGCGGTGATGGCGCGGGCGACGGTTCGGGCGCCTTCCCGCGGCTCGCGGGTCAGGCTGGGTGGTACACCTTCAAACAACTCAAAGACTACGCCTCGGGCGACCGGCAGAACCGCATCATGTCGGGCATCGCCAAGAAACTGACCGAAGAAGAGATGGAGGCCGTGGCCGCCTATTACGCCACAATCTCGGCCCCCTATACCCCGCCTTTAGGCGACGTGGATAGCATGACCCTGCAATGGGGCGGCCAGCTTGGCGCTGTCGGCTCGGCTGAGCGTGGCGTCCCCGCTTGTGTGAATTGTCACGGGCCAAGCGGCCTTGGCAACCCACCCTCGGTGCCCTACCTCGCCGGGCAATACGCCAGCTACATGGCGCATCAATTGCAGATGTGGAAAGAAGGCGCACGCGACAACGATGTGGACAATGTCATGTCCGCCATCGCTAAAAAGATGACCCAGAAAGACATCGACGCCGTCAGCGCCTATTACAACCGCGTCCGCCCCTCGCAATCGCTGCCGCCCGAAACCTCATCACTGTTGGAGCCTTCAACGGCGCCGACGCAGTGAGCTGACGGGATGCGCGTCTTCACCGTCATATCGGTTCTGTTGCTGACCACCCTCGCGATGGTCTGGTCGGCCCTGCCGCCGCAAAGCAGCGTTGCCGCCGCCGTCGCCGATCCGATGCGAGAAGCCTCGCGGCAAGTGTCGGATTGGTACCGGATCAACATTCGGCAAGGGTTGGTTGAAAAGACATCGGATTATGAGGCAGCCTCGCGCCGGTTTCTGGATGCTGACCCGCAGCGCGGGATTGCCTTGATCCGGCTTCACGGCTGCGGCGCTTGCCACCGCGTTCCGGGGCTGCGTGATGCCCAGGGCACCGTTGGCCCCGACCTGCATGACTTCGCACGGCAATCCTATGTCGCGGGCGTGCTGCCCAACCGCCCCGGCGATCTGACCCGTTGGCTAATGAACCCGCCTGCCCATAGCCCTGAGACCGCCATGCCGAACCTTGGCCTGAAACGCGACGAAGCGCGCGACATCGCCGCCTATCTCTTGGGATCGGAGGTGCGCGAATGAGCGAGACCGCACAGTCCACGCTCGGGGAATATGGCGTGCAATCCGCCTTGTCGCCTCAGGGGGTCGGCGCCACGGCGATCAACGGGCTGACCGTCGGCATGACCGTGGCCTTTGGCGTGGTCTTCGTGCTGCTGCTGGTTTTCGTCTGGGGCGTCCTCGCCGGAAAGCTCGCCCCCCAGAAGTGGTGGATCTGGGCTGGCGGCATCGCCCTGCCGCTCGTTTCGGTGCTGATCCTTATGGGCTTTTCTACCGTCATCCTCCAACGTATCACCTCGGAAGACCCCGAGGCGCTGGTCATCGAAGTGACCGGCAAGCAGTTCTGGTGGGACGTGGTCTATGACCCCGAAGGCTGGGCCGTGCGTGGCGCCAATGAGATCGTTATCCCCCAAGGCCGCCCCGTCACCTTTCGGCTGAAATCCAGTGACGTGATCCATTCCTTCTGGGTGCCCAAGCTCACCGGCAAGATGGACATGATCCCGGGTCGGGTGAACAGCCTACCGGTCATGGCGACCGAGACGGGCCGATTTCGTGGGCAATGTGCCGAGTTCTGCGGGCTGTCGCATCCCAAGATGGCCTTCGAAGTCGTCGTGATAGAGCCGGAAGACTTCGACGCCTGGATGCAGCGCAGCAGTGGGGAGGCGCGTGACGCGGCCACCACGGAACTGACCCGCGGCCGCGATGTCTTTGTCGAGGCTGGTTGCCCCGCCTGCCATACTATCCGCGGCGTGGCCGAGACCGGAACGCTTGGGCCTGACCTCAGCCGCGTGGGCGGGCGCGGCAGCCTCGGCGCGGGGATGTACCGCATGAGCCAAGGCACGCTTGCGGGCTGGATCGCGGACCCGACCGCGATGAAACCGGGGGCCAAAATGCCTTCTTACAACCATCTGCCGGGGCCCGACCTGCGCGCGCTCTCGGCCTATCTGGCGAGCCTTAAATGACGGACCGTAAAGCATATGTCGTGGATCTGCCCGAAGATCAGACCTATTCCGGCAGCGCCAAAGGCGAGCCTGAAAAGGGTTTTGAGCGGATCTGGGATTACCCACCGGGCATCCGCTATCTGTCCTCGGTCAGCCACCGGGTGGTGGGCAAACGCTTCCTCGTCACCGGCTTCGTCTTTTTCCTGATCGCCGGCTTCCTCGCCCTGCTGGTGCGCACGCAGTTGATCGTGCCCGACAATACCTTCCTCGATTCCGAGACCTACAATCAGGTCTTCACGATGCATGGGACGATCATGATGTTCCTCTTTGCAATTCCCATGTTGGAGGGGTTCGCGGTGCATCTCATCCCGCTTATGGTCGGGGCACGCGATCTGGTGTTCCCGCGCCTCGGGGCCTTCGGCTATTACTGCTACCTCTTCGGCGGCATCATCGTGCTGTCGTCTTTCGTCTTTGACGCCGCTCCCGCGGGGGGCTGGTTCATGTATGTACCGCTCTCGACCAGCGCCTATACGCAAGACCTTTCGGCGGATTTCTGGCTCATCGGCATCACCTTCGCCGAGATCGCCTCCGTCACCGCAGCGGTCGAGATCATCGCCGCCATCCTCTGCACCCGCGCGCCGGGGATGAGCCTGACAAAAATGCCGATCTTCATGTGGTATCTGCTGGTCACGGCTTTCATGATCGCCGTGGGCTTTCCGCCGCTGATCATCGGCTCGATCCTACTGGAGGCCGAGCGCCTTCTGGGCCTGCCCTTCTTCGACATCGCACTCGGCGGCGATCCCCTGCTCTGGCAGCACCTTTTCTGGCTCTTCGGCCACCCGGAGGTCTACATTATCTTCCTGCCCGCCGCAGGCATGGTGGCGACGATGCTGCCGACCTTCGTGGGCAAGCCGCTGTTTGGCTATGGGTTTGCCGTCGCGGCGGTGGTGACGATGGGTTTCCTCAGCTTCGGCCTCTGGGCGCACCATATGTTCACCACGGGCCTGCCGGTGATGTCGCTGACGCTGTTCTCGGCCGCCTCGACGATGGTGGCGATTCCGACGGGGGTGCAGATCTTCTGCTTCCTCGCCACGCTGGCGCAGGGAAAGCCACGGATGGAGGTGCCTATGCTTTTCATCCTCGGGTTTTTGTTTATCTTTGTGATGGGCGGCCTCAGCGGCGTCATGGTGGCCGCGGTGCCTTTCAACCTGCAGGCACATGACAGCTACTTCGTGGTGGCGCATCTGCACTATGTGCTGATCGGCGGCTTTGTCTTCCCGATGTTCGGCGCGCTTTACTATTGGATGCCGCATTTCACCGGGCGGATGATGTCGGACACGCTGGGCCGCTGGGTCTTCTGGTTGATGTTCATCGGCTTCAATGTGACCTTCTTCATGATGCATCTGACCGGCCTGCGCGGGATGCCGCGACGGATCGCCAGCTACCCTGAGGGGCTGGGCTGGGATCGGCTGAACATGCTGTCTTCGATCGGCTCCTACATTCTGGCGGCGGGCGTGGTGCTCTTTGTCTTCGACTTCTTCTGGCACCAGCGCAACGGGCTGCGGGCGCGGCGCAACCCGTGGGGCGCGGGCACGTTAGAGTGGCTTTATCCGCCGATCCCGCCGGGGTTCAATTTTCATGCCATACCCTCCGTCCGCTCGCGCGAACCGCTTTGGGATCAGCCGGAATTGCTGGATCGGCCCGCCCAGGAAATCGACGGCGCGTTGCGCCCCACGACCGACCACCGGCGCGAGACCATGGGCAACGATCCCATCACCGGCGCGCCGATGCAGATCGTACGGCTGCCGCATCCCACATGGGTGCCGCTGATCACGGCCTTCGGTCTGGCGCTCGGCTTCGGCGCGACGCTGGCCTCGGCCTATTGGCTGGTCGCCGTGGGCTTTGCCATCGCGCTGGCGGGGATCACCAAATGGGTCTGGGAGCAGTCGGACAGCGGTGTGCTGCGCGACAGCGGCTTGGGCAAACTGCGTTTGCCGGTCAATATCGTCGATCCGCGCAGCCATTTGCATTTGGCGGTTGTGGGCACGATGCTGATCTCCAGCGCGCTTTTCGCGTCCCTGCTCTTCGCGGGCTTGTATCTGTGGAACACGCAGCCTCATTGGGCCGAAACGACCCCCGCCGCTGATCCGCTGATGGCGGGGCTGGCAGCCCTCGCCGCTCTGGGTCTACTGCTGTTCAGTTGGGCCAGCCGCCGGGCGGCTTTTGGGGCCAAGGTCAAATCGGTCATCGCGGTCGATCTGGGGCTCGCGGTGGGCGCCATCGCCTTGGGCGCGCTGCTGTTCCTGTCCATCCAAAGGGTCGATCCCTACGCTTCGGCCTATGCCGCCGTGGGCTGGGCGCTTTTCGCCTTCGTGGCCGGATACCTTGCCGTGGCGTTGTACTGGTCGTTGATCAACGCGCTGCGCAAGGCCGTGGGCGCGGTCCAGCCGGGGCAGATGTTGCCCAACCTGCTGATCGCCACATTCGCCAAGGTCGTCGCCATCATGGGCGGCATCACCGCGGCGGCCTATCTGCTGGCAGGAGGCGCGATATGAGAGGGCTGACCAAGGGCATCGCCAAACCGGCCCTGCTGTGGGGGTTGCATTTCACGCTGATCTACGCGCTGATCTCGGCCGCCTGTGCACCGCGCGCACTACTGGGCCAGGACCATCTGCTGATCACCGCCGTCGTGCTGACGCTCGCCATGGCGATGGTGCAAATCTTCTGGATGTGGCGGGGCGCGCATAGCGGACGGCGGTCGAAGCTGAACCGGGATGAGACCGCCCTTTTGCGCGCGGGATGGTGGACGGGGCTGATCTCGCTCATCGCCACGCTCGCCAATCTTACCCCCGTGCTGATCCTGCCCGGCTGCCACGGATAGAGAGAGAAAGAGGACCCCTCATGCAACAGGACGCCTATACCCCTTTCTGCGGCACACCGCCCCTCCCCGGTGAGCTGTTCACCCGCTGGACCCTCGACCCTTTTTTGCTGGTCGGGCTGGTGGCTTTCGCGGCCTTGCTCTGGACGCGGGCCGAGCGGCGGGGCCAAGCGCTGACGAGCGCGGCGCTGGTGGCGTTCTTGTTCATCTCTCCGCTTTGTGCGGCCTCGATGGCGCTGTTCTCGGCGCGGGTGGGGCAGCACCTTCTGCTCACCCTTATCGCCGCGCCGCTGATCGCGGCGGCACTGCCGAAGGTACGGCTGCCGCTCTGGCCCCTCGCCCTGCTCTTTGCTCTGCTCTTTTGGGGATGGCACAGCCCGACGCCCTATGCGGCGACCTTGCAGTCCGACCTTGTGTATTGGGCGATGCATCTGTCGCTGACAGGCTGCGCGATTGCGCTGTTCATGGGTTTCCGGGGTGCCGGAGCGCAGGCGGCAGTGCCTGCGGTCTTCACTGCGGCACAGTTGACCGCCTTTGCCGTGACCCTCACCCTCGCCCCTTTGGCCTGGCACGGCTGGCATGAGCTGACCGCCCTGCCCTACGGGCTCTCCGCCTTGGCCGACCAACAGCTCGCGGGCGCGCTGATGTGGGTCGCGGGCGGCGGGCTTTTCATGGTGTTGGTGGCGCTTCAGGTCTGGCAACTGTTGCGGCAAGACACACTGGCCCAAGGCGCGAGCTGAGCGGGTTAGTCTGCCGCGAAGGCTTTGGTCAGGTCTTCCTGCAGCTCTCGCGGCAGCACCACGATCAGCACGTCGCCCTTTTGCATGGTGACATCCGGCTCGGGCAACTGCTCTTCCCCATCGCGGATCAGTGCCACAAGGTGGCCTTGGCCCGGCAGCTCAATTCGCTCCCCAGCCAAGCGGTCAGGCACCGTCACACGGGTCAGCAACAGATCGTCCTGTAGCAGTGGCTCCTTCATGGCGTCATCGTCACCTGTCAGCATGTCGACGATGTCCTCGGCGACCTTGGCATGTGGATTGATCACGTCGTCCAAGCCCAGTTCGCAACAGACCCGCAGCAGCGCGTTCGAGGTGATTTGCGGGATCACGCGGCCATAGCCGATGGACCGGCCAATGAGCGCCGCGAGAATGTTGATCTCGGAGGCATTGGTCACGGCGATGCAAACGTCATCCTCATCGCGGAACGCCTCGCGCAGGACATCTGGGTTGCTGCCGTCGCCCTCTATCATGCCGCAGTCGATCCGCTCTGCCGCCTGTTCCAGCAACTCGCGCGACTTGTCGATCAACACGACCTCGCGGTCGGTCCCAACCAATTCCTCCGCGATGGCGAGGCCAAAGCTCGACGCGCCGATGATCACGATACGCATGGGTAATCTCCTAACTTGGGCGGGTCCAACTGCGCGGCAGCAAAAGCGCCAGCACTGCAATGAACTCCAGCCGTCCGAGCCACATGGCGAATGCGACGGACAGCTTCAGATCCGCAGGCATGTCCGCCCCGACTGCCCCTGTCGACAAGCCCACAGTCGAAAGGGCAGAAATCGTGTCGAACAAGGCGGGCAACGGAGAGTAGCCATGGGCCACGAAGTGAAACCACAACAGGCCTGCAAAGCTAAAATAAATTAGCACGAGCGCCAAGAGAGACACGACCGCTTCGGTGGAGACAGGCCGGCCATTGTGGCGCAGGGGGGCGATGGCATGTTCGGTCAGCCGCACATGCTGTACCGCATGGATCACCGCTCCGATACAAACATGCAGACGGTTGAGCTTCAGCCCGCCCGCCGTCGATCCGGCATCGCCGCCCCAGAGCATCGCCAGCAGCAGAATCAGCAGGGCGGGACCGGCGTCATAGACCGGCCCCGTGGAAAAGCCCGCCGTTGTGAGCCCCGAAATCAAGTTCAGCGCATGGGCGTAGAGGGTCAGATCGCGGTCTTGCGATGTCGTGAGCACGGCGGCGAGGTATACGGCCAAGGCCACCGCAATCGCCACCAGCACACGCTGCGCCGACCCGAGTTTCCACGCTTCGCGGTGCCGCCCTTGACCGACATAGACAAAGACCAACAGCGATATCGCCCCCAATATGCAGGATAGGATGACCATGCCCTGCCCTAGCGGCGAATAGCTGGCCAGACTGTCGGCGCGCGGCGAAAAACCGGCGGTCGAGATGGCGGCGAGGGTCAGCACCAATGCCTCGCGCCAATCAGGGATCACCAGCATGGTCAGCAGCGCCATCACCACCGTCAGCGCGCTGTAGACGGTCAGAAGCTGGCGCGCCTGCTCTCGGGTTGAGGAAATGCGATCCCCCTGTTGGATGTCGACCCGCCCCAAACGCCGCGCCGGGCGGCCGCGCGGCAGGAGCAGAGCAAGCACCGCCGTGGCGATCACCAAGCCGCCGCACCATTGCATCCAACCGCGCAGGACGTGCCCCGCGAAGGGCCAGCTTTCCGCCTCCTGCGCCACGGTCAGCCCGGTGGTAGTGATGCCGCTCACCGCCTCGAAAAACGCATCGATGGGCGGCATGCCGAGGGTGACGAAAGCAGGCGTGGTCAACAGCGCGGCGATGAGGAAGACCAGGGCCACGGTCATCATCGCCTCCATCCCGCGCAGATCATCTGGCAAGGGGCGAGAGCGCACCGCGAAATGCACCGCGCCCGACAGGGCCACCGGGGCGAGCAGGACCAGTGCCAGCACGAAGTCCATTTCTGCCAAAGCCCAAGCCCCGGGCGGCAGACACAGCGCGCCGAAGATCGGCGCGTGTTTGCCAAGGGTCAGCGCGATCACACGGGGCCGCGCGACGGTCATCACGGTCGACGATCCCGACCGGAAGAAAGAGGCCGGGCGAATAGCCATCAGTTTGGGGCCATCTGTGTCCGTGGTGGTGCAGGTCTACTGCGCATCAGGCGGCGTCTGCTGGTAGTAGAGGGCGACCGCGCGGATTTCCTCTTCGCTCAGCGATTTGGCGATGTCTTCCATGACGTTGAGCGGTCCGTTCGCCCGGTCGCCGTTTTGCCAGGCCACTAGTTGGTCTGCGATGTATTGCGCCGACTGCCCCGCCAAACGCGGGATCGCCGCGCCGCTTGTATCGCTGCCACCGTGGCACTGATTGCACGCCGGAACGCTATCGTTGCCCGAGGCCGCAAGCGCGCCGCCCTGCTGCACCACCTCCGCAGGCGCACCGTGGTCGAACTTGGACAGTTTCGGGGAAACGGAGGCGTAGTAATCCGCGACCGCCAAACGCTCCTCTTCGCTAAGCTGTGTGGCGATGGGCACCATGATCGGCGAAAACCGTTCGCCCGCCATGAAAGCCTGAAGCTGCGCTTCGATATAGTCGGCAGGCAGCCCTGCCAGTCCGGGCATTTCGCCCAAACCAGCGCCTGCGTTGTCAAGCCCGTGGCAGGCTATGCATTTCATACCGACACCGCCCTGCTGCGCGCCACCCGACGCAACAGTGCGGCCCAATGCGGTGTCCGGGGCGCGTTCCACGCCGCCGTCATCGACATCATCGAATAGCGGTGGCGGAGACTGCGCAGCAGCGGCGCAGGCGATGAAGGTGGCAAAGGGAACAAGAATGGAAATTCGCATGGTCTACCCCTCCTCCAGATCGGCGAACTCGGCCCGCATGCGCTTGATCTCTTCGGCGGTGACATCGCCCTCGTAATCGTTGCCCAAGTTGGTCTGGATGTAGGACACGATGGCGGCGACTTGTTCATCATCCAGCCAATCGGCGAAGGACGGCATAGCGCCATTGCCTTCGAGGATCAGGTTCACCGGATAACGTTTGTGCCCGAGCCGCGGGTTGGCGGCCAAGGCGGGGTATTTTCCAGCACCATAGGCGCCCTCGCCTTCCGGCCCATGACAGCCCGAACAGGCGCGCCGGTAAAGCACAGACCCGTCGCTATCGGTGAATTTTTCGGTGGTGGAGCCGAGCTCACGCCGCCCGGCATCGACCTGTGAGTTCTCCTCCTGCGCAAAGCTGGGCGTGGCGAGCGTTATAAGCAGGGGAAAGATCAAATAACGCATGGTTCAACCCTCCTTCACCGCACGGTCATGGACCTGCCGCACCGCATCCAGCGCGGATAGCAGAGAGCCTTCCTGCCAACCGGGCAGATAGCTGATATGTTCGCCAGCGCAGACCAGACGGTTGTCCATCGTCGCGGCGATTTCATAGTCGCGGCCGCGGTCGTCCCAGTCGGAATAGCAACCCAGCATCCACGGCACGCGGTGCCAGCTCAGCACGACACCGCTGCTGAACTCACCCCGATACTGCGGGTGAATACGCGCACCTTGTTCCAGCACGGTTTCCAGCCGCTCTTCGGGCGACATCGAGTTGAAGGCATAGGCATGGGGGCCATACGCATAGCAGCCTAGCAGCACCCCCGGCCCGTTTGAATGCATCTCAGCCGACGGGTAACTGATCTCGGCAATCGGCAAGTCGGTCAGGGTGATGCCACCATAAATTTGCTCATCCCGCTCCCAAAAGCGGCGCTTCATTTCCAGTCCAGCTTTCACCGCCTCATGGTAATGCAATGCCCGCATGACGCGGCGCATATCGGCAGAGACGTCGACATCAAGCTGGCTGAGCACCGTGAAGGGGATAGTGCAGATGCAGTAATCCGCCGTTTCCACACCGCCCTCGCCTTCGCCATCGGCGCTGGAATATTCGACCTCGACGCCGCTCTCGGTCTGTTTGATGCGGTCGACCTTGGCGTTGTAGGTGATCGTATCCTCCACCTCGCGGGCGAAGGCATGGGCGATTTCCTCCATCCCGCCGACGGGCTGAAACATCGGTGCGTGGTGGCGGTAAGTCGTGTGGTTGCGCATCTTTTCCCAAAAGCGGGATTTTAGCAAGTCTTCCAGCGCAATCGGCTCGGACGGTTCGGGCGCGGCGTTATAAAGCCCCCCGCCCGGCGCGCCATTGTCGGGATAACCGCGGTATTCGGCGGTATCGAGGCTGGCCTCATAGCTGTAGTCATTGTTCAGGATGCCAAAGGATTTCAGGGATTCCAAAAGGATTTCGGTATCTTCTTTGGTCAGCGCGCTATCGAGCCGCCCTTTATCCACCGATTTGGCCAGCAATTCCGTGATCTGGCCCACATAGTCCGCCCAAGCATGGCCATAGCGAATTGGCTTTCCGTCGAATGCTGTTTGCGAATGGAGATAGGCGTTCTGATTTTCCTGAACGAAAACTTCCAGCGGCACGTTCAACCGGTGACAATAGTCCAACAGCGCCAGATGGTGATGCGGAATGCGCCAGGGGCCGATGTTAATGTATTGCCCTTTGGAGAATTCGACCTTCTGCTTATAGCCGCCCAATTCTTCGAATTCATCGCCGCCCTTGAGGGTCCAACAACGGCCCCCGGCGCGTTTTTGATACTCAAGGATGCTGACTTCGTAGCCCGCGTTGCGCAATTCCAGCGCGGCGCACATGCCGGCGAGACCCGCGCCCAGCACGACCACTTTGCGGCCCTGCGGCGCGCCGGAAAGCTCAATCGGGCCTTTGTAAGGGCTTTGTCGGGCATGTCCGAGTGAGGACATGGCATGCAACATGGTGGAGGAACCAGCGGCCAGACCAATCATTTTCAAAAGATCGCGCCGTGAGGGGGGCCGGACGTTGGAGGGGTGGGACATAAAGACCGCTCCTATTTCAGGTAAATTTTCTGACCAATTAGGGAAGCAACGCTTGCCGCAAGGCATTGTTCCAACGGGGGCGGAAAAATTGCTATCAGCCGCGCCTGAGCTTCATTTGATCGAGCAGAATGTTGACCCGCCCGGCCTCTTGCGGCGGCACGAGACCTCTCGCGTCTTTGCCTTCCAAGGCATCCAAGAACGGCTCCACCCCCTCGCCCGCATCAAGCGGCGGGAGCTGGGTGGTCTCAACCGGCTGCTCTTGGCCGCGCAGGCCGAGTTCCAGCACGCCCGACCGCAGGCGCGCCCAACCAGCCTCACACACCATATCCAGTTCAAGCCGCATCTCACTGTCGGTCCAACCCGCATCGACCACGCCGGTGGCGGGCTGCGCCGCGAAATCAATCACAGCCGCGCCGTGATCATCAACGGGCCAGCCGAGCGCATTGCCCGTGATCGCTTGCCCCGAGTTGATCGGGCCGACAAGCCACTGCAACAAATCAATGACATGCACCGCCTCATCGACAAAGCCACCATAGCAGGCAAGTTCCGGGTCGGTCATCCAACAGTCGAGATCAAGCCAATCCGCATAGCCGCCGTCATGGGAAAAACGGCCGCGCGCCTCAATCACCTTACCCAATGCGCCGTCGTTGATACGGTCGCGCAGATGGTTCAGCGCTTCGGACCTGCGCAAGAAATACCCCGTCGCCAAAATCACCTCCTTCTCTGTCGCCAAGGAAGCGCAGCGGCGGGCCGCTTCGGCGCTGCCCGCTATGGGCTTTTCGACAAAGACCGGCAGACCGACGGTCAGCGCGGCGGTGATGTCTTCCTCATGAAACGCCGTTTCGCTGCAAATGATCACGCCTTGGACATTTAGAGCGGCAAGGTCAGACAACTGAACACGGTCTGCATCAAGCCGCGCGCAGAGAGCTTCTTCGCGCGCAGGTTCCCGATCGAAGACCTGCGAAACACGCCAGCCACGCTTTTCGATATGCGTCAGATGGTCGGACAGATGCACATGCGCCCCGCCGAGCAGAACCAAGCTTTTATCAGGTGACATGGGCTTCACTCCTCTCGCTCAACTCCCCATCAGTCGCCCAACAGAAACCGCGACAGTGTCATCTCGACGGCGAAGATCGTCTCGCCGCCTTCGGTGTGGTTTACATAGCTAAGCAGGGAGGCATCGAGAGGCGCGTTGCCCTCGTCGAGGTCGTAATTCGCGCCAATTTCATAGCCTGTGTAATCGAGGATATCGTCCTGCTCGACAAAGGCATAGGCGTCGATCCGGTTGTTGAATGTGTATCCGGCTTCAAGCTTGTAGACCCAATCGCCCCGCTCCGGTTCGACCCCAAGATCGACGGTGGCCCGCCACGGCTCGCTGACGCTGTAAGGGTGGCATAGAGAATACCAACGTCTGCAGGACTTGCCGATAC
>TARA_R110002049_G_scaffold259498_1_pt1 | contig 38505 bp, 31 predicted proteins | sample TARA_R110002049 | Tara Oceans TARA_R110002049 (sample SAMEA4396941) | marine metagenome | biome: Polar Biome; feature: [SRF] surface water layer (ENVO:00010504); material: water (ENVO:00002006), including particulate matter (ENVO:01000060) such as... | depth 5 m
CGGGCAATTTGAGGTCACATTCCCAAACGGAGAAACAACGAGGTTCGGAGCGCTCGGTCAGCATCAGATCCGTATCTCGGTTACTTCTGATGCCTGGCTCCGCCGGATCCTACTCGATCCGGAGCTGGAGCTCGGCGAAGCCTATATGCTGGGCGGCTTGACCCTTGAGACGGGCGATCTTTACGAGCTGCTCGATCTGCTCTGGCGCAATCTGCTGGCCGCCGGCACCTCTGGTGGGGCGCTGCCGGCCTTCCTCAGGAAGACGTTTCGGGCCCTCGCGCAATTCAATCCGCAGGCTCGGTCGACGCGCAACGTTGCGCACCACTATGATATCGGCAACGATCTCTATCGTCTCTTCCTCGACGAGGACATGCAATACTCCTGTGCCTATTATCATGATGCTCAGGATTCGCTTGCCGACGCGCAGCGCTTCAAGAAGGACCATATCGCCAGAAAGCTCTGCCTGAGGCCGGGCGATAATGTCCTTGATATTGGCTGTGGATGGGGCGGACTTGCGCTGCATCTGGCAGCCTGCGAAGCGGTCGACGTCCATGGCATCACCCTGTCTCGCGAGCAACTTTGCCTGGCCCGTGAGCGTGCCGTAGATCTGGGTCTCGGCGACCGGGTAGATTTTGAATTTCAGGACTATCGCAACCTGTCGCGCGAATACGACCGGATCGTCTCTGTGGGTATGTTTGAACATGTCGGTGTGCCGCACTATCGGGAATTTTTTGACCAGATCGCCGCGCGCCTCAGCGAAAATGGCACAGCGCTCATTCACACCATCGGGCGCACCTCAGGGCCGGCAATCACCAATCCCTGGATCGCGCGGCACATCTTTCCCGGTGCCTATATCCCAGCGCTTTCCGAAATCCTGCCTGCCGTCGAAAAGGCTGGCTTGATGGTATTGGATGTTGAGGTCTTGCGCCTTCATTATGCAGAGACGCTCAAGGCCTGGCGCAACCGCTTCTTGGCACGCGCCGATGAGGCCGAGGCGCTCTATGACGCCCGCTTCGTGCGGATGTGGGATTTCTATCTCGTTTGCAGCGAGCTCTCGTTTCGTCACGGCGTCCACAATGTCTTCCAGCTTCAACTCGCCAAACGACAGGACGCGGTGCCATTGACTCGCGATTATCAATATCCGCCCGAACCCGCGCGTCGCGCCAACCGACAAGAATCTTCGGTCATTGATGACGAGGCTCACGCAAATGCCCAAGGATGACGACGACAATGAGGTGAAGCGCCCCGGGTTTTCCGGAGGCGGTTTCATTCGGGTCATACGACCATATCGAGAGTGTCTCTGGCTGCATGGTAGTTCGCTTCGGCCTCGGCGGGCGGGATGTGCCCGATGGGCCGAACGGGCTGTGATTATTGAACCCGCCGACCCAGTCCACGATCTATGGCGTCTTGTCACGCATTAGCTCGGCCCCAACGCCTCGATGATCGCGCAGTCTGGTGTGTCGCCGCGGTGGCATTGGCGGGTAACGTCTGACAGCGAGCGCTCCAGGCGCCGCAGGTCCTCGATCTTGCGGCGAATACTTGCGAGGTGATCTTCGGCGATATCTGCGATCTGCGCGCAGGTGTAATCGCCCGAATCCACCAGGGCGAGCAGGCTTCGAACCTCCTCTAGCGAGAAGCCAAGTTCACGCAGGCGCAGGGCAAAGCGCAGCCGCTCCATGTCGGCTTTCGAGTACATCCGATGCCCGGTTGCGGATCGATCAACCGCGCTGATGATGCCGATATTCTCGTAATAGCGAACCGTCTCGATATTGCAGTCGAGGAGCCGGGCCAAAGCTCCGCGTTTTAGGGGCGCTCTCATCTTCGTGATCCGTTTCCATGAAATAAGGGCTTGATCCTGTACTTACTACAGACGCTAGCTTCGGGTCATGTCAAACGCACATGTTCATCAGAATTGGCTTACACGCCTGTTGTCGGGGGGCGGCGCGCTGGGCGGTTTTGCGGCCTTCTTAGGCGCATCCTGTTGCGTCATCCCGATCCTGCTCGTGCATTTCGGGGTCGCGACCAGCCTCGTCGCGAGGCTCGGCTGGTTCGCACAATGGCAGCCTTACTTCGTCTGGGTCACGGCCGGACTTCTCACCCTGGCGGCCACTATAGCGATCTGGCGCGGTCGTTCTTCGCGCGCGTTCTGGCTCTGGTGGGGCGCGGGCGCGGCCTTCCTCATCGCCGCTTTGGTCCTGCCAAACTACGAATTCCGACTACAAAACTGGTTACTTGACTGGACAAGGAACTGACATGACCGAAACGCAATGCCCGCCGGCCGCTGTCGAAGCGAGAAGGGTTACCCCTCCCGGGCGACCAGGAGGCTTGGCTGCGCTCGGCATACTCGGTGCGCTGCTGGCTTCATCCTGCTGCATCCTTCCGCTTGCGCTGGTCCTCGCCGGTGTGAGCGGGGCCTGGATTGGTTCGCTGACCACCCTGGAGCCTTACAAGCCGCTGTTCATTGCCGTGACCGCGGTCTTTCTCGTACTCGGCTTCTGGCACGTCTATTTCTGGGCCAGACCGGAATGCGAGCCGGGCAGTTATTGCGAGCGGCCGCAAACCTCGATCATCACCCAGATCGCCTTGTGGCTGGGTACACTTCTCGTTCTTCTTGCCGCCACCATCGACTGGTGGGCGTCATATTTCTATTGATGGAGACCCTCATGAATTCCCGTATTTTCCTTGGCATCGCCATCCTCGCAGCCAGTCTCATCGGCGCCGGGCATGCCCACGCCATGCTGGCTACCAATACCGGCCCGGACCTGGCGCAGGCACAGGCCGCGCATCACGAAACAGCCAGTTTCGATATTGAGAACATGACCTGCGCGACCTGCCCCATCACCGTGCGCACCGCCATGAGCCGCGTCGAGGGTGTTCAAAATGTCCAAATCGACTTCGAGACCAAGATCGCCACGGTTGAATTCGATCCGGCAGAGACGACGGCCCAAGCAATCGGCGCGGCTTCGACCAATGCTGGCTACCCGGCCTACCAACGAGATCAGGACGCTGAGTGATGGGCGGTTGCTGCCCGCCTGAGAGGAACGCTTTCGACCTCATCGTCGTCGGCGCCGGGTCGGCCGGATTTTCCGCGGCGATCACCGCCGCTGATTCCGGTGCACGCGTGCTGATTGCCGGACACGGCACCATCGGTGGAACTTGCGTCAATGTCGGCTGCGTGCCGTCGAAATATCTGATCCGGGCGGCCGAAGCCGTACACGGCGCCGGCGCGGCTGATCGCTTTCCCGGCCTGGCTGGAAGCGCTCGGCTGTCCAGCTGGCGCGTGCTCAAGGCCTCAAAGGACGCCCTTGTGGCGGATCTTCGAGAGAAGAAATATGTCGATCTCCTGCCTCAATACGAAAACATCTCGTATATCGAGGGCAGGGCAGGTCTGATCGAGGGCGGAATTCAGGTCGAGGGTGAGACCTACCGGGCCCCTCGCACGCTCATCGCCACCGGCTCTTCGCCTGTAGTACCGGACATTCCAGGCATCGAGAAGGTCAGCGTGCTCAACAGTACGGACGCGTTCGAGCTGGATGCGCTGCCGTCCAGCCTGCTGGTTATCGGCGGCGGTTATATCGGCTGCGAGCTCGCGCAGATGTTTTCACGCCTGGGCAGTGCGGTCACCCTGGTCACACGCTCGCGCCTTCTGCCGGAGGCGGAGGCGGAGATCTCAGAGGCGCTGGCCAATTCCTTCATCGCCGAGGGCATCAAGATCGTGACCGGCGTGACCTATAGAGCCGTGACCTCCACGTATTCCGTGACTTCCATGTCTGATGGCGTGCGCCTGGAGGTCGAATGCGAGGGTTTGCGCTTTTCGCTGGACGCGCGGCACCTGCTCGTCACGGCGGGCCGCAAACCCAATAGCGACGGGCTTGCTCTGGAAGATGTCGGGGTGCAGCGCGATGGAAACGGCAGGATCGTCGTCGATGACGAAATGCGCACGACCAATCCGGGCATCTACGCCGCAGGTGATGTCACCGGCCGTGATCAATTCGTCTACATGGCGGCATATGGCGCCAAGATCGCCGCACGAAACGCACTGGGCATCAATCCCTCGCGCTATGACAATTCAACCATGCCCTGGGTGGTGTTCTCGGATCCGCAAATCGCCGGCGTTGGCCTATCAGAGCGCGACGCAAAGAACAGAGGCCTTGAGGTCAAGACCTCCATTGCGCCGTTAGATCAGGTTCCACGCGCACTGGCCGCACGCGACACCCGCGGCCTGATCAAACTCGTCGCCGACGCCAGAACTGACAAGCTACTCGGTGCCCAGATTATGGCGCCGGAAGGCGCGGACAGTATCCAGACGATGGCGCTGGCCTTGAAATTCGGCATGACCGCGCGCGAGCTGGGTGACACGATCTTCCCATACCTCACCACCGTCGAGGGGCTCAAGCTGGCCGCGCAGGGTTTCGAGAAGGACGTCGCTAAATTATCCTGTTGCGCGGGTTAAACAGGAACGCGCCATTCGCGTAGACTTACTCCCGTACCATTTTTTTCTTGCCGGACGCGTGGCGCTCACGCATGTCGGAATCCACATAGCGATCGGTCGTTGCCATCGAGGCGTGACCGGCATCATCGCGCACATGCTCACGCGGCCGGATCCGGACATCCTCGGATATCCCCGTGTGTCGAAGCCAGTGGGCCGAGCTTGCCTTGAGCTCGAGGGCATCGTCTTCCAGGCCATCCGCGCGCATGCGCTCGAACGCCCTGTCAAACATCTCCTGTACCAGGGCGCGCACCTGGCGCGTGCTGGCAATCGCGCCGCGGCCTTTCGCCTTGGGCAATAGCGGATCGGTATCGTCCGCCATAGGGAGGGGAGACCGCCCCAGATGGGTTCGGTAGCGGCGCAGGGCATCCAACATGTCGTCGGAGACCACTATCCGGCGAGCTTTCTTGCCTTTGCCGATGACATGGAACCACCAATTCTGGTCCATGTCCTTGCGAAAATTTCCCATGACGGGTGTGCCGTGTTCGCCAGGCACCAGCTCGGAGACCCGCAAATACATGCTGTAGAGGCAGTGCAGGATGAAAAGTGAGCGCTCATAGCGCTCTGCCTCGCGCGCAGAGAGATCCTCGGCGGTGTCCAGGACATACTCCCACTGCAACCGAGACAGGCGCCGCACCGGCGCCGGCTCGGTGGATTTGACGATGAACCGGCTTTTCTGGCGGATCTGAATGACCGGATTGGCCGGAATTATCCCGTCATTGACCATCATCGAATAAAAGGACGAGAGGATCGCCATCGTGGCCTTGAGCTGTGCCTGCGAGGCTTCGTATCGATCAACGCTCGCGATTGCTCCTTCGCGGGCGCGGGCCTTCTTCACCGAAACCACGAAGGGCCGCCAGTCGGGATTGGGTTCCCCATCGCGGCGGACCCGAGCGACCGTTTTCGTGCCGATCCAGCTGCGCGGGGGCGATCTTAGAAACTCCACCAAGCGCGTTATGTCTTCGCGGGTGAGCTCGAGGATGGAGCGTGCTTCGATCCGCCAGGCCCATAGGCACAGACGCTCGATCTCGCGCCGATAGGCATTGAAGGTCGCGCTGGGCTGTTTGTATTCCAGCAGGAAGCCGGCGGCGCGCTCATAGTCCTCGCCAAACCTGACCGCGATAGCAGGCCGCACTGCAGTCTCGAGCGCATCGACGCTGTTGAAGATGGCGACTGGCGGCGAAGGTGATTTGGACATGATCCGGCCAGCCATAACGTGATTTGACCTCAATGACAATACTTCCGATAATACATATTATCGGATATTTGATGACTTATTCAGCCGCCTGCCTCGCTCATAGCTTCACCTTCACCCGATGTTTCTCGATCGCCGCAATGACCCCTCTGGTCAATGGTAGCGCGCCTTTTTCCTTCGTCCACGCCTCATCAAATCGGGCACGCGTTTCATCGACTGCATCCGTGACGATCTTTTCCGGCGCTCCAACCTTGTTGGCAAAGCGGCGAAAGACCTCAAGATCGAGATCGGCAACCTTCCTGGTACTGGTGGGAGCGAGGTTCAGCGCCATCTTCTCGTCCTCGATATAGGCGATCGTCGACACAAAATCATAGGCAGGCGCAAGCGCCGGCGTGCGTCCATCGGGGTAGATCAGCGACCAGTTCTTCAGGTGCATGTCCGCATTGCCTATCAGCGCATTGAACACAAGCCGGCGCACGAACTCGGTCACGCCTGGCGCACCGATCTCCGTCCAGATCACCTCAGCGAGATTGCGATAATTGGCCTTCTCGTATTTTCGTTCAGGGAAAACACTGAAGATCTGGGCGAAGTCCTCCATATGCGTGCGCGCGCTATCCGCACCACGGTCAAACCTTCGGATGGCAAAGGCATCGCCGCCAATTTCCCCGGCGCCGGCCGGCAATCCGCCAATGCCCTGCAACGAAACGAGTTTCACCTCCGGCACGTCGATACCGGCATGGCGCGCAAGCTCCATCATGGAGAATTCATTGTCCGCAACACCGGGATAGGTAGCGGACGGCAGTTTGATGATCCAATCACCCCCGGCACCGGACGCTGGAATTGTCAAACCGCCCCGCGCCTCCATCACCGCCGAGAATTTGAGCTGCACGCCGGCGAGTGAGAAGCGCATTGCGCGCTCTTCACCTTCATCATGTTGATGATCATCGCAGTCGGGCCAGTCTTCACCATCGGCAGGCCGCACAACGACCGCACCGGGCAGATCCCCGCCGAGAAGCCCCAGAAGCGGAAACTCACGAACTTCTTTGATGCCCGCCCGCCCGGCAAGATAGCGCCGCAACGCGCCTTCCGGCAGCAGGTTGGAGAAGAAGGGCGGCACGCGCGTCTGCACCGGGCGAAAGCCGGTCAACAGGCCCCCATAGACGTCTTTGAACGAAAGACTCAACGTCGGCCGGTTCTCGTCCTCGATATAGGCCTCATCAAACGCAAACAGTGTTTGATCGCCCGGCAAATGGGCGATCGTGCCAACGGGGCGACCCTGCAGCAAGACATCTAGGACGGATATCTTACTCATCATCGCCCTCCTCATCTAACCGATAGGCGGGGCTGGCAAGGCTGCCCACAAAACGCTCAGCCAGATGTGACACTTCCTCCAACGTCAGCCCTTTTGTCGACTTGGGCTGTGCCGTAATCGCACGCACGGCAGGAACTTTTTCGCGCGGCACCAACATGATTTCCAGATCGAGCGCCCGCGCGATTTCCGTCAGCGTCGCGATATTGGGATTGGATTGCCCGGACTCGATGCGGGACAAATGCCCTGGGTCCATGCCAATTGTGCGTGCGAGTTCGGATTGGCGAATGCCCTTCGCCTTTCTGATTGCTCGTAATGCCTCGGATACAACCGTTCCCATATCACTCATTTTGTCTTTTTCTACATTTTCGCTGGCGCATTGTATCAAAATACATCATCAACGTCACCAAGAATTGTATTTTTCACAATCAATGAACCTTCGATGCATTATACTACAATTTTGTCACTGCATTGAATGAAATGACGCTCTGCGCCACAGGGCCGTTGCCCCGCTTTGTAACGAAGAAGGCCTCAACCGGCCGCATAACGACATTCCCGGCGATCGCCGCAGACCGTGTGAAATTGGTGATGCATCGTCAAACCCATCAATCACCCTTCTGAGCCTGGGCGAGGCCGTGCAGCTTCGGTCCAAGATCAAGCGATCCGAACCGTTCGGCCTGGTCGACGATCCAGTTGATGTAGCCGCCGGGGCGATAGATCGCATCGGCCGGGCTGGTTCGACCTCGGCAAATGCGCTCGGTGACGATCGCAAAGGCGACGCAGCTGGCCTCCTCGCCGAGGATCTTCCAGGCGCGCCGGACGAGATGGCCGCCGGCCCCGATTACTCGGTTATTGAGCTCCATCGCCCGCTTGAGATCGGACCACTCAACGGGTCGATCGAGCGGTTCGAGCACTTCCAGAAAGTGCGGGCAAGCCTGCGCCACAAAGGTCGGTGTGACCTTGTATTTGGCCAGGTGTTGCCGCGCCCGGTCCGGCGTCATCGTCAATTCAAAATCAGACGCCGGAGGGCTCGACGCTCTCGATTGGGCGCCGCGTGACCCGCCTACACTATCTTCCGATAGCTCTACAGATTCATCCGTAGGAGGTTTTGTGTATGTTGTTGGTTTATGGGTGAACTGAGATTCACCCTCGCATGAATCTTCTATCTTTGATGCTCGTGTCTGGTCATTGCTGGCGGAGGATCGAGGGGTAAGAAACTCCCGCAGCGCCGCTTTCACGTCCGCTTCGAGCGGGCGGAGAATCGCCAGAGCGCGATCCAGCAGGTCGAGCTGCACGCGCTTATCCTCGAGGAACGCAGCGGCTTTGGCCAGCTGCGCCTGGAAACCCAGCCAAACTGTCGGCCGCCAATTATCGTTGGCGGCATAATCACGCTCGGCCGCCAAAATGAGTTCTGTGATACGGGCCAGCGCCGCCCGGCTCACACGGCGGCCGCGAATTGTCGCGTTGCGCCGCTCGCGCGCCTGGTACGCCATCTGGATCAAGTCGGGAATGCGTTGGGCCAGCGGGCGCAGGTCGATCCCGTAGGCCTCGACGATGCGGCCGTTTTCATCGCGCCGACCCCATCGCTGCCGCGAGGGGCTATCGACGAAATAAATAAAATTGCATTCGCGCAGCCGGCGCAGAAGGATTTGAAGCTGGCGCTCGGAGATGTCCAGGTAGGTAGCGAGTACTTCATTGGACGCCCAGACGGTGATCTGGCCATCGCGCCAGTCCTGGTCCTGCGTGAGACCGATGAGTTCGTCTAACAGGAGCCAGGCGCTGCAGGGCAGCGGAAGATCCTTGTTGAGCTCCTGCCGAATCCACTTGAGCTCGTTGCGAACTTCGCAGCGGGCGTGCCGGCGATCGCTGCTGTTGTAAGCCTCCACGAGGCTCTCATTGATCAGATCGGCGCCGAGCGACGCCGCTCGAAAACCCGTTCGTTTAGGCATAGCAATCATGGATCGGTCCCTCCGCTAAGGCGGGAGCCGCAGCCAACAGATCATCGTCTGCGCAATCGCGCATTTTTGTTGACCTGAGATGTCGGAGGAGCTACCTAGACCGCTTGCGAATGTTGTTTTTGGTTTTCGGATCTGGACAGCACCACCTAACAAGCCCGGCCTCTGGCCGGGTTTTTTATTGGCTAATCGGCTCCGGCCTCCTTCCAGTTGACGATAAGATGCACGGGTGCCGCGCGGTCCGCTGAGCGGTCGCGGCAAGTGCTGGGGTGTGGCGGGCTGGAGAAGTATTCATGCGATCATGGCGATGTGATCGGCCGAGGCACAGAAATCCCGTTCACATCGAAAGACGTGCTTGCAGGGATAACGATGTTGGGCTAGAAAGATCGGGCAGCTGACTTTCTGGCCCCGGCCAAAAGATTCTTTCGAAGCCGCCCCTCACGGGGCGGCTTCGTCACATCATGCGCCCCCTCCTGATTTTTGCGTGTCGACTGCCTGCTCGATCAACTCCATGAGCACGTGCGCGCGCGGGCGACCGGCGGCCAGGCGATCCAGCTGTTCGACGAGCTCGGGCGGCATCAGCGCGGAAACCGTTCGCCAGCCAGCCGCATGGCGCTGACGAACCCAGTCGCGAGAGCGAATACGCGCTTTTATTTCCGGCCGCTCCATGCCCCACTCCGTCATCTTAAGATCGAACTTTGATGACTTCGGCTGAGTCGGGGGGCGCGAGTCAAGCAATTCGCAAGATATGGTGATTGGGGCCATCTGGTTATCAACACTTGGTATCAAGCGCGTTCCAATCATCATCACCATCCGGGATGACGACGCGGGTAGCGATGCCGCGCCTCTCACAGCGCTCCTGGAGTGCGGCGGCGGCGCTCTCGCCCGCCTCGCCCGGGTCTCCGGCGATGATGATCTCCGTCACTGACGCGGGCGGAGACCATTCGTAGAAGTTCTTCTCCGATAGCAGCGCCCACGGCGGCGCACCGAAAAGTCGACCGGCCGACTGGGCTGTTTCATAGCCCTCAGCCACGAGAAGCCGCTCTTGCGCCGGCTGGATCCGGATCGCCGCACCCATCATCCGGCCAAGCGTGAGCCGACGAACCTTCGCGCCGGCGGAGGTGAGTAGCGTCACCTGCACGCCGCAGAACGCGCCGCCTGGATCGGTGATTTTCGAGAGCATGGCCGGCGTGTAATGTGGGCGCCCGCGCTTCGAGCCGTAAGGAATCGGATCGTATTCGGACAAGAAGCGCACGCACTCAGACCGCGTCATGGAAACCGACAGCGCGCGGCGGGCGTGGTATTGGGCTGCCAGTGTGTCCGCGATCGGCCGACCAACGTCCCAAAGCTGTCGAGCGTAGGCGAGTTTCTCGGGATCGTATTCCCGCTGAGGACGGGCGCTACGCTTTGCCCTGAGGCCCCGAGACGGTTGAGCCCGGACATCAAAAGCAGGGATCAGCCCGCGATCTTCGAGATGGCGCCGGCAGTCCTGCCAGGTCGTGCGCGAGGAGAACGAATTCACGATGAGTTCGCCATCCGCGTTGAGTTTGAGCGACATAGAGCGGTCATGCTTGGAATGACCAGGCCCCGGACAGAGCGCCGCCCTGCCCCCGCTCACCACGTCACCACCAACAGCTCTCACGATTTTGTGAATTAGCGTCCCCACGTCCTTCTCCCTCAAAGCGGATTACCGCCAAACTTTTTCCTACACTCTCGTTTTTTCATTGTCGATAATTTTTCGACATTAGGAAACGGCAAACAAGCGGTGAGCTACGGGACGGGGCCGCGGACTTGCAGAAAGCAGCTGGTCGATGATGTCCGGTTCTGGGTCCAGAATGAGACCTACGATCCCGATGAAATCGCGATCCGCTTTCACCACCGGCTTGCCGCAATTCATCCCTTTCCCAACGGGAATGGCCGGCATGCTCGCTTGGCAGCCGATCTCCTCGCCAGGCAATTGAGGCGTCCGTGCTTCTCCTGGGGAAGTGCCAATCTGGTCGAGCCGGAGCAGGCACGTCAGGAATACCTGGCCGCGCTTCTCGAGGTCGATGAACACAATATCGAACGGCTGCTTACCTTTGCGCGCTCCTAGAGCAGATCGCACCTGCGCGCAGCGCAAAATCACGCTAGGCAGCGACCGCCGTTTTGGTGGAGAACAGCTGCGCTTCCAACGATTCGGGGAAGACGAAGTCAGCAGCCATTTCGGCCTCGCGTGCCGCGCGAAAGAGCGCGGCGGGTTCCTCGAGCACCTTGAGCCAGTGATCCAGGTAGGCGGAATGATCGTCGAGGTGTTCGCCGAAGATACCGGCCCGCGCGCCAACGAAGGCCGCGGTCAGTTCGGCCACCAGCTCCTCGTAAGCGTAGCTCGCGGTGGTGCGCTTGCCGACGATGCCCTCCCGATTGAGCCGGTGGGCCGCGCCTGATGCGTGGCCGAGCTCGTGAGCGGCGGTGGCAAACTGGGCGGCCGGCGTCGTGAAATCCCGAACGTTGGGCCAGTGAACCGTGTCGGTGGAGGGCCGATAGAACGCACCGCCGGCGTGTTCCTCGTAGCGCACATCGCAGTGACGCATCATCAGCTCGTAGGCATCCAGAGGATTGTTCGACGAGCTGACGGGCTCCTCGCTGGCCTTGAAGTGCGCAGGCAGGCCTTCGATCTGGTCGGCGTTGAAGACGTAGTAGGCGCGGGAGAATGGCCGCGCGCGGCGGTCGTCTGGGTCGGCATCAGGATCGGCGGGCTGAAACGCGATAACCGGCGTGCCCTTGGAGCCCTTGGCGACCTGGGCGTCCAGCGCCGCAGCTTGGCGATAGGTCATCCAGTAGGGCGAGGCGAACCCGCGTTCCTGGGCCGACATCCAGAGCATGATGACATTGATGCCGCGATAGGGCTGGCCGTTGTGGCGCCGCGGGCGATGCCGCGCCCCTGCTCCGCGCCAGCTGGGCGACCAGGGCTTCACGCCTGTCTTCAGGGCTGCAACGATCTGGGCGGTGACGGCTTCACGGAGGGCGTCGGCTTTCATTTTCAATCTCCTTTTAGGGCGCCCCGCCCTTCCCCTCCCTTTCCTTGCGCCCAGCGCGGGCCCGAGCACCAATCGGGCCCATGCCTATTAGGGGGAGTCTGGACTTGGAGAACTGTCCATCGATAGGAAATGATGGTTTGATCACGGGAGGCCCCGAATGCACCGCAATCCGATCCAGTTCCTTTCGCTTGCGACGGGCCAGCGCGTGTTTTTCGGCGAGCGTGACGCGGATGCCGCTCTCGTATCCCTATTGGATGGTGCTCTCGATCGCGGCCGTATTGAGATCCAATCGGCAGGGTGTGATCTCGTGATCGAGCGGCCGGTCCCGGCTGACCGTAGCGCGCGGGTTCTCGATGGCGCATTGCTCTACCTGTTCCAGGATCGAAGCGATGAGACGATTGTGGCTGGCGGGGTGATATGCTGGTCGCCGGCAGCGGATGAAGAGACCTGGCAGCTCGCTCAAGATGTGCAGCTGGCCGGAAACGTTGTGTGTCAGACGCTCAATGAGGCGCCGCCGGCGGGACTATGGGTCGCCGGCATTCTCACGCAGGCGTACTTGAGGGCAGATCCGGACGTTCGAGACCAGATTAAGAGGCTGGATCGCGCAGTAGCGGTGGCGGCAGTGAACGCGCACACGCTCGCGGGGAAACCTTGGTTGCCCGACGTACCGGCAATGTGACGAGGCTTGGCCGCGCGGGTAGAGCGGTGGGGAGTCGCCCAGTTTAAGCCATCTACAGGCGGTTAGCCCAGCGGGCGATCTCGGCCATGATATCGTCGAACGGGGGCTGTCCCTGATAGTATAGAGCCTCGGCTTTCGCATAGGCCGCAGCCAGCTCCGCACGGCTCTTCGCGTCGCTCAGAATGAAGGCTTCATTCTCCACGATGACGGGGTTGTCGGCTCCACGGAAGCGTTGGGCTTTGTGAGCCGTGTAGTCCTTGGTTCCGATAAACTCCTGCACCGACGGTGACCGGAGCAGGCAAAATACGTCGTAATAGTGCCGCATGAAGTTGGGTGGAAATACGGCCGTTTCCTGCTGTTTGCGGAATTTCGTGGAAATTGCCTGGAGCTTTTCGACGAGCGTGTAACCAGGACTGTAGCAGGCGACGTCTATCGCTCGATTGTCGATGATCCCGACCTTGTTGGCCGCATAATCATACGCCCAGGACGTGATCGTCCTCGGTTCGTTCGGCGTGACCGTATCGAAACCGATCTCAAGCAAGATCCCATCGTTCAGGTCCGGAGTGCTCCCGGCCGAAGGTTTGTAGGAAAGCCGAATGCCGCCGCTACGATAGCGCTCATCATCGAACATGTGGTCGCGGGTAACGGCAACGATGCCATCAATGTCGATCTCCGCTGCCAAGCCATCGTAGAAAGCACGGCGGCTCTCGACGTGCTTTGGCTTCATCTGGTTGGTCCCGACGGCGACGGCCTGGTCGGCGCGCGGCTCGATGCGGATATCTATATCTTCCGAAAACCGGGCGATGAGCCCGTAGCCTTTCGAGAGCGACGTCCCACCCTTCAACTCGTACTGATGACCAAGCTGCTGCAGCCCGTAAAGGCAATGCATGATCCAATAGTCTTTCTCGACCAGCTCGGGGGCGATGCCTCGCTCGTCGGCGATGATGCCGATCAGGTCGGCGAAGTCGCGGTGACGATGCAGGAAGTCAGGCGGCATAGGCCGCCTGCCGGCCGGCCAGGGCCGCCGTAAAAAACTTATTGGTTCTCACACGACCATAATTCTTCGCCGCTCGCATCAAACGCGCGCGATCAGACGCGGTGGCGACGCGTTCGACACGCGCCAACGTCATGCCGGGATCTTCGCCAAGCTGGTCGAGATTGTTGACCAGATCGACCAACAGGAACTCCGGCGTGAGTTTCGAAGGGAAGCGATGCTTCATCCAGAAGTCGAATACCCGGCCACCCAGCTTGATTTTGCCATGGCGCTTGTGGTTGTAGACCACGGTTCTGTTGTGCAGCTGCGTCGTCCCGACACCGAGACTGTTATAGGCGTTCGGCGAGACCAGAAGGAACTTGTCGCCCTTCAGAAACGTGCTGACCAAGGATTCATCGCTGACAGGTGCGTTGCCAAACGCCGTGCGCTTCGGTGCACAATAGAGACCACCAGAAACCTTGGTGAGCGATCCGTCTGCGAGCGATGCCTGGATATGCCGATCCACGGCATTCGACCATTTGGCCAAATCCGATCGCCGGTAGGATCTGCCCGGGCGTAGATGCTTCTGGAACTCTGCCAACTTGCTCATATAGGCACTGTCGCCGATTTCGCACCAAGAAAGCAAGCTTTTTAATTGAAAATCCCGGCAGTCGTGCCGCGCGAGTCGACGGACTGATGGGATAAAATCAAACAATAACTGGCGGATTTGTCTATTCGTGCCACCAGGGGGAGGCCCTGCGCGGCGCGGCCGCCGGTCCGCTTGGCATTATTCAAACAGGCCCTTGGGCAGTGGCGGCAGGTCCAGCTTGGTATCCGCTGCGGCGGCGGTCGCGGGCGATTTCGCGGCGGGTTTCGGCTTGGAAGGCTCGGCCGGGGCCGCAGTGGCGTCGCTCGCTGGTGCGGCGACTTCGGCGGCCGGCTGCGGGGCTTCAGCCGGCCTGCTGGCATCGGCCACCCTCAAAAGGCCCAAGGCTTGAAGCCCCTCGCGAACGGAGGCCTGGGAGGTCGGCTCGACTACCGCGAACGGAAACCCGGTCGCCTCGAAGGCGCGCCGCGCAACCTGGAATTCTTGGCCGGAGCCGAACAGGAAAGCGCCGCATGGTCGCCCGGAGGCAATCTCGAGGAAGGCACACCCGACGCGATTGTTGCGCAGGTGATTATCGACGGCGATGGCTTTTTGCGAGCCGGCGACTTTATGCGACACGGCGAGAAAATCGCTCATTCGCGGCACCAGGAGGAAGGTGTAGCGCTCCAGATCGAGATGCTTGTGAAGGCCGCGAGCTGTGGCGGCCACGCGATCGGCCCATATAGCGTGATGATTGACGGGCCAATGGACTGGAAGCACGGGTGCGCTGGCTGTGCCGGACCGGTTTGGTGCAAGCGTTTCGAGCTTCTTTGTCGGCAGCAAGCCCTTGATGAAATCACCGACACCAAGCGCGCGCCAAAGGATGACGGCAACGCCGGCGACGATCACCCCGATGAGCAGCGTATCCAGTGTCACAGGGCGGCCTCCCATTCGCGTAGATCGTCGCGGTGAACCCCGCCGGCGTTGTCGAGGTATTGGCCCGCGTCCTCGGTAAGCAATCGGGTGTCGGGGTGCTCATCGAGCAGGGATTTCAGGAGGAAGGCGGGCTTGGCATCAAAGCCCCCCCTGCCCGTCGCGGCATAGGTCGAAGCGACGATCGTCATGGGTTGGCTATTCACGGGCCCGGTCGCGGTGGCATAGGCGAGCTCGGCGCGCACCGCCGCGATCTCGGACGGCATTACCTGGGTGTGCGAACCGGAGGTCTTGAAGGCGAATCCGCCCTTCGATCCGAAGGCGATCTCGCCGTACTGCGGTCCGGTCCCCTTGATATCCAGATAAAGCGGTTCGCCCTGGCGGACCTGCAGGGTGCGCGGCCAGTGGACGCTGAGCCGGGCGCCGTCTTCCGCCAGCCGGGTCAGAGGAAGCCGCACATAGCGGTTCTGATCGTTCTTGCACACGACGATGCGTTCCAGCGGCCGCAGGCTCATGATGTCCAGGACTTCGCCGGCTCGCAGCTGTGCGCCGTCATCGCCCGACTCGACCCGAAGCACCATCCCATCTCGCATTCCCGCCCCGGTGCGCACGTCGCACACACCGGCGGGCACCGGTTCGAAGGTGGAAAAGGTGTAGGCCTCCGGTTCCTGGCCCGGCTCGAAGGCGAAGGCCTGGCAGGCGTGATTCAGCGCGGCTCGCATAACCGGGTCTGGGCATACCAGCTGCCGGCCGCCGTTGAGACAGGCGCGCATCGCAGCGAGCGGCAAACCTGGTTCGGGCACTGTTTCGAAAGCGTCGCGCGCGCTGGCAAGGGCGGGACGAGCGTTAACAGCAAACTCGATCGAGCGAAGGCGCGGCAGCGGCGGACAGTCACTCACCGCGCCGGCGCGGATGGCAGCGTTCAAAGAGAGGCGTTCACGTTCGGGCGTGAAGGCAGGCTCTGTGATGATGATGACCTTGCCCGGCGCCAAGGTCTCGATGGCACGTGCCAAAAGGTAGGCGCGCTGCGGTGATCGCACGGCGAGATCTGAGACAACGACAATGTCCGCGGGCGAACAGACGAAATCGGTCTTGCGGGTCCGTTTGAGCGCCTTGCCCGCGCGCCCCACCAGGTCGTTGGCGCTGATCAGATTGTTGGTGCCGATCGGGAAGCGCGCGATATCGGCCGGACCGTTGCCATGCACCGCATACCGCAGATCGGGATGGTCGGTGAGGCCGAGCCGATCCATGACATCACCCAGCCCTTCGCCGGGTTGCGCGATGATGATCGAATAGCGTTGCGGCTGATCGAGCGGGTGGCGACGGTCGGCATCCGGATCGAGGGCCTGGGCGCGTGATACGCGCGGATTCGTATAGCTCGGCCGGGCGATGAGCGCGACGCAGGCGGCGTCCCAGACGAGCGAACGATCAGTACGGTAATGGCCCGGATAGAGCCAGGATTCGTGCAGGTAGTGGGCGTCCAGCATCGAATCGACAGTGCGCGCGATATCGCCGGCCGAGGTGCCCGGCAGATCTGCACGCGCCGCCGCGAACAGTTGCTCTTCGCTGAACATGGGCGCGTTGCGCGACAACAGGTCCGCGTGCCGGAAGAGGCTGGCGAGTAGAGCTTGGTCCTTCATCGGCCTCGATCCGGCGTTCGCGGGCGCTCCTGGGGCTTGCGCTCCTGCAGCGGTGTCTCGGTTTGAGAAGGCGAACGCGATGGACCCGGCGAACCGGCCTCCAAGTCCATCCTCCCCGCGGGCTTCCTAGCGCCGCCAACAAATTCATCAATAGACTTATTGTGTTTCTGTTTTTCAAAGGCGTCCTTCACTGATTGCAGCGTGGCGGAATCGGCCTTCGCCCATTCCCCACTCAGCCGCTTGATGAGCTGGTCGCGATCATTGGTCACGATCTGTAGCTTCTCCCAGTCGCCGGCGGCTTTCGAGCCGACGCGCGATAGCAGCACGTAGAGGGATTGGTGACTGCCGGAGCGTTTATCCTCGGCTCCGACGCCGCCGATCACGGTATCGTTGGTCTTGCCCTGTGCGGCATAGGAGGTCTGGGCGTAGCCGTAGTCGATATGCTTGAGTTGTGGGTCGGCCTTCTCAAGCCGCACCTCCTTGCCGTCCGCCTGCGTCAGCGTGACGTGGTTTTCTTCGAGGCGCGCGAGCTTGAAGTGATTGCCGGCGTTGAAGCCTCGCGGCTTGTCGGTGCGGGTCCAGCGTAGTTTTTCACCCTCGCGCAGCTCGATGGCCTTGCGCTCGTAGATCCGGAAATGGGCGTCGCTGTGCTTGTTGCCGGGCAGCTTGTAGGGCACGCGCCCGCCATCGGCCTTTTCCAGCTGCGCGGTTCGGGTCTTGCTGTCCAGGCCGACCAGGGTGACCGCATCGCCTTTTTCGATCCCGATTGCGCGCAGATTGCGGTTGAAGATGAGGGTATCGCTCGTTCGCAGGCCGATACCCGCATTCGACCGGGCGGCGGTATTCTGCCGTTGTGCGAGGCGTTCGGCATCATAGCGCTTCTTGCCGAGGCGCTGTACGGCCGGCAACTTGGCATCATTGATCAGCGCGTCGCGGATCATGGTGACGGTCTTGGCGCGCCGCTCATTGTTCGTGAGCACGATGAGCGCCCCCTCGCGCTTATTGTCGGGCAGACTGCGCCAGGCTTGGAAGACGGACGCCTCGATACCCTTCTCGCCCGCTGTCGAGAGATTGGGGCCAAGCACGTCGAGGGCTCGGCCGACCAGTCCGCGCGAGGCGAGCTGCGCGGCCGATTGGTGGCGAGGGTCTTTTTGACGCTCGATCGCAGTGAGACGGACGTCGGTGCGGCCCGCTTCAAGAGCCGTAATAAAGGGCGCCCCTGCGTCGATCGCGCCGTGCTGGCGCGGGTCACCGAGAAAGACGACACGGCCGTAGTTCAGCTTCTGCGCGATATCCATGATCGACGACATCAGCTTGGTGGGGAGCTGACCAGCTTCGTCGATGGCAAGAATGCGGTTGGAGCGGTCTTCAGGCTCGGCTTTGGTGTCGGGCTGCAGGTGATGGCGGAGCGATTGAGCAAAGCTGTCGGCAGTGCGGGCATCGAGACCGGTTTTGCGCAAATCGGCGACTTGTTCGTTGAGCGGCGCGAGCACTTCGAGCTTGGCCTCGGGCCGGTGTTTCGCCAGCGTCTTTTGGACAGTCTCCAGCGTGTAGGACTTTCCGGATCCGGCGACACCGGAGACGGTCTTGTAGCGATTGGTATCATCCAGGATGCTGCGAAACATGTCGATTTGCTGGGTCTGCAGCCCGGCGCGCTTCGCGCTGTCGTCGAGGGGCAGGTCAGCGCCGCTTCGCCATGTCGGCGCGAGGTCCTGGATTCGCGCGACCAGCTTCGCCTCGGCGCGCAATGCGTCTGCCGTCGTCATGTGGCTGGGTGTTTCCGCTTCCGCATAGGAGAGCCGGCCGGCCGATCGTTCTTTGTCGATCAGTCCGATGATCTTGCTCACCTCCGCATCCTTGGCAGAGGGCGTCTGTAGCGCGGCTGCGACAAGATCGGCTTCGTGGAAAACGGCACGCTGAGCGGTGACGTCCCGCAAGCCTGTATTCACGGCTTGGGATGCGGCAGCAAAGGAGCGCGAGCCCGCGCGTTGCGCATTGGAGTGGGCTCCGTGCGCGGAGGAGATCACTTCGGCCTGGGCTGGCAAGTGGCTCGCCGCCCGGGCGATGTGTTGATGGGCTTTTGCGAGGAAGGATTTGGAGCGATCGACAAGGGTGTCGAGCTGGTTCGTCCCGGTCCCCGCCTCCCGCCTCCATTCCTCGGCCTTGGCCGAGCCGGTGCCGGCAATATCCTTCCGTTCGCGGGTCATCAGCGCTACGCGCTCACGCACGCCGCGCGTGGCGCCCTGAACAGTGTGCTTCAGCGTCTCGAGGATCGTTTCACGGCGCTTGGAGAACTGGCGGATCAGGTCGTCATTGACACCCTTAACTTCAAAGGAACCGGCCTCATTGGGCGCGGTAACCCCATATCCGAGTGCGCGCACGTTTTCCCGTAGCGCAGCCGAATAGATCCGCCCCGTCGCCTCCTTCGCAGCATAGATCGAGCGGCTATCGAGTGCGCGCCAGGACTGGGTCGCAGCGTGCCATGTGCGATTAGTGACATACATGTGATCGTGCAGCGCCGGATCGCCGGCGCGGGACGTGTCGTGGGTGTAGCGTCCAACAAGGAGATTGCCTGTGCGCTCACGTTTCACGGTCGACTGACCAACGCGCACCCGCGTCGCCGCGTGACGTTCCATATAGCTCATAGCGGTCTTGGAGGCCGCGCGATGGGCCTCGATCAGCCGGTCGTCCTTGCCGACCAGGGCGAGGAGAGAGATGGACTTCGGCGCAGAAAAAGTGAAGTCCCAGCCAGGCACCCGATTGGGCGTGTTTTGAGCGGCGGTGCTGCCGTCAGGCAGCGTCCCATCACGAGCGTCGTTGAAAACCTTCGGATCGATCGCCCCGGTTAAACCCGCGTGCTTGGCCCCCTCGCCCAGCCACTCACTGCCGCCGGGATTGTCGCCCGCCTCATAGTAATTGTCAGCCGCGTAGTATTCGGCGGAATTGCCGCCGGCATCCTTGCTTGCAGATAGCATGGCTTATCGCTCGTCGAGTTCGTGCTCTGGCCCGGGAGCGAAGAGCTGCTGATCATATTGGTTGAAGGCGCTGCTGGCGGGATCCAGGGCGGCTTGCGGATCGTAGTCCGGATCGCCGGGCTCCGGAGCATCGAAGGCTTCTGGCCCGCCATGAATCTCAAGCGTCGAATCGGGAGGCGTGTCATGGGCAATGTGGACGTCTTCACCGTCTGACGAGGCATCGTCGAGAAGACCTGCCTGCCCGGCCGCCGCGGTCACTGGCGCCGCCACGGCGGCGGCGAGGCCGGCGTCGGGATGAGTGCGAAGACTGTCGCCGGCACCTGTCTTGCGCCTTTGGCTGTCGGTCTCCCACACAGGATCTTCAAAGGCCGGCCGCTCTGGTTCTGCGGGTTGCGGCCGGGCGATATCCGGTTCGAAGGTGTGCCAATCAATCTCGTCCGGGTCGTCCTCCTGCTCGACAAAGCCGGGCTGGCCTTGATCGAGCTTGTGATAGGGAAACTCGACCTCGCCGGTCGGATAGATGGCGGCGGGCACCAGATACCCATGCAGGTCCGGCAGGCGCATCAGCTGCTCGGGCAGCACGAGGTGATCGAACTTGTCCTGGAGGGTGTAGTTGACGCCATCGCGGACGTCGGACGCGCCGAACCCAATCCCGCGCTGGGCGCGCTGAACTTCGGCGCGGCCAATATACTTTGCCGCGATCTCGGCCGTATCGGGGTCGGCCAGGTTGAGGAGCAATTTGGTCCGGCACAGGCCCGTAATCGTGTGGGCGGTGTCCCGACCGTAGATGCTTTGAAGCTGTGAGAGGGTCTGGATCCCCAGCACATAGGCGGCCCCGTATTGCCGGCCCTCAGCCAGTCCCTTTTCCAGAGACGGCAGCTTGTAGAGCGACGGAAGCTCGTCGGCGATGATCCAGATGGTGCGATCGGGGTCGCGTTCCTGGGCCATGATCGCGGTGAGCGCTATTTCCAGCCAGACTGTGATGAGGCCGCGCAAGGTTTGGTGCTTGTCGGATCGTGAGGTGAGAAAGAGGCACGCCTCGCAATCGTTGCGCTGGACCCATTCGCGGATGGAGAAGGAGGCCCGTTCGTCCTGTCCGCGCTCAAGCACCTGCAGGGAGGCAAGGCCGGTGACGAGCGTGGCGCGGATCGACTCAGCGGTCTTGGCGTTTTTCGGGGAAATAGAGGACGCCGCGATCGTGTTCTCGACGAACGATGCGAGCTCTTCGTGGCTTGTCCGGAGCAGTTTGTGGAGCAGTGCGCGTGTCGTGCGGTAGCCTTGGCGGTGGAGCTTGTGCGCCACCACGGCAAAGACGATGCGAGCGCTATCGACCCAGAATGTGTCGGCATTGCCGGCGGGATCGGGAATAAGCGCGCAGGCCATTTGATAGAAGTCTTCGTAGCGGGTCGCGTCGGCAAATGGCGTCCAGTTCGCACACCGCGCGTCCATGGCGTTCAGGATCTGATCGCCGCGGCTCGGGTCGTAAAACGACGGCACGAAGGAGCGCATTTTATCATAGATGATGGCGCGGTCCCCGCGCCGCCGGATCTCGGCCAGGAGGACGGCCAGCGCCTGCGTCTTGCCGGCGCCGGTAGTACCGGCCACCAGCGTGTGGGAGGTCTCCATTCGATAGGGGTAAGGAATTCCGGCAAGGGAATATGGGCGGTACTTTTTCAGCCGCCGGCGCCGCTGTTCGGCACGATTTCCAGCCTGGACCATTATCGCCAATTGTCGGCCGGGGATGACCTTTGCGCCCCTGAGATGTTGATCGGAACCCAGCTGTTTGCCGTGGGACGTGAACCACCAAAACATCAATATGAGCGCGAGAAAGCCGGCGACGCCGGCAACGATCAGATGGGTATAGAGCACTCTCAAGAACATGTCGGAGCGGGTACGGATAACAGGGTTCTGGAGCACCTCTGCAGCGGTCATATTGTGCGAGGTATTGTCGGCGTCGATTACCGTCATAGAGTGGTTGGGATCAGAGCGCGACCAATACCCGGCCATCATTCTCGAACTCACCAGGCGGGCGTCACGGACATCCGTTTTCAGATATGTCAGGCCGAGCGCGATGCACGAGGTCAGCACGATGCAGATGATCGAAAGGCGTGCTAAAAGCTGCGAGTACATGCGCGCGTTGTGGAAGAAGATTTGACCGCCCCGCAGGAAGGTGGACTGGACGGAATTCGTCCCGATTGCGGTCTGGTGACGCTTCATTCCGCCGCCTCCTGGGAGTTGGTAACCTGATCGAGTTTCATCAGCCGTAGGAATTCAAGCGGGATCGAGTTGCCGCGCGCGGAGGTGTCTCCAGCGAGCTCAACGATGCGGGCTTGCTCTATGGGAGTGACGTGTTTGGAGGCGATGATGTAGAGGACGAACAGAAGGTTCTGCGAGAGCAGTTCAGTTCGGATGGAGGCGTCGTCGCCGACGCCTTCCAGGTAGCTGTTTATAGCAGCGTTGACGACCTCGTTTCGGCTCCGGGCGACGCCGGTGGAAACGAGGTGGTCGATGGTATCTACAAGAGCCGGCGACACGCGGACGCGAAGCTCAATATGGGACGAAGGTTGATCGGTCATTCGGAAACTCCTTCTGGGAGTGCCGGATAACCGTCGGAGATACGCAAGACTGAATCTTGCACGCCACTGGCCTGATATCAAGCATGCCGCACCCTGGGTGGTGACGCATTTTGAATCCGCACCTTTTCTTTGAGGGATGCGATCGTCAGAGCACATGGGAAACTGAGGAGTTATCCCATGCGCAGACGCCACCAGTACTTTCAACTCATCGGCCACTCTCATGTCGTGGTCACCCGGGCACCCGGCCGGGAATTGGCTCAATATATTGCCTCCACGAATGACAATCGGGAGCGAGCTGCCGGCCTGACACCGGAGGCTGCGGTCACGTCGTTGTTCCGCCGCCTCGCGGTCCAGCACGACGCCGGAATTTGAAATCCTTCGGTAGTCAATAGGAGCGTGATAAGGTGCGAATGATGAGCGAAAAGAACAAAGAAGATCGGGTTCGTTTAGTCGAACAACTCAATGACCTGGCAAACAGCTGGGACAACAAGGATGCGGCCGACCCTGACGCTGATGCATCCGTGCCTCAAAAACCAGCCGATGACGTGCCGGCGGAAGGAGCCGGATTATCTGCCGCGCGAAAACGGGCGATTGCCAAGTATCTCGCTCAACAATCTCAAAGCCAACAGATCGACGATTGACCTGGAAACTGTGCTGAAAGCCGACAGCTACTCATCCGCCTTCACAAGGCACGCACCCACAGGGTCATAGACATAGTCGCCGATCGAGCCATCTTTGAACTTCTCGACAGCTTCGTCGATTACGAACAAAGGCACGAGAAACCATTCACGCGGTTCTATCGGGTTGCCGAACCGGTCGTTGATAGTGATGTTCAATCGTGATGGCCCAAAAACTCGGTGCATCAATTTTTCAAACTTGGTGCGGTTCATGTTGAAAAGCTCGTAGGTCGCAACGACCTCGACGTCCGCCATAAGGAAGGTTGGCTGGAGCCGCGCTCCGGCAATCCGCTTTTTTATGTCAGTGTTCGTCACTCCGATCTTGTGCACCAGATCGCGGTTCTCTGCGATGACCGGATGGTCGGACTTGCTGCGAAGGACGTAGATCGTGCCACTGGCTTCGTCCCCGTCTGTCATCTCGCCGGAAAACAGGGGCCCGGCCTCCGGCTCGGTTATCCGGCGGCCGGCGGTATCCTTGTTCAGGGCGCGCTGCAGCGAGCGCATGAGCATATTGCTCTGCGTGCCATTGTCGAAGATCACGCGCAAACGGGCGTCGGTACGTCCCTGGGCATTGGTGGTGACTTCGCCCATTTCGGCGACATAGGCGGTCTGGCCACCGACGATGAAGAAAGCGCCGGGCCGGATCTCCGCTTTCAGCTCGAAGGGCCGCGCCATGCGCACGCCGGATTTGAGTTCCTGCTGGACGAGTTCGAACAAGGGTTTGAAGGTCGCGAAATCCTCGCACTTGTCGCGCTGGGCGATCTCTTCGGCGGCCTGTTTTTCGGCGCTTGAGCGGACGTGTCTGAGTTCGAGAATCTCCGGCGCCGCTTCCGCCACGCCGAGCTGGGCCAGCAGGGCATCATCGTCGAGATCGGCCGCATCGGATGCAGGCAACGAATCTGCCCCGGCGAGCAACCCCTGACGATCCAGCGGCTCAAGCAGCGCGCGGCACTCTTCCAGCGCGCGCATCCGGTCGAGCCGGACGGCATAGAGCCGTTCGAAAATATCCCTGTCCTCGCCGTGCCGTGGGGCATGCCCGTGCTCATCGACGAAACGCTGGATTTCCTCGAAGCCGGCGATGATGCGTTCTTCTCGCGGTGTCCGGCTGACGGCCTTCTTCGCCTCGACTTCAACGCCCAGCTCGGCGAGGAGCGCATCATCCTCATCGGTGAACTTACTCATTGGCGGCCTCGGCTTTCATGCGCGCCAGAACCGCGACGCCCTCGGCCATGCGCTTTTCCCAGGCATCCTGCGAGGTGATGGAGGGCAGGCGACCGCGTTCCTGCTTGAATTTCAGGGCGCGTCTGGCGAGATCACGGGCCTCGTCAGGCGTCAGATTGACCCGCTTGGCGGAGATGATCGCCGCGACCTGTTTCAGGCTCTCCTCGCTCATCGTCTTGGCGAGGATAGCATAGGCCTCGCCGAACGGGTTGACCCGATCGATCAGGTCAATGTCGAGCCCGCGCACATCCATCGCATACTGGCGGACACCATCGATCAAGGCCGTATTGGCGCCGGCCTCGCCCGCGCCCCCGTCAACGGCGATCTTCTTGGCCCCCTGGGTCAGCGCCAGGGCCGCGACGGCGCGCTGGCGCACCGCCTCATGGTCCAGCTCATCAAGTTCGGGGAAGCGGTCCTTGATGATCTTGCCCATACGCACCTGGGTCAGCTCCTCGGGCACCAGCTCCTCGTCGAACAGACCGCGCTCGATCGTGGTCTTGTCTTGCACGAAGGCGGTGATGACCTCGTTGAGATCCTCGCGGCAGATGCGCGCCGCCTCCTCTGTCCTCGGCTCGATCAGCCCTTTGATCTCGATCTGGAACTGGCCGCTATCCTCGTTGAAGCCGACATTCGTCTTGTCGGCTTGATAGCCCTCGCTGCCATAATCGAAATCCTCGACCGGGCCGCTGGCCGGGGTCTTGGGCGTGAAATTGAAGCGCGGCGCCAGGACCTGTTCCATCAACAGGCTGGCAGCGATGGCTTTCAGCGTGTCATTGACCGCTTCAGTGACGGCTTCGGCGGCGGCATCCGGCTCGGCGATCAGATTGGTGAAGCGGGCGCGCGGCTTGCCCGGCGCATCACGGGTCGCGCGGCCAATGATCTGGATGATCTCGGTCAGGCTGGAACGATAGCCGACGGTCAGCGCATGCTCGCACCAGATCCAGTCAAAACCCTCCTTGGCCATGCCCAGCGCGATGATGATATCGACATGGTCGCGATTATTCTTCTGCGCCGGGTCCTTGAGCGCATGGGAGACCCGGTCGCGAGTGGCTGAATCATCCTCGACGAGATCGGCAATTCGTAGCGTCTTGCCCTCCGCAGTACGCACCAGATGGAAGCCGGTAACAGGATCAGTGCCTTGCCAGTCGCCCAGCACTGCGAGGATGTGGTCAACTTCCTTGTGCTTGTCCTTGGTGCTCTCGCGGGAATTGACGTTGGGGATGTGCAGGATGGTCTTTTCGTTCGGATCGAGCACTTTGAGAATCTTGTCTGCCCAGGAAGCCGAGTAGAAGAAATAGCCGATATCGAGCGTCTTCAGATAGCGATAGCCATTGAGCTGCTCGTAATAGGTATAGGTGACTGTTTCGAATTTCGACTCGTCATCGGGCGAGAGCACGGCCTCGGCATCGCCGCGGAAGTAGGAGCCGGTCATCGCGACCACATGCACCTTGTCGCGGGCGATCAGCGCGCCGAGATGGGCGCCCAGCTTGTTGTCCGGATTGGCGGAGACGTGGTGGAATTCATCGATCGCGATCAGCCGGCCGTCAAAGGCCTCGATGCCGAGCCGGTCGACGGCGAAGCGGAAGGTCGCATGGGTGCAGACCAGCACCCGGTCCTCGCTCTTCAGGAAGGCCTCGACCGAATTGACCTTGCCGCCATCCTCGCCCGGCGCATTGCACAGATTCCAGCGCGGCTGCACCGTCCAGTCAGCCCAGAAACCATGCTCGATCAGCGGCTCGTCATTGAAGCTGGCGCCGATCGTCTTCTCCGGCACCACGATCAGGGCCTGTTTCAGGCCCTGGTTTTCCAGCTTGTCGAGCGCAATGAACATCAACGCGCGGCTCTTGCCCGAGGCCGGCGGCGACTTGATCAACAGATAGGGCTCGCCGCGCTTTTCATAGGCGCGCTCCTGCATCGGCCGCATGCCCAGCTCGTTGGATTTGGTCGAACTGCCGGTGGCGGCGTAGGCGACGGAGACGGAGGGGATGGATTTGTCAGGGGTCATGATCAAACCTTGTAAGGCGCCAGCGCAGTCCGCGCCCATTTGGATAGATAGGGCCAAGAGTATGCGCGATGTTGGCGCCACGACTTTGAATCGTTGATCTTGTTCATCGCGAGGACCTCCGCCATGAATTCATCGTGCGGGTAAACGTAGCAATCATCGCCGTCGATAAATGCGATGTGGATATTCTTATCGCAATACTTCTGGTCGACACACATTCGGCCCTTTAGCTGAACCTTGAGAAAGGTATCGCCGTTGATGTGGCAGGCGAGAAAGTCCGCCCCTTGCCAATCATCGTTGAGGCGCAGGCAATTATAGCCGTAATCGGCCAACTCGCCGGCGACCTTCTGGAAATTGTAGTTTTCCTTCTGGCGGGAATTGAGGTCGGTATAGGCAATTTTTTCAAACATGGATCAGGCCCCGGTTGCGACATGGTGGTAATTTCCCGCAGCCTCGCGACCCGCCGCCCAGGCTGCCTGCAACTCGCCAGGGGTTGCTGCGTAGAACTCGCCTCCAAGCCAGCGCGCACTCCCCAGGCTGTCCTTCATGGCATTTTCGCCAGCCAACGCAGCCTCGAAACAAGGATAGGGGAGTTCTCGATCCATACGGGTGGTTCTGTGACAGACCCATTGGAAACGCTCTCCGGGCAATGCCTTGTTGAAGCTTTCCCGGCGCGTCGCGGGGCTCATTGACAAGCCGATTTTGTAAATCCCAAGCCCGGCCACCGCATCGTCCAGGAATGTCGACACTTCACCGGTCAGCTTGAGCACGTACAGCTCTTTCTCGGTGTCAACGGGTTCACCCTCGACCCAGTAGCCGGACCGGTTGACCGGGCCGCCACGGACCCGACCGCGCGAGGTCTTCGGCACATGGATACGCGTATCAACCGCGGTGGTGCCTCGGAAGACGGGCACCTCGACAAAGGGCAGGCCTTTCAGTTTGTCAGTTCTGTCTTGCGGGATCATTTCTCCCCATTGCGCCACCGCCTGCGCCCGCTTGCCGACGGTTGGATCGAACGCATCAATGGGCATCCGGTACTCCGGCAAAAAACTGAATGCCCGCAGCGCCTTGAGAGAATGCCGCCACTTCTCCACATCGCGTTGGTGGTGTGACGGCCCCGTGAACTCGTCCCGGTCTCCGGTGATGTGTGACACGAGGTAAAACCCGGCAATCTTGCCCTTGAGGTCGCGCTCTGCGCGAGGCGCATTCTTCGTGACATAGACAATGACGACAAACGGATCGCTGTATTCGCTGACCACCGTGTTGCGCCGGGCCGGGCTGGTAAACCCGACCGTGCCCCAGCTCTCAGGTGACCAGCCCCAGAATGAGGTCAGCATGACCGAGAAACGCCCATCGAGCATTTCTTCCGGCGTCAAATTCAGCGCTGGGTGATGCGCCGCCTCGAATCCCTTCACACTGCCATAATGCTCGGCGATGCGCCGCTGCTGAGCCGGCATCAGGCGCTGACCGCGCTCGGGCCAGCCATGCGCCTTGAACATCTCCCCGAGGCTACCGTAGTGCTCCTTCGCGATGCGCGCGATGGCCTTGGCATCCCAGCCTTGCTCCCGCCCGCCCGTCATGATGACGCCTCGCGACCTTTCTTGCTCTTGGCGCCGCCGCCCGTCATTTTCGTATAAAGCTCGAACAGTTTTTCCAGGCGTTCGGTATCGTTCCTGAAGCGGCGGCCGATATAGATGCGTTCGAGCACCTCGTCATTGCGGTCATGGGCGGCGCGCAGATTGGCGGGCATTTTGTCCGGGTCATAGAGATCGGCAATCGTCGCCGGGAAATGCGCCTCGCGCGCCAGCAGGATATCCTCGGCACAGCGGGTCAGGTCGGCCTTGTTCTTTTCGGTGAGGGGCGGAACGGGGAAGGTGTTCCAGCCCATCAAATTTGAGTACCGAAAATCCGTTTTGATTTTGCCGCAGACGGTGGCGATCCAGACACTGTGAATTCGAGAACCATATAGCGATAAATTGAATATGGGCGCGTCAAAGAACGCGAAAGCGCTATCACCAACAATGGTCCCTGGGGGCAGCAGTAAAAACGGTAAATACTCCCTTCTCTCAGAGCTATGCCGCGGAATCACAACAGCAACTTCGGTTCCTTTTTGTCGAATTTCCTGGAATTTGTGAGGCCACTCTGCCGATTTAACTGTCGCTGCCTTTGTGCTCTTGGAGCGAAACAGCCGGACAGAATCAATGCGCTCAGCCACGCCAGGCAGGCTAGCCGCGGAGCTTGCTTGATTGTCTTCGATCCACAGGCAGAACCTCTGGTGCCCCCGGATTGCCTCCTGGGAGCCGCTAAACCCTCGAATGTAAGGCCGAGCAGTCGGCGACTTGCCCAACAACAGGTCCAGCTCAGCGCCGTCCAAGAGCAAATTCCCGCCATCGGTGGCGCCATTGCCCCGATCCATGGGATGTTGTGGCCCCAATGGCCTTGTACTCTGCGCCAATGTAATATTTGGACCGATCACCAGATACCCATTGATGTTAGCGGCCTCTTTGACCGCCACGGTTCCGTCAGGATCGATCGAGTAGAGCTGTCGTGCTCGGTCAGCGCGATTGGAAATCCCAACGATCACAACAGTCACGCCAGCATTGTGGCTGGCAAGGTTGGTCCACTTAAAACTGGTGTGAGCAAAGGCGATCTCGTGCCCTGTGGCGAAAATCAACGGCCATAGGATCGGCACCTGCTGGCCCTGACAGATCGAGTTCGTCGACACAAACGCTGAGACGGCGTTGGTCCGGGTGCCATAATCAGCCGCCTTCATGAACCAGCCAGCGACATAATCGAGAGACTTCCAGCTCTTGGTGCGCCCCTCAAAGATGCGACGCAACTCCTCCTTCTGCTCCTTCGATTGCCAGGTCGAGCCGAGATAGGGCGGGTTCCCGCAGATATACGTCTCCCCGCCCTCATTCTCGAAATCGATCTCGGCCTGGTCGAGCGGGGTTTGCAGGAGGTCGTCGGAGCGGTGTTTCACGCCCGTCCCGGTCGGCGGGCAAACGCTGAGCCAGTCGAGCCGCAGGGCATTGCCGCAGACGATCCAGTTGTCAGACCCCAGCGGCAGGAATTCCTTCAGGGCTTCCTGCTGGCCGCGATAGAGGATGTCGCACTGGAATTCGGCGATGATCAAAGCGAGGCGGGCGATTTCGGCGGCGAAATCGCGTAGCTCGATGCCGCGAAAATTGGTCAGCGGGATATCGGAGCGACGGTCGCGCTCGCCGCGGCGCGTGTTGATCTCGGCCTCGATCTCGCGCATCTGCTTGTAGGCAATCACCAGGAAATTGCCCGAGCCGCAGGCCGGGTCAAACACGCGGATGCGGGCCATGCGCTTGCGCAGATTGAGCAGTTTGACCGGGCTGTCGCCGGCGGCCTCCAGCGCGGCCCGCAGATCGTCGAGGAAGAGCGGGTTGAGCACTTTGAGGATATTGGGCACCGAAGTGTAGTGCATGCCCAGCGCGCCGCGTTCCTCATCATCGGCGACGGCCTGGATCATCGAGCCGAAAATATCCGGATTGATCATCTTCCAGTTCAGCCCGCCGATATGCATCAGATAGGAGCGCGACAGTTTCGAAAAGCGCGGCACCTCGATCGAGCCGGAGAAGAGCCCGCCATTGACATAGGGAAAATCGAGGCACCAGCGCGGCAGGCTCGAGGCCTCGCGCACGCGGGCCTTGGTATTCATGGCGCGGAAAACCTCGCCAATCACCTCATGGGTATTGGACGCATCGCGCGCGCTCATCGTCTCGACCGTGCCGGTGAACAGATTGGTCCCCGGGAAGATGTCGGTATCCTCGGCGAAGAAGCAGAAGATCAGCCGCGCCATGAAATGATTCATGTCATGGCGGCGCTCGGCCGTGCCCCAGTCGGGATTGTCCTTGAGGAGCTCGACATAGAGCCGATTGAGCCGCGATGTGGCGCGGATATCAAACGAGCTCTCGCGGATCTGCTTGACCGTGGTGATGCCGGCCAGCGGCAGGAAGAAGCCGAAATGATCGGGAAAGTCGGGATAGGCGCAGGCGATCGTCTCGCCGCTATTGATGTCTTCCGCTTCCAGCGCGAGGCCATCGGTCGCCAGGATGAATTTCGCCTTGGCCTTCTTCGTCGCCGCGCTCTCGCGCAATGCCGTCAGCGCCGCGCCGGTCCCGCCCTCAGGACAGGTCAGGATATGGATATTATTTGCCTGCAGCACACCGCCCAGGTCTGACTTGTTGGACGAGCCGGCGCGCAGCCGCTTGATCGTCGTCGCCTTGTTGCCGAAGGCTTCCAGGAAGGCATAGGGGAAAGTTTCCGCGTCATACGGCAGCTCGGCCAGTGCGGAAACGGCTTCTTCAATCTCGACAGCGTTCATCGACCCTCTCGCTTCTCTCAATGACGCGCCACGCAACGGTAGAGTGTGCCGGACCGGAATAGCCATATCCTTTGGCAGGCGCCATCCCCCGGGAGCCCCGGCGTGGCTGTGCAGGGTGTTCTCCGGAGCGCTACCTCTATTGAACGCCCGCGTTTGTCCCGCAACCGCCCACCAGACAGCATTGCAGTGGGGCGCAGCTCGGCGAGCGGTCGCCGGCCCCGATTGATCCTATTGTTCCGGGTGGAGCAAAGAGGTCAGCCAAGCAGTCACTGTGTCCGACTGGTATAGAAAGCGCCAGGAAAGAATTTGGAGCGAACGGGTTATTTCTACACAACATTCTGTTGAATTGTACCGATTTGGCACATACTATTCATGGAGTTAACTATAAATAGTTTGCCATACACAGTTGACGATACAATCATCGCGTGGCAGACAAATGCATAGGAGTCGCATCCTTTAGTAGAGGGCCTGCTTGCAGGCTTGAAATGGATGGCGAACCGACTTCCGCGCGACAAGCGCGCCCAGATTCTACACGCGCTGGTCGAGGGCGTGGGGATGCGCTCGATTTCCAGGATTTTTGACGTCCACACCAAATCTGTGGATCGGGTGCTGCATGAAGCAGGCGATCTCGCGATCTCTTATATTGATGCTTTAGGCAATTTGCCCGTCAGGGCCATCCAGGCAGATGAACTGTGGGGGTTCGTTCAAACCAAGAAGTTTGAACTGAGCGCCATGCAGCTCGACACACTGGGTGACGGCAAGAAGGGGCGTGTGTGGGTCTTTCTCGCCGTGTGCGCCGACACACGTTTTATCCTGACTTATCACATCGGCAGTCACATGAAGGCGGATGTGATTGCCTTCATGGAAAAGGTGGCCCGCAAGCTTCCGCGGGACGGGGATGGGTGCGTCAAGCAAGAAGTAACCATCACGACCGACGCGCTGCGCTCCTACCATGACGTTGTGGAGCAGATTTTTGGGAGCTCCGTAAATTACGGGATGGTGACAAAGCAGTACGGGCGAAAAAGCAAGCAAGGCGATGTCATTCGCCTTAGCCCGGAAAATGAAAAACGACCCGGTGACCGGTATGTCAGTGAGAAGCGTGAAGCGAAGATCGGGACACCGGCGGAACGGGACCTTCACACCTGCTATGTGGAACGCCACAATGCGAATGCGCGCATGCAGAATCGCCGCCTCACCCGCAAGACCTATGGATTCTCCCGAAAGTTCCTCAATCTGGAGCGCCAACTGGCGTTGTGGATTCTGTACAGAAATTATTGCTGGATTCCGGACAATAAACGAAAGGCCATCGACCGCGGCACCGCTGCGATGGCGCTGGGTATCGAGGAAAGCCTCTGGTCCGTTGGCGATATTCTCGATCTCTCCGACGCTTTCAGAGAAGAAAAGGCGGAGCTCACTCGCGCGGAAACCGAATCAGATGCAGCCGCTGCCCCTGATGTTCGTGAGTTCAAGTCGGAAGCGGGACTGGATACTGTCCATGCAACAGACCTTCTGCAGCTGCCGACGCACTGGGTTTATCATCACAAACGCCATTACTCTGCGAAAGTGCACGCTTCGGAGTGCACCAACTGTCGGGATGGCCAGGGCAAGACGAATTCGGCCTCTCCCGTCGGCGAGTGGTATCCGTTTTTCGATCTCGACGACGCCCGTCGCTTCGCGCAACAACTCGAGCCTTACAACCACTCAGATTGCCGCGTGTGCATCGTGAAAGAATATCAAAAGCGAGAGCATCGGTTCTAACGACTGTGTCCGCTTGAGAATCCAGTCGATGCCATCGGCGCGACCGGGGGCCGGGGCCACCGTATGCTGCGTGCCGTGCGAACCCTCACGCAGCCGCGCTATCTCCCTCGGACGGCGCCTCGCCTCTCCAATGAAAAGACCACGGACAAATCCCGCTCATTTCAGCCCGAAATGACGCCGCGTACTAACTTTCTTCTCAAAATGCGTCACCACCGCACCCTGCGGCAGCGGTGCGGCGGATCTGCGGTGTTGCCGCACCGTGCGGCACCGGTGCGGTAACAGTGCGGCACCCATGCCGCAGATTGCGGCACGTGTGTTTATCCAATAAGTTCTGGATGTTACAGCGGTCCCGCATTTTTCGCGCGGCAATTGTGCGGCAAATATTGCGGTGAACGGCGGGGTCACTAATTCGCGTATTATAGTTTGTTTTCCGATACTTACCGCCGATTACGGCGGCGCGCATTTTAGTGCATCTTGTGTGACAGTCAGAACCGCTAATGCGGTTTGTGAGAATGGGGGACGTTCTGTTCCCTCCGTACCCAGGGGCAACGTGTTGTCCTGATCTGCGAATGCCATTCAACAGATCGGATAATTTGGGGTCTCTGGTTATCCGGCGAACAACCGTCGCTAGCGACGGGAGAAAGTGTGAGCCGGATAGAATCGCGAGTACGAGCCCCAAAGGGGCGATGTAGAGCGGTCCTGGAGGCCATGAACCGAAGGACGTCGCCCCAAGAAGGGTCCGGCCACAAGGAACGGCGTCATCAGCGGCCTGCAAGGGCCGCAACGGTGCGCCGAAATGGGCCACGAATTCGAGGCGCGACCGAGCATCGATGTAGAGGGGGCCAAGGGTGTGCGACGATCACGGGAGTGTCGAAGCAGACCCGCCAGATGCGACGGACCTCAGGCGCGGCGTGCGGCCCGCGTCAGGGTCCGGTGATCACTACGAGTTCGAGGCGCGTTCGGCACCAATGAAGAGACGGACAGAACGAAGAGATCAAAACGCCGCGGGTGAACCATCGGTTCGACCGAACTATAGCAACTCTACGACGGGCCGAGCGAAGCTACGGCCCTTCGACCGTGTGATCCCAACCCCCATCAGGGGCCGACCACCACACCGCCTCTCCAGGGGTGTATGGCAAAGTCGCTGTGAGCTGGGTGACCGTCAACGGGAAGGCAGACCGGAGGGCTCCAGGTTGTCCGTTGCTAGAAGGCAAGAGGATAGCCAAGAGCGGCGCACTCTCCTTCGAACCACAGGCCGAATCTGGACGCCTTCGGGTTACCGCTCTTGACGCGATTGTAGACAGACTCGCGCATCAACGGCGAACCGACGAAGCTCCTGAAGGCATTGAAGCCGAAAGTGCCGAATGGCACATCCACCCTCTCGGTAATGCGCTCGGCCAAGGCGCGATCAATCTCGACGAGATGAAGGAGTGAAGAGTTTCGGTGATGATAGAAGTTTTCCGGGGCATCCTGGAAAAACTCGGCCATGACCGCGGTGTAAAATTTCGCTCGCGTGAGGTGCCCGAAATGAGTTCTGAACTCCGGTTCCAGGGTCTCGAGAACGCCCTTGAACGCGGGGTCCAAACGAATGCCAATGGATTTCGTGTTCCGTGGCAATTAACCGCCCCTCCGAAACCGGCTAGTAGCTGACCATCATACTATCGGCAAGCGTCATGGCGCAGCCTGAAAGCAAAATGCCCGCTTCGCGGAGCCGGAGGCGAAGCGAAGCGGGCGCAAGTGGTAAAAAGATAAGGGGCCGGCTGAAGCCGGCCCCTTATGGCTCGCCTATTCGACGGGCTGGACGTAACGCTGACCGCGGATCCCCGCTTCCTCGGCTTTCTGGAGAAGGTTCATTGCGACGCCCTTGGCGTCGTTCGGATTGAAGAAAGCCAGGACCCCGCGAGGCTTCATCTCGATGACGTCCGCGTTTCGGGCGAAGGGCGCCTTGGACTTGCCGTAGGTCTTGAAGTCGGGTGCGCACTTGATCGTCCGCACTTTGCGGAGTTGCGCCCATGACTGCGCGATCTTGTCGATGCCTTTGTTGTAGCCGCCGTGGATCAGGATCAGATCCGGATATTTGGCGAGCAGGGCGTCGAGGGCGCCGAAGGCGCGGTTGGTATCGGTGTAACTCGCTGTGCCCGTAACGGCGACCAGGGTACCTTCAGGGACTGACCGGAGGGTTTGGGCCCGCTCCCTGTTCGCCAGGTAATCCTTCGCCTCGACCATCGAGCTGGTGGTGATCCGCGAGGACTTCTGGGAGCCCGATTGGGGAACCCAGGCCGAGCCGGTGAGGTTGTGATGATTGGCGGCCATGCTGTCCCGCATGATCTCCAGCGTCTCGATGATCGCATCGGTCTGCTGGATCTTCTCCTGCAGGTCTTCCATCTGGAAGGACTGGATTTCGGAACCGTCCTGGCACTGGATGAGCGCCTTGAGCTCCTGGGCCTCAACGTCCCGGCTGCGCTGATGGAAGCCGATCAGCGAGTGGAGCTGGGAGGTCCAGCGCATCGAGACTTGTTCGAGGACGCGCTCGAGACCGGTGTTGAGCATGAGGTCGCCAAGCTCGTTGCCGATAGCTTCGAAAGTATGGGCGATGTGATCTTCTGTCGGTAGTTCCGTGGTGGCAAGCGAGGTGGTCGAGAAGCCTTCGGGATTGAAATCGTGGGTGTCCATCTTAGTCCTCCATCTTGCGCTGTCCTGTTGCGCGATGGAAATTTTTGGACTGGGGGATTGAGGCGGTGGGTCACCGAGCGTAGCGAGGGCGAACCCCGCAGGGGTTGACCCTCCCCCGCCCCCAGTCAGTTTCCATCCATTAGCGCCGCTGAGACAGCGCGCAGGACGGATTGAGGTGGATCGCCTTCGATACCGACCAGAGCGGATGACCTCCTTGGGCGGCGCTGGGCTACACCTCGAAGCGAAGACCAGGCCGGGATTTTCGGAGCGCCGCGAGGAATGCTTCGGCCTGCTCCCATGGGACGAGCAATTTCGCCGAGTAGTTATGGATCGCTACGTCCGCACCAAGCGAACGATAGAAATCGGTCTGCGCGCGGTCGAAGTTGTGGATCTGCAGCTTGTCTCGATCCATGTGCCGGATTTTTGAGAAGCCCGTGCCATCGGAGGCCTGCAGGGGAGAGCTGCGTTGCGCGATGCGCGTGACGACGGCTTCAAGCGGGGCTTGCGACTTGATATCAGCCAACTGACTGGCTTGGTCGGCATCGAGCAGACGACCGATGACCGTCTCGCCGGTCCCGTCTGCGATGCGTCTGACGCGAATGCCGCAAGCGGTAAAGGAGCGCCAAAGGTGCAGGCAGGCCCCGTGGAGCATGTAGATACGGTCCACGACATCCTTGACCGGCCGCGCAGCCGCCTCGTTCCACATCGCCTCAAACCGATCCTGCTCCACAGCGGTGAAATGAACGCCGAACTCGAATCGGGAGGCTTTGGTGAAATACCGCGAATGAGGGGTGTAGCAGGTGACGAGGAGATACGGCGTACCGTCATGGCCCGCAGCGAGACGCGGCATCGTCGTGAGGACGAGTTGCCCGGACTGCCTGCAAACGTAACGACCATGGATCTCATGTTCGGCCTTCGGAAGCGCCGAGTACGGGACCGGTCGGGGGCGCGTCCGGGTTTCGAATACCGAGACATAAGCGGGCAGGAAGCCGTTCCTGTCTGCTGGCAATTCGTGACGCTCGACCAGCGTGATCGTGTCGGCCTTGATGGCTTCGATTTCGCGATCGAGGGCACCGAGATCTCGAGCGGCCTCCGTTGCCGATTCCAGCAGGCCGTAGAATTCGTTGAAGATGGCATTCTGCGTCGCCACAGGCAGCGCAAGGATGCGATTGAGCCAGCGGGTGATCGGACAACTCTCGGCCAGCACCTCGCCTTCCTCGCTCACCAGGCACAAGCCGGTCAGCTCCTCGAACCGGGACAGGCTGATGGTGGACTTGCCTTCCGCCAACATGCTGATCCAGCAGCGATAGGCCTGTTGAGGCAGATCGCCTTCCAGATTGTCCAGCGGGGAGAAGAGTTGTTCGCCGGCACTGCGACGGTCGGCCTTGGTGAAGGCGCCGAGGGTTTCCAACCGCTGTGAGATGGTGGAGGTGAAGCGTCGCTGACCGGCCAGATCCGTGGTGAGCACCCGGAAGACCGGGGCCTGAACCTGATTATTGCGGTGCGAACGGCCCAGACCTTGGATAGCGCGGTTGGCCTGCCAACCCGGCTCGATGAGGTAGTGGACCCGGCGCTTCTGGTTCCTGGCCGCGCGAGAGGCGTGATAGGAGCGTCCCGTACCGCCGGCATTGGAGAAGACCAGGGCGTCTGCCGTGCCGGCCATGAAGCGCGACGCCTCGAAGGTGTTCGCGTTGGAGCCGCGCGCGTCGAGGGACTTCTGCCCCTTCGTCCAGACGAGGCGACGGGTGCGGCCGGTGCATTCGGCGATGCGATTGGGGCCGAAATACTGCACGAGCTGGTCGAGCGCACCGAGGCATTCTGGAAGAAGGACGAGGTGCTCGATCAGCTGGCCGCGCGCGGCCAGGGCTTGCGGACACAGGACCGGGTGGCCGTCTTCATCCACCATGAGACGGGCATCGACAATCTTGCCGTCCTCGTAGACGGGCTCGCGTTTCTGCAGCGGGAAGGCCCGCTCGAGATAGTCGAGGACGTACTCGCGCGGGGTGAAGTCGAGGTCGGCCGGATCGGCGGAATCGGCCGCAGAGATGCGACGATCGAGGATGGCCTCATTGGTCGAGGTAACCTGCACGACCGGCGCACATCCTGCGGCGATGTCGTTTTCCATGGCGGCAATGAGTGTGGGGGCCTGGATGGACTGCAGGAGGTGAGAGAAGAAGCGCAGCTTCGTCGATTCGAACGCCGATCGCGCAGCGGCCTTGGCCGACCGCGATTGCGTGCCACCTTCCGGCGAGACGATGCCGGTGGACTCGAGGGCTTTCTCAAGATGGTGATGGATGATGGTCCAGGCCTTGGACCATTCGTCCCAGACCCGAGTGTCGTCCGCGCTGAAGTCGTGGACCAGTGGGGCGTACTCGACGCCCTCATAGGACAGTGAACGCGCCAGGAAGAGCCCCCTGCCCTTCAGCTCCCGCACAAGCAGTTCCAGTGCGGCCGGACCGCCCGACGACAGGTTTGACAGGCACGCGCTCCGGCTCTCGAACGGCGTGTCGGCCGAACCCCACAGACCGAGCCGGGTAGCGTAGGCGATATTACGAACGTGCGAAGCCCCGGTCGCACTGGCATAGACGATCCGCGCATTGGGCAGGGCGTTCTGGATCTTCAGGCCGACCAGACCGGTCTGCGAGGCCTGTGCCTTGCCGATGAGAGCGTCCTCCTCGATGGCGCTGCCCATGGCGTGCGCCTCGTCGAACACGATCACGCCGTCGAAGTCGGGACCGAGCAGCTCAAGAACCTGATCGAGACGGGCACGGGTGGTTTCGGAGGCTTGGCGCCGGAGCGTGGCATAGGTGAGGAAGAAGATCCCGTCCTGGTCGACCGTGTGGTTGGCAGAAACGGCTTTCAGGTCGATGACGTCCTTCGGCCGGCCGCCCAGATCGCACCAGTCCCGCCGCGCGTCTTCGATGAGGGTGGCACTCTCGGAGACCCACAGGGCCTTGGCGCGGCCCTGGCAGAGATTGTCCATGATGATGCCGGCGACAGTGCGGCCCTTGCCGACGCCGGTGCCGTCACCGAGGAAGAAGCCGTAGCGATAATCTGCGCCGTGGGCGTGTTCGAGGAGGTCGGTGCCCGGCTCGGATGGCACGAAAGCGCCCGGAATATACCGGGTGTGGGCCTGGCCGGCGTAGAGAATGGCTTCGAGCTGGGCAGTGGACAGCGCGCCCGTCCTTACGAGGCGTGCGGGCAGCCTGGGCAGATAGGCAGCCGGTGGCATCGGGACCGATGCCATCGAGAAGGTTTCCACCAGCGAACCGGCATGCGGATGAGCGTTTTCGAACGTGATCCGCGAAGGCTGGTAGCGCGCATAGATCGGGGAATCGCCCGCGCGCTCTGCTGGCCTTGGCTCGCACGTGTCGTAAGCGAGCGGCACGCCCGGTAGGGGCGGGCGCAGGATCCGGCCGGATCCGGAGGAAGCCCGCACAGGCTGAGTTGCAGGACGCGCGGTCGGCCGCGGCGTCGCCGGCTTGACCGGCGC